>Ga0114962_10004208_pt1 | contig 11477 bp, 12 predicted proteins | sample C_130820_MF_Meta_FD_87017 | JGI IMG/M metagenome (GOLD analysis project Ga0114962, IMG submission 87017) | Freshwater microbial communities from Lake Croche, Canada to study carbon cycling - C_130820_MF_MetaG | ecosystem: Environmental > Aquatic > Freshwater > Lake | place: Lake Croche, Canada... | reverse complement strand
GCATCATCTACAGAAATATCCTCTGTACAATTACTGCATCCATTTTTTACTTTTCTTAGAAATTCTTTTATTGTCATAAATCTATCGTTAGCACCCTTAACCATATTGAGAGTAATATCTTCTTTATCTAAATCTATATTAGTTTTTAATGAGAATTTAAGAGTTCCTGTTGCACTTATGGCTCTACCTGGTATATGACCTGCTAATATAGCAGCATTTTTAACAACTCTTTCATTGTTCTGACTAGGATCACCTATATCAAATTGCATTATTGAGTTCTTCAAATATAAAAATGACATTTGATGTAAGTTCTCCAATACAGATAATATCTGACCATAAGGAGAAGCGGGACTAAATAATAAATTTCCTTTATTATGTTCAGTCCTAAGGTAATACTCAACAGAGGACTTAATATTACTAAAAGTTATTTCTACAAATTTAAAAGCCATATTATTTTATTTTATTTAATATTATTTAGATATTCTTCACTAAATCTATTTTTTTCAAAAATTTCTTTGATATCAGATGATAAATCATCGATGGTTGAGTTTCTTTCAACCAAAAATGAATTTTCATCAAGTGGGTTTTCAAAATAAGACCAATTAAATTTATAACTTTCTAAATCTTTTTTAGTCATTATCATCTTAACCTCCTTACCTTCATTGATAATAGATATTTCAATGTAGTTACCAAATTTCAAATTTGACTTCTCTTCTATTTTAACCTCACCTTTGTGAAATTGTGATATTAAATCACCATGAATTTTGTTTATATTGTATTTTAGATCCATTATTACGAATAATTTATTTTATATATTAAAAAATCTTTACCACTTCTATAAATTAGACATAGATTTTGATTTTGGGCTTTCATTAATAAATATATAACATATAAAAATATTATTTAAAAATGGGATTAAGCGATTTGGCGTCAATATTTGAAAAATATGGTATAAAGGGTACCATATTTATGGTTATTATTCTTTTTATGTACACACTATTAAAAAGCACTTGGTTTAGTGGACTACTTACTAAATTCTCTGATAAGTTTGTTGAAAGATTTATGAGAAATAAAACTAAAGATACTAATTCAGTTAGAATGATAACCGATTCTGATATTACCAATCATGATATCTTTAATTACATTGACTTCTGGACTTATTCTAAAGTTCCAACAATTCAATTTTCAACTGAATATAGAACAGCTGTTTTTAGAAAATATCTTACAATTTACTTAAAATCATATAAAAGAAAAATTCAAGAGTTTGTTATAAGTAAAGATTATCAATCAATGGATAATCCAAAGGTTTGGAAAGCTTTAATGGATTTAATTAATCAAATAGTTTTTGACTATGAAAAAGAAATGAGTGATGCTGGTATTCCTAAAATTGTAACTGATAAGATGAAAGTTAAAAATAATGATACAATCACATTAACATTTGATTTAATTGAGGGTATTTGTAATTCTCAGTTTTATGATTCTGAAAATAACTTCTTGAAAGTTTATTCAATTCTTAATATCTTATTATCTGTATTAGAGAACACAATTTCTAATTCTGAACCAACTTGTAACTCTATTAATGGTGCATTGAAGGGTCTATCATATGAAGGAAAAATTGAACCATGAAACACTTAAAAAGAATATTTGAAGGAAAATCAATGATTGATACTAACAATCTTGGTGATATATTACAGGAGATAACTGACTTAGGATATTTATCTCATGTTGAAAGTAGTTGGTGGTCTAAAGATGACAGAGGAAATTCTATTAGCATTTGTATCTATGGTAAAAGTGAATATGATAAAAAATTGAATTGTGAAGTAGATTACATATATCCAGATGAAATAATGGAAGTAGTTGAAAGATTAATTGATTACTTAGGATCTGAAGGATACTCATTAAGTATAGATGATAAGAAAGAAATAGAATCTATTAAAGAAAGACCTACTGAGAAAACAAAGAGTGAATTAAAAATAAGTATTAGTAAATATAATGCTTTAACTTTAAGATGGGATGATAAAACAAACGGATATAAAGTTTGCTATTCACTAAGTTTAGAATTTAGAAATTAATCCATTAAGTCATAAACATCATCTGCTGTAAACTCAGGATCAGTTATCTTTAAGTCATAATCTTTGAAGCCTTTGAAATCTTCTTCATCAGCATCTAATCTTCTTGTGATAGAATCATTTTTATCTTGTCTTTTGAATAATCTAGACTCTCTAACACTTCTATCGATATCTAAATAAACAACAAAACAACTTTTTCTTAATTCCGGATTTATATTAGAAAATTCACCAGGTGTCATTATGAATACTTGAGCTCTTTGAAACTCTTCATTAGTTACTCCATAATACCAAGTTTCTGGATTTTTACCTTCAGGTGTTACTTCAAATGTTTGATAAACTAAAAATTCATTATTATTAATTGATTCTGTGAAAAGAGATTCATTAACAAAGTTATAAGTTATACCTTGTTTTTCAAACTTTCTAGGTGGTCTAGTAGTCCATTTAAGACAAGGTATTAAACCTTTCTCAACAAGCTTTCTCATTAAGAAATCTTTACCCCCTCCAGACTTTGCTAAGATTATTAGTTTTTCCTTTTTAATATTGGACATTAATATAATAATATTTTCTTATTATAAAAGGAAATTGTTAAAAAGTTTATTTTCTTTTAATTGGAGTATAATTAGGAATCGCTCCTTTAAAGTCTCTATTTCCTTTCATAGTTTCTTCATATTCAGCTTTAACAGCTGCATCATATTCTGGATCATTCTTTTCCTCTTTTTTACAATCCATGCAAATAACATCTTTATTAAAAATAGACATTGTTGTTTTATTATCTGTAGAACCTTTACATCTATCACATTTATCTCGGTGCATACCGAACGATTCAAAAGTTTTTAAGTTTTTCATTTCTTAATTTTATTTACATCATCTTTTTTGAAGTTATCAAAACTCATTACTTTCTTTTCACCACTTCTAGTTTGACCAGCAGTGAAATCTTGTCTTCTTGCAAAAACATCTTTAAGAGCTTTTATATCTAATTTCTTTTCTCTTGACTTCTTACCAGTTCTTGGACCGTGATTAGAACCCATTACAGGAATCTTTTGTTGCATTCTATTAGCACCACCTGGATTATAAGGAACAGAAATATCACCTGAACCAACTGTACCACCACCTGATGCCCAATTAGTCCCAATTGTAGCTCCAGCTAAACCAGATGGTTGAGCAGAAACAACAGCTCCAACTGAACCAGCAGGTCCACCAGTAGCTGAAGTATCTTCCATTGTTTTTTCTATGTTAGATATCTCTTCACAAAGTTTAATATAGTTTTTACTATTGGAATCATTTTCTTGTTCCATTTTCTCTCTTATAGAGTACAATTGATATAATGACATTTCTTTCATATTGTATATATTATTAATTAAATCTGCTTATCTCAGCTGTTATTTCATATTTATTCTTTTCTACCCAATCTCTAGCCAAATCTATCTTATCACCTATTTTAAATGTTAATTTTAATTCATCCATATCTATTTCTGGATATATTTTCATGTCAATTATGTTTTTCTTAACAGGTGTGTAATAAATATGTAATTCAAAACCTTTTGATTTACCAAGGAACCAATTCTTATAGCTTCCCTCAACAACCATATGATCCATAAATCTTCTAACTTTTGAACTTGACATAAACTCACCAAATCTTTTTATCTTTCTATCACTCATAATTTTACGAACAAATATGTGTTTAGATTATATATAATTAATTAAATATATAAAAATGAAATGGATAAAATAAAATCTCTAAGACTGAAAAAACTACTCAAAGAACTTGACTATGTTGAATCAGATTTTGAGTTAAGAAATGAGATAATTGGAGATGCTGATGGTGATTTTATTAAATCTATAAATTCATTTCTTTTAGAACACCCAAAACTAAAAGAAATTTATGACAGTAAAATAACTGAGAAATTAAACGAATCAATAAAAAATTCAGAAAATAAAACAGATGAAGTACCTGAAGATTTAGTTATTGATGAAGATACTGAGAATGATTTAAAGGAAAAAGAATTAACTAACGAGTTGAAAAAAATATACAGGGAAATTGTAAAAATTACACACCCTGATATAGTTAAAGTAAAAAAACTTAATGATCTTTATATAAAAGCAACTAATTTCTATGATGATAGAAATAAAATTGGATTGTATCAAGTCTGTGATGATGTTGGTATAAAATATGAACTAACAGAAAAAGACGCTGATATTATAGAGGATAACATAAACTCACTTAAAAAGAAGATAAACTTTTTAGAATCTACATTTACTTGGAAGTGGTATAATACAGATGATGAGTCTCAGAAAACTAAAATTCTACTTGATTATATTAAGTTAAGAATTAATAGTTAAATAATACTAACACTAACTTTTCTATCAGAAAGAAGTTTTTGCAATTCATCTTTTCTAAAGAACCTTTTATAGATATCATTTTCATTCTTCAAGTTTTGAAGTTCCCAGTCGTTACCATTAGATGTTTGGTATATATAGTTCTCATCACCATCAGTAATTTCAATTACCTTACTAGTTAATTTGTCATAGAACTTCTTAACATCACCATTAATCTTAAATAGCTTAACATCATCCCATTCTTTCAATGTTTCATTCCAAGTTTGGAATAAAATAAAAACAGGATTTTCCAATTCATTACTTTCACTATTGTAAATAAACATAAATTTACAAGGTTTATTTACAAAGGTCTGAAAATCGTCCGTATTTTGTATTTGAGACTTTTTAAGTGCTATAGATGATAAAGAATTTATAAACTCAATATTATCTGATAAGAAGTCAAGAGATAATCTTCCATTATAAAAATCTTTAGTAAGTTTAAGAGTATCAAAGATATCTTTTTCTTCAGCTGATATAGCAGAAAGTAGTACATCATGCCATATATTCATTGATTCTAAGATATCAACAGATAGCATTCCTAAGTCTATAAATATAGATTCTTTGAACTCTTGGTATTTTTTTATCACTCTCATTAAAAAAGAATTAATTAATTTAATATATATATTAAAATACTACAACACAAATCCAATGAAATGGTTAAGAGGTTATAAATTATTCAAAGAATCAAGACAAGAGAAAGTTTCCTATAAAAATTTAGTAGGAGAAATATGTACTTGTATGGTATTATTAAACAATGAGTTTCTTGATTCATTATTAGATAGAGGTCTAAAAGCTAGATACTCTGAGAATTCTGATATATTTATTACAGACCTAAAGAATCTTATTTTAGCAAAAAATAGATTAAATCTTGGTAGATTTGAAGGAGATAAATGTGTTGCAGATGATGAAATGTCTAAAGTAAATTTAGCTTTTGAATCGATTGACTTTGATATTGAAAAGAATTGGGATAAACTTGCTAATTCAAGACTAACAGCTAGAAACATTATAGATAAACTTTTACCAGATCAAAAACTTGAATCTGATTTAATAAGAGATATTTATTGGATTGGTCCAAATAAAGATGATGACCATCAAGAGGATATAGTAATTGAGTTAAATGATGGTAGACAATTTAGTTTTTATTTAAATAAAAATCTTTCAAATCAAAAAACAGCTTCTTTCAATTTATTTGCTGATGACTTAATTGGTGCTGATATTGATAAGTTATACAAAGAAGAATACTTACCAAAATGGGATAAGTTAACTCAACAATGGATAAGAACTATTTATGAAAATGCAAATAAAAATATTCAACAACATATAGAAAACTTTATCGATCCGAAAAGAATTGATGACATTGGATACTTTGAATACTTTGATATAAGACATAAAGATCCAAAATTTAAGTATTTAGGAGAATTCATTAAAGAGTTTGATAAAAACATACTTAAGTTTGCTGACTTAATGACTGAGATATGGAAGAGTAAAGACAATTGTTTTATGGACACTCAAAGAGTTTTTAAGGAATGGATGGAAACTAAAGTTGTTATCTTAAATTCTAAGATACTTGAAAATTTATTCACAACTTCATTAAAATCAAATCACGTTGAAGATGTTAAAAAAGTAGAAGATGATTGGAAATTAGCAGGTGGTACTGTTAAGATGAAATTATTTAAAACACTAGTTGAGAAAATGGGTTGTTTAGAAAGACCAATCTATTTCTTAGGTAATAGAGGTGATGTTTTTCATATGGTTCCTTCAAGAGAATTCTTTAGAGAAAATTATGATGACCTTAATATTAAATTTGATTACCATGTAAACTTCAAAGTAAGTGAAGAAGAAGAAAATAATGATTTCAAATTCAGAATAAAACTTGAGTTAGATGACCAAACTCTTATTGAGATGTTTATTATAATTAAGTTCTCTAGTGGTGAGATGTCAGGTAAACTTTCTTCAAAGTATAAATTTGAATTAGCTGATAATTTCAATTACTTAATCGCAAAAAAACAATCAAAGGAGATCGAATAAATTTAGGGATATAGTATCACATAATATATATCTTAAAATTTAATAATTTATGGGTTTTCCCGCTGGTTTTCCACTTTATTTCGATGGTAAGTATCATGTTTCTTTAGCATTTCCACCACTAACAAAAAAACCTTCAGAGATTTCTAAAGTTGTTGGTGTTACAGCTTCTTATCCATTATTAGTTCCAAATATTGATTTCCTTCAAAGTTTTATAAAAGGTGATATAGGTATTGCAAATAAAATGATGCAAGAATCTTTATTGAAAAACTTTAATCATCCAATTGCTAGTAACGATGAGAAAGTTTTCAAAAAGTTTGCACAAGTATCCGGATCAGAAGTTACTGATGTAAACAAATATAAGAAAGATGGTAAATTAAAAATGCCAAAAGAGGATATCAAAGTTCCTAAAATGGATGGTATTGGATTTAATGGATTTGAGAAAACTTTATTAACCTCAATATTTGAAACACAAAAACCTTACTTTGAAATAGCTAAACTTGTTATAGGAAATATTGCAAAGATAGAAGATATTATAGCTAGAGTGATGCCACTTTTATCACCTAGTCCACTAACAACACAATCACAAAAGCCAATTGGTAATAATGGAGTACCTGATGGTAGATCTAAAGCTATAGGATATCAAAGTGGTAAAGAAATTAAAGATGCCCTCGGTAAACTAAATGGTATTGCAAAAAAAGGAGCTAAAGTAAATATTAGTGCTGCTGGTGTCGCAACAAGAGATACCGGAAATAACAATGGTAATAATAAAGATAATGCTGGAGCAACAGCGAGTGTGGGTGCTGATGGAACTAACCAAGATTCTAATGGTAATAAAATATGGGAGGTAATATCAACCGTATACTCAACCGGTGTTTTCATACCTCAGATTGAATATAAATATAAATATATTGATTTACCAGCTTATGAAAAACCCAAAGATGATCCAGTTGATTTAGGATTAGATGATGATGGTGATCCTTACTCAAAGTATAAACCTAAAAATATAATATTTGGTATATTTGATAGTAAAGGTATTCCATTAAATCCAGAGAAAATATTACAAAGTCTTGGAGTAAAAAATGATGGAACACCGGAAAAAGAAGATACAACATATAAAGTAGCAAACTGGATTTTAGAATCACCTAAATGGAGATTTCAAAATGGTACTTATGTTTGGCCGGGATTTGGAAGTCCAATCTATAAATGGAAGAATGGTGGTGATTTGAAGGAAGCTAAAACAAATCCTGGAGAGGGTTGGGAATTAAAAACATATAAAAAAGGTGAAAAAAATATTCTAAATGGCCAAGATGCCTTAGAAGGTGATCCATATATAGTAGGATTTGATTCAGTTGAAGTTAATGAGTATCAAAACTTTATGGGTGATTTAGTGAGATATAGAATGAATCAAGCAGATGGGTTAGAACAATCTGAAAAGGATGAGTCTACTTCTACAATATTATCAAAAGTTGACATACAATCACATTTAGAGAATGTCTTCTTATATGGTCAATCAAAAACATCTGTTTACAAACCAGTGAATGGTGGTCCAGCATTCCCAAATCCACTAAAAAAATCATTGAAGCCTTATCAAATATATGATGCTGGTGCTGCTAGTGATGAAAAGTTAAAAGCGTATGCTATATCACGTGGTCAAACACCAGGATATATTTGGATAGAACCGGAGTCAGACTATGAAGTGAAAATTATTAGAGTTGACCCAAGTACTAAAATTGAATATGAAGAAGCTAAAGATGCTCCCGAAATAAAGTCGGATATAAAATCATTTATAAAAAATAAAATGACATTTAAAGTATCGGATAATTCACTATTTGATATAGAGATACAGAAGAACTCTGAGGATCCAAAAATTATTACTGATGCTCCAGATTACACACTTGATAACTGGAATTATTTTAAGGCTAATATATTAGATCCAAATGAAGAACCTATCATTCAAAATACTAATACCTATAAGGTAAAAATATATAGTAAGTTACCAAGTGTTCACTATTCAAACAAAATATCTGAAGTATATTTAATTGACTCGACTTCAAAGTATGCTGAGATAAAAAAAGATGGATTAAATTTTACTTACAAAGAGTTTTCATTTGCTACAACAACACTATCTTCAGGTACATCTTCAGGTACAGCTTCTACCGCTTCTACCGCTTTTTTAACAATCGATTCTAATGGTCAAGTAACAGCAACTGCTTCTGGTGTAGGTGCTAGAATATATAGCACTCCTACAAACCCAATAGTTTTATTAAAGGATAATTCAAGAGTAACGGTGGTTAATGATAAAATAGATAGATGGATTTATTTAGATAAATCTTACGACTCTACTACTTTACCAAAATTTAATACAGAAAAAACAATTACAATAACACAAAATGGTGACCCAAGTACAACAGAGCCAACTACTGATACTTATAATAATGTGGGTGGTGATCTACCAGTTGTTGTAACTGATATGACTATTCCAAAGTTTAGAATAAATATAACTTCTGGTGACTTCCCATATGGGAAGGTAATTGATCCATCTAAGGTAACAAATGACTTTTTGAAAAAACCAGAGTTATTTTCTACTGGTAAATATGGTTCCGGTGATGCTGATAATCCACAAGAGATTGATATTATAAAAAGATATATGCTTACAGATTTAGATACTGAATCTTATTATATTATTGAAGGGGTTCTAACAGATAAAAATACACAATCTGGAAATAACACACCAGGTGGAAGTGCTAATCAAAACCCACCAGCGGCTGGTTCGGGTGGTGGTTATTATAGATTACCACACGCTATTGGTGCTATAAAAGTATTTATATCTATGTTGGTTGATGTTTTTGCTAAGTTAATACCAGCCATAAAGAAACTATTGGAATTATTTAAAAATCCAGCTAGCTTTGTTGTTGAGATTATAAAAGAAAAAATGGGTGAAGGGTTTACAATTTTCTCAAAGGAATCATTTGGGACTTTTGAAGCAGCTGGTAAAATTGCAAAATCAAAAGGAGGACCTGGACCTATTACAGGTGGTGGAGGTGTTCCTCCGGTTACAGGAGACACCACTAGCTCAGCAAAAGATGCTACTGGTTCAGCAAATACGAAGGCATCTGAACTATCAAGTCAATTGAAGGATATATTCAAGAACTCACCATTACATAATCATGTTTTTGTTGATACTAAGGGTAGATTTAAATTTTTACTTGATGGTGTTGCTATGTTACCACTTGAAATCTTGGGTAAGAAAATACCATTTGGAATGGAAATGAACTTTGCTGGAATTGCTGAATCAAAACCACCTATAAAGTTAATATTCTCCGCTGATTTACCAAATTCAAAAGCAAAAAATATGCAACAATTCTTAAAAGGATCACTAAAAGAATTTAAAGGACCTGGTTCTGATGGTGTTTCAGCACCACTTTCTGTATCTGATTTAAAAGATTCTGCTAAACCACAAGACTTAGATAAAAGTTATCCAGGAGATGGGAAAGTAAATCCCAATGATGGAAGTGTTTATGAGATAATAGATATTAAATATTCAACTGGTTCATTCATAAATGGAGTAAACTATAATTATATCTATATTGATTTAGAGACTGAAAATCTATTAAAAAGTGTTGATGATATTATTGCAACTAATCCAGACTTAATGACAAGTTTAGATGCTCAAGTTCTACTTGAAAAGTTAAACAATGCTATAAAGAATGACCCGACTAATGAAGCTCTTAAGTCAAAGAAAAAGGATTTGAAAAAGAAATTGGCTGCATTGAATGATAGTTCACAACCACTATTAAAGATGTTATTAGGTTTAGTAACTTTGCCAATAAAAATAATTGCGGGTATTATTGAGTGGATTATGGATTTCTTTAAGAAATTAGCCAATCCAATGACTTTACCAGCAAAGATGGCTGAGTTTTTATCATTTAGTTGGATAATGAAGTTCTTTACACCAAAAGGTATTCTTGAGTTAGCTGGTATAAAATTTAAGCCAGAAAAAATAGCTGAATGGTTATCACAAGCAACTATTCCAAATCCAAAACCACCAACAGATATACCAGATGCTCCGGGTGTACCTAAATCTAATATTGGAAAAGACTTACCATCTGATCAACTTTATAATGATGCTCCACCAAAAGGTAAATTTTCAATACCTGATGATTTTGATTTGGCTAATCTTGATGAGTTTTTGAGTATGCCGTTTATGCCAAAACTACCAACATATACAGCAAGACAATTCAGAGAAATGCCTGATAGACCATTTAAGTTATTTTGGCCGTTTATATGTATGATAGAAAAGATAATAAATGGTGTAATTGATTTTATATGGTCAACACTTGGAATAGAAGCTATAATACCACCACCACATATAAAACTTTGTAGTAAGTCTAAAGATCCTGGTCAAATGGATGCAGATGAACTTAATAAATTAATGAATGGTGATACACCAAGTGGTGAAGCAAAGTTTGAAGTAGATAGAACAACTGGTGAGTTGGTACCAATCTTAACAGATGTGAAGGCAAGTGGTCCAGCAGAAGATGCCTTTATCTATGATGTTACTTTAGATGATGGAACTATTGTTAAAGACTTAAATTATGAAGCTCTTCAAAAGTTTATATCAGATAATCAAGATATTGGATATAATTATAAATTCTAGTAAACATTTGAGTTTGGTCAATATATAAATAAAAACTTAAAAATAATCCAATGGGAAAAGCAGCTAAAGAACACAGAAAAAAAATTCAAGCGAGAAATAATAAAATCAAACAAGATAAAGATAGAACTCAGAAACTACAAAGAGAGTTCATTATGAATTTGATTAAGCAAGAACAAGAAAGTGGTTTGTTTGAAAATAACCAAGTTATCAGTCCGATTGTCAATCCAATTGATGCAATTCAAACAGATTCAACTCAAATAGACGGACCTTCTATTTAATTTTTATTAAAAGTCTTTGTTTGGTTGACTTTCTAATTTAGATTTTCTATCAGACAAAGCTCCTTTTAT
>Ga0114962_10004206_pt1 | contig 11488 bp, 14 predicted proteins | sample C_130820_MF_Meta_FD_87017 | JGI IMG/M metagenome (GOLD analysis project Ga0114962, IMG submission 87017) | Freshwater microbial communities from Lake Croche, Canada to study carbon cycling - C_130820_MF_MetaG | ecosystem: Environmental > Aquatic > Freshwater > Lake | place: Lake Croche, Canada... | reverse complement strand
CCGCCCGAGCCGATCCCGCCTGTCGTGACCATTCCACCGGTTGAGCCAATCCCGCCTGTGACCGACAAGCCGGTTGATCCGGAGGCGCCGCATCCCGTGCCTGCGCCTGCCTCGGTATGGCTGGTGCTGGCAGGAGTGGTTGCACTGTTGCGCAATCGCTGTCGCGCCTGAGGCTGATCGCCCCGATAACTTGTAAGCTTCGGCTTGACGCCGAGGTGCCGATACAAGGCACCGGCTTACAGGAGATTTCCATGGTTCGTTCAAATGCCCGGACAGCATCCGGCATCGATGGCAGTGTTTGCGCCGAAGCCTCACCCGACTCCGTGTTGTCGCTGCCGCGTCGTCGACTGTTGACGGCGGTCGGCGCGTTCACAGCCGGCGCCTCCCTGCCTCTTTCTGCGCGCGCTCAGTCTGAGTGGCCGACCAAGCCGATTCGCTTCGTCGTGCCGTTTCCGGCCGGTGGCGGGGCCGACATGGGCGCACGCGCCATCTCGGTTCATATGGCAGCAGCCTTTGGCAAGCCGGTGATTGTTGAAAATCGCGCAGGTGCCGACGGCGCGGTGGCGGCGCTGGAGGTGGTGAAGTCAGCGCCGGATGGCCACACGCTTTACTTTGGCACCGCGACATCGATGTCGTACACGCCGTCCATCAAGAAGGTGCCGCCCTACGATCCGGTGGCCGATTTCACGCCCATCTCGAATCTGTGCATCTTCACGTTTTACCTGATGGTGCAGCCAAGCCTGCCGGTCAATACCTTGGCAGAGTTTGTTGCCTATGCGAAAGCCAATCCCGGGAAGATTGCCTACGCAACCGGTAACAGCACCGGCATTGTGTCGATGGCGCAGCTCTCGCAGGCCAATAAGCTCGATATGACCCATGTGCCTTACAAGGGTGAGGCGCAAGCCGTGATCGATATGGTGGGGGGCCGGGTGCAGGCGATGTTTGTCACGCCTGCGGTGATGCCGCAACTGCTCAAGGAGAAGTTCAAGATGCTGGCGGTGCTCTTGCCCCGACGCACGACCAGCTATCCCGATGTGCCGACAATGGCCGAGGCAGGACAGCCGCTGGTCAATATTTCGCCCTGGGGTGGGCTGTTTGGCCCGGCGCGCCTGCCACGCGACATCGTCGATCGCATCTCTCGTGACTTCAATGTCGTGATGCGCCGACCCGATGTTGCCGAGCAGTACGAAAAGCTCGGACTGCTGCCGGTGCCATCGACGCCTGAGGCGCTTGCCGCGCTGGTGAAGGATCAACTCGGTGCCTGGAGCAAAACCATGCGCTCTGCTGGCATCGAGCTCGAGTAGCCGCCGCACGGGTCGGACGATGAAGCTTGTGTCGGTCAATCGTGCATTGGCGCGAGAGGTATTGATCAACGGCCGCAAAGTCCTGACCGCCATCGGCAAGGAAGCGGTCAGCGGATCGGTGGCGGTCGGATCGCTCGGGCTCGAAGGCGATGAGCAGGCCGACCTGTCGGTCCACGGTGGGCTCGCGAAAGCGGTTTATGCCTATCCGCTTGAGCACTATGCCTTCTGGCAGACGGTGCGCGCGCAAGCCCAGGTGTCACTGTGGGATGCGCCGATGGCCCATGGATCGATGGGCGAGAACCTGACCATCGAAGGGCTGCTCGAGGATCAGCTCTGGATCGGCGACCGGCTAAAGCTGCCGTCGTGTGTGCTGGCTGTCAGTGAACCGCGCTTTCCGTGCTTCAAGTTCAATGCAAGCATGGGCTTTTCGCATGCCAGCAAGCTGATGGTTCAGTCGGGATTTTGCGGCAGCTATCTGACGGTGATCTCGCCGGGGCATCTGTGTGCCGGCGATCCGATCGAACTGATGGCGGGTCCCCGTGAAGTCAATCTGCGGGAGCTGTTCAGATCGCGTGCCCGTGCCTGAGCGCCTGTCGAATGAAAAAGCCCCGTAGCCGATCGTCCCGACTGCGAGGCTTATCTCAGTTTGCTGGGGCCTCTTTACCGGATGACCCGGAGTGTTTCAGGACACAGCAAACAGACGTCGGCAAAAGCTGATCAGGGCGTGGCCGGCTTGAGGCTCTTGGCTTCTGCCTTGACCGATGCCGAGTACTGGGACTTCACACCGGCTCGTGCGTCTTTGAACTCTTTTGACATTGCATCCATCTTCGGCTTGTAGTTGGCCTTGACTTCACTTTCGGCGGCGCGACGTGCGGTCAGGGGATCTTTACCGGCTGCGGTTGCGTCAGCAGCGGCCTTGTCGCCGGCTGCCTTGATGGCATCGCTGCGCTCGGTGCGAAGCGCCTTGGTCTTTGCTTTGTAGTCCTGGTCGACCTTGGTCAGCGCAGTGCGCTGATCGACCATCGGGTCAGCAGCGTTGGCCGTGTTGGCCACACTGAGAAGTGCCAGCGACGAGGCGATGGCGACACTGATGAGGCGGCTGTTGAGACGCATGTTTTGACTCGCTTTCTTTGAGGGAGGAATTGATTCGGCGTTGATTCGAGAACTCGGATCGGTCGGCGCTTGGATTGTTGATTTCGACCTGCGCGCATTATGCGCCTGCGCAGCGAAGGCTCGCGCCTAAGATGCCAGTCTTTTACGTCCTGCTTATGTCGACCGGCCTAATTCCGGCGTTCAGGACAAGCTCAATCGTCGATCTCCGACAATTGAATCAGCGCGGTGGATGGCGCGCTGATTCACTTCATCGGGGAATAGGTGGTTGGCGCCATGATCGAATTACTGAAATGCGTGATGATCGGGCCATTTTTTTCGGTCTCGGCCCGCGCGGCCAGCCAGTCGGGGTCGGCGCCAAAGGCCGCCCACTTCTGCTCGCGCTCGGCGAGGCTTTGCCACTGGAGCATGTAGGTCAGCGTGCTGTTGCTGTCACCGATGACATTGGTCCAGAAACCCACCGGGACGATGCCGTGCTTTTGCCACAGCTTCAGCGTGATCGTGTCGAAGCGCTTGTTGAGGTCGGGCAATCGGCCCGGCATGCAATGGTAGATGCGCATCTCGTAGAGCATGGACGTCTCCTGATGTCGTTGTATTGGGGGTTTTATGGCTCTGCCAATCGCACAGGCGTAATGAAGGTCGCGTGATGTGGCAGTGACGGGGTGGCGCTGTACCAGCGTCGAGAGCGGCGACACTCAACAGGACCGGGGTTGCGCCCCGATCCTGCCAGGCGACTTACTTCCCTCTGAGCTTGCGAATCGCCTGGATCTGGGCCATCGCTTCGGCCAGCTCGGCCTGGGCCTTGGCATAGTCGATATCGGCCGATCGGTTGAGCAAGGCCTCTTCGGCTTTCTTGCGGGCTTCTTCAGCCTTGGCCTCATCGAGGTCATGGCCGCGAATGGCGGTATCGGCGAGCACGGTCACGCGCCCCGGCTGCACTTCGAGGATGCCGCCGGCCACGAAGACGAAGGTCTCCTCGGCCTTGCCGACAAGCTTGATGCGCACAGCGCCCGGCTTGATGCGGGTGATGAGCGGGATGTGCTGGGGATAGATGCCCAGCTCACCCGACTCGCCCGGCAACGCGACGAACTCGGCCTCGCCTTCGAAGATCGATTCTTCAGCGCTGACGACGTCGACCTTGATGGTGCTCATTTGATGGTCTTCGCCTTTTCGAAGGCCTCGTCGATCGTGCCGACCATGTAGAAGGCCTGCTCGGGCAGTGCATCGCACTCACCGTCGACAATCATCTTGAAGCCGCGCAGGGTCTCATTGAGCGGCACGAACTTGCCGGGCGAACCGGTGAAGACTTCGGCGACGTGGAAGGGCTGCGACAGGAAGCGCTGGATCTTGCGGGCGCGCGACACCGCGAGTTTGTCGTCGGGCGAGAGCTCGTCCATACCCAGAATCGCAATGATGTCGCGCAGCTCTTTATAGCGCTGCAGCGTCGATTGCACGCGACGGGTGATGGTGTAGTGCTCTTCACCGATGATGTAGGGATCGACCTGGCGCGAGGTCGAGTCGAGCGGGTCGACCGCCGGGTAGATACCCAGCGCGGCGATGTCACGCGACAGCACGACGGTGGCGTCCAGGTGGGCGAAGGTGGTGGCAGGCGACGGGTCGGTCAGGTCGTCGGCAGGCACATACACCGCCTGAATCGAGGTGATCGAGCCGGTCTTGGTCGAGGTGATGCGCTCCTGCAGGCGGCCCATCTCTTCGGCCAGCGTCGGCTGGTAGCCCACAGCCGAAGGCATACGACCGAGCAGCGCCGAGACTTCAGTACCGGCCAGGGTGTAGCGATAGATGTTGTCGACGAAGAAGAGGATGTCCTTGCCTTCGTCACGGAAGCGCTCGGCCATGGTCAGGCCGGTGAGCGCCACGCGCAGACGGTTGCCCGGGGGCTCGTTCATCTGGCCGAACACCATGGCGACCTTGTCGAGAACCTTGGACTCGTCCATCTCGTGATAGAAGTCGTTGCCCTCGCGAGTGCGCTCGCCCACGCCGGCAAACACCGAGTAGCCCGAATACTGCTTCGCGATGTTGTTGATCAGCTCCATCATGTTGACGGTCTTGCCGACACCGGCGCCGCCGAACAGGCCGATCTTGCCGCCCTTGGCAAACGGGCAGACCAGGTCGATCACCTTGATACCCGTGGGCAACAATTCGACCGACGGCGAGAGGTCGGCAAACTTGGGCGCGGGCTGGTGGATGGCACGGCGCTCGTCGGTCTTGATCGGACCCGCTTCGTCGATCGGGCGACCGAGCACGTCCATGATGCGGCCGAGGGTGGCTTCGCCGACCGGCACCTGGATGCCATGGCCGGTATTGGTCACCGGCATGCCGCGACGCAGACCGTCGGATGATCCGAGGGCAATGGTGCGCACGACGCCGTCGCCGAGCTGCTGCTGCACCTCGAAAGTCAGGCCGACTTCGGCCAGACTGTTGCCGGCGTCTTCGAGCACCAGCGCGTCATAGACCCGGGGCATCGAGTCGCGCGGGAACTGGATGTCAACCACCGCGCCGATGCACTGAACGATATGGCCTTGCTGCATGTCGGGACCTCGTTGATTCGCTTTGATAGGGTTCGGATTCGGATCGTCGGTATCGCGGCTGCCTAAACGGCGGCCGCTCCGCTGACGATCTCGCTGAGTTCTTTGGTGATCGCTGCCTGCCGCGCCTTGTTATAGGACAGCTGCAGTTCGCCGATCACTTTCTTGGCATTGTCGGAGGCCGACTTCATGGCCACCATGCGTGCCGACTGCTCGGAGGCCATGTTCTCGGCGACCGCCTGATAGACCAGTGCTTCGACATATCGCAACAGGAGGTCATCAAGGACGGCCTGAGCATCCGGCTCGTAGATATAGTCCCAGGAGTAGTCGCGGCTGGTCTCTTCCAGATGCTGGGGATCCAGGGGCAGCAACTGCTCGATCACCGATTCCTGCTTCATGGTGTTGATGAAGCGGGTGAAGGCGATGTAAACCGCATCGATTTCGCCGGCGGCATAGGCATCGAGCTGCAGCTTGATCGGGCCGATGAGTTTGTCGAGATGGGGCGCGTCACCGAGGTGAACCGCCTGCGACACCACTTTGGCGCCAATCCGCTGCATGAAGCCCAGGCCCTTGTTGCCGATGGCGGTGACCTGCACCTTCGCACCCGACTTTTCAAGCTCACGCAGGCGCTGCACGGTCATCCTCAGGATGTTGGTGTTCAAGCCACCGCACAGTCCTTTGTCGGTCGTGACCAGCACCAGACCGGCTGCCTTGACGGTGTCTCGGCGAACCAGAAACGGATGACGGTATTCGGGATTGGCATGGGCAAGGTGGGCAGCGATATTGCGAACCTTGTCGCCGTAGGGGCGCGAGCGCCGCATCCGGTCCTGCGCCTTGCGCATCTTGGACGCGGCGACCATTTCCATCGCCTTGGTGATCTTGCGCGTGTTTTGCACGCTCTTGATCTTGTTGCGGATTTCTCTGGAGCCAGCCATGGCGGCCTATGCCTTCGTCTGCGGTGGTCGCTTGCGCGGGAGGGCGATCAGAATGCGCCGGTCTTGAGGAAGGACTCGACCACGCCCTTGAGCGCGTCTTCGTCTTCTTTCGACAGGTCCTTGGAAGCTTCGACCCGATCAACCCAGGCTGCATGGTGGGTTTTCATATGATCGTGCAGCGCGGTCTCGAAGGGCAGCACTTTGTCGACCGGAAGCTCGTCAAGATAGCCACGGGTGACCGCGAACAGCGACACCGCGAGCTGCCAGACCTGCAGCGGCTGATACTGCGGCTGCTTCAGGATTTCGACCGTGCGGCGGCCGCGCTCGAGCTGGCGACGGGTGGCGTCGTCGAGGTCGGAGGCGAACTGCGCAAACGCAGCCAGCTCACGATATTGCGCGAGGTCGGTCCGGATACCGCCCGACAGCTTCTTGATGACCTTGGTCTGCGCAGCACCACCGACTCGCGACACCGAGATACCGGCGTTGATGGCGGGGCGGATACCGGCATTGAAGAGGTCGGTTTCAAGGAAGATCTGACCGTCGGTAATCGAGATCACGTTGGTCGGCACGAAGGCCGAGACGTCGCCCGCCTGGGTCTCGATGATCGGCAGCGCGGTGAGTGAGCCTGTCTTTCCCTTGATTTCACCGTTGGTGAACTTCTCGACGTATTCCTCGTTGACGCGGGCAGCGCGCTCGAGCAGACGCGAGTGGAGATAGAAGACGTCGCCGGGATAGGCTTCGCGGCCCGGCGGGCGGCGCAGCAGCAGCGAGACCTGACGATAGGCAACCGCCTGCTTGGTCAGGTCGTCATAGATGATGAGGGCGTCTTCGCCGCGATCGCGGAAGTATTCGCCCATCGTGCAGCCCGAGTAGGCAGCGATGAACTGCATGGCCGCCGATTCGGACGCGGTCGAGGCCACGACGATGGTGTAGGCCATCGCGCCGGTCTCTTCGAGCTTGCGCACGACGTTGGCGACGGTGGAGGCTTTCTGGCCGATCGCGACATAGACGCAGAAGACGCCCTTGCCCTTCTGGTTGATGATGGTGTCGACCGCGACCGCGGTTTTGCCGGTCTGGCGGTCGCCGATGATCAGCTCGCGCTGGCCACGGCCGATCGGGACCATTGAGTCGATGGCCTTCAGACCGGTCTGGACCGGCTGCGACACCGACTTGCGGGCGATCACGCCCGGCGCGACTTTTTCGATGATGTCGGTCATCTTGGCGTTGATCGGGCCCTTGCCATCGATCGGCTGGCCAAGCGAATTGACCACACGGCCGATCAGTTCGGGGCCGACCGGCACCGACAGAATCTTGCCGGTTGCCTTGACGACATCACCCTCGGAGATCTGCTCGTATTCGCCGAGCACCACCGCGCCGACCGAGTCGCGCTCGAGATTGAGCGCCAGGCCGAACACGTTGCCGGGGAATTCGATCATCTCGCCCTGCATCACATCGGCCAGGCCGTGGATGCGGCAGATGCCGTCGGTGACGGACACGACAGACCCCTGGTTGCGCGCGTCGGCGGCAACGTCGAGGTTCTGGATCTTGGTCTTCAGCAGTTCGCTGATTTCGGCCGGATTGAGCTGCATTCGTTTCTCTCGTGGAGTTTTGTTCAGCGCTTACTTCATCAGCGCATCGGCGAGCTGCGCGAGCTTGCCGCGCACGGAGGTGTCGAGCACCTCGTCACCAATGCGAATCGAGATGCCGCCGATGAGTTCGGGATCGACTGACACAGTTGCCTTGACCTTGCGGCCGTATTTGGTTTCGAGTGCCGCAACCACCTCAGCCGACTGCTGCTCGGTCAGCGGATAGGCGGAGTCGATGCGGGCATCGAGCACGCCGTCGGCGTCGTTCTTGAGACGTTCGAAGTGGCCGACGATTTCGGGCAGGACCGTCAGACGTTCGTTTTCAGCCAGCAGCTTCAGGAAGCCAAGCTGATCGGTCGACAGGTCGCCTGCGACTTCAGAAACCAGCTGCGCAACCTGCTCATGCTTGATTCGCGGGTTGCCCAGCAGACCCGTGGCCGCCGGGCTGGCAACGACAGCCGCCAGCCGCGACAGCGCATCGGACCAATGCGCCAGCGCTTGAGGGCCCTGTGCCAGCTTGAAGGCGGCTTCGGCGTAAGGACGGGCGATGGTGAGCGATTCGGCCATGGCGGGGTGTCGTCCTAGCGAAGCTCGGCTTTCAGGCCGGTCAGCAACTGCGCGTGAGCCGAGGCATCGATCTCACGTCGAAGGATGCGTTCGGCACCCGACACCGCCAGCAACGCGACCTGCTCGCGAAGCTGATCCTTGGCGCGCTGAGCGGCCAGAGCAGCTTCGCCCTCGGCAGCCTTGCGGGCCTCGGTGACGATCCGGGCTGCCTCGGCGCGCGCCTCTTCAACCAGGTGCGCAGCCTGCTTCTCGCCCGACGCACGAACCTCGGCAGCACTGGCACGTGCCTGCTTGATTTCGGCCTCGACGCGCTTTTCAGCGGCGGCGAGTTCGGACTTGGCCTTATCGGCCGCAGCCAGACCATCGGCGATCTTCTTGCTTCGTTCGTCGAGTGCCTTGACGATCGGCGGCCAGACATACTTGGCGGTAAACCACCAGAGCGCCAGGAAGACGGCGATCTGGACGAAAAGCGTCGCGTTGATGTTCACGAACGGTTTCCTCCGAAGGGGACCTGATACGACAGTCCGGTGACGGGCATGGCGATGCGCTTGACCCGGATCACTTGAAGGGGTTGGCGAAGGCAAACATCATGGCGATACCGACACCGATCAGGAAGGCGGCGTCGATCAGACCGGCCAGCAGGAACATCTTGGTCTGCAGCTTGTCCATGAGTTCGGGCTGGCGCGCTGCGCCCTCGATGTATTTGCCGCCCATCATGCCGATGCCGATACAGGCACCCAGAGCACCCAGCCCGATGATCAGGCCGGCGGCGATCGCGACGAAAGCTACGTTGGTCATGACGACTCCTTAAGGTTGAACCGAGGTCCAGCGGTTGAGGTTGATATGAAACAGTTAAAGCGTGAAAGGAAACATGATTTGCGTCTGGCCTGCGTCGGACTTGCGTCTGGCGACAGGCCTTGCGCGGTGTCAGTGGTGTTCGTGAGCCTGCCCGATGTAGACCAGCGTCAGCATCATGAAGATGAAGGCCTGCAGCGCCACGATCAGGATGTGAAAGATGGCCCAGCCCAGGCCGGTCAGGATATGCAGGCCCGAACCCCACCAGGTGGCCGATGCACCGAGCAGCGCGATCAGCATGAAAATCAGTTCGCCGGCGAACATGTTGCCGAACAGTCGCATGCCGAGGGAAATGGTCTTGGCGAGATATTCGATAAGCTGCATCAGCAGGTTGATCGGGGCCAGAAAGATGCCCGAGCCAAAGGGTGCCGACACCAGTTCGTGAAAGAAGCCGCCCGAACCCTTGACCTTGATGCCGTAGTAGATCGAGGCGCCCAGCACCACGATTGACATCGCCAGCGTGGCATTCAGGTCGGCGGTGGGAACGACCCGCATGTAGGCGTGGTGGGGGTCGCCACCGGCCGCACCGTGAATGTGCTCCCAGATCTTGGGGATCAGATCGAGGGGGATGAAGTCCATCGCGTTCATGAAGAAGATCCACACGAACGACACCAGCGCCAGCGGGGCGATGTAGCTGATATCGCCCTTGACGATCGAGCGCGCCTGCTCATGGACGAACTCGACGATCGATTCGATGGCGCCGACAAAGCGGCTCGGTACGCCCGAGGTCACGCTTTTGGCAGCGCGGTACATCAGGAAGCAGGTGACCAGACCCATCAGCACCGCCCAGAACACCGTGTCGAGGTTCACGAGCGAAAAATCGATCACCTTTTCCTGGGGATGGCCCGAGGTATTGAAATGCGTCAGGTGATGGACGATGTACTCGGAGGCTGTGGGGGCGTGCTCGGCGTCGGCCATGGTCTGCTAAGTCTGTCGCTAGGGCGTTGCGGTTCGTCGAGGTGTTCTTGCTGCATTACTTCTTCTGATCGCGCGCCCAGAGGAGCGCGAACAGCGGTGCCTGCAGTGCAGCAATCAGACCGATCAGCATTGGCAGCCAGTTCAGCGACTCGACCCATCTTGCGATCAGCGCAATCAGCGCGACCGTCAGGCCGATCTTCGCGAACTCGCCGAGGAAGAACACAGCCGGATAGGACTCAGCGGTTCGTCCCCGATTGGCTGCCAGTCGCAAAGCGAACAGGCCGTTCGGGATAATTGCTGCCACGCCGCCAAGCACCAGGAATTCGGCGCTGTGCCAGTCGAAGACGATGCCGGTCAGAAGACCGAGGACCGCGACTGTGGCGACTTGCAGACCGACTGCGATAAACATTCTTGAAGTGCAGTCGGACAGCCGGCCGGCAAAGACGGCGAAGTATAGGCGATCAGACTGGACCGGTCAAAAAGGATCGCGAGGGAAAGTGGGGAGTTTGTCGCGTCGCAGCATGCTTGCCGGCGCTTGAAGACTCATGCGACACCTCATTCGACGCCTCATTCGATCGAGGGGACCGGTGCGCCGACCCGGTCGAAACCGCGCAGGAAGGCGATCAGCATGATCGCCATGACCGGCCCGGCAGGCGGATAGGCGATGGCCGCAACAATCGGCGCCACCAGGATCAGATGGCGAAGACCCCAGCCGTAGAGGATGCCCGCTTCGCGAAGGTATCGCACGCCCACGTCATGCCAGCGGGTCCGCGCATCGCTGCCCACTGGCATCGCGAGGATGTAGCCGGCATGGTTGTAGTAGCGCACGGCCATGGCAGACGACAGCAGCGACGCGAAGAGCATGGTCATCAGCATCAGGTCAAGCAGGGCTCGCGGCTCGATCACGAGGGAATCGGTGAGCGCGTCGTGATAGTTCGCATGCAGCGAGGGCACGCTGAGGGCCGCTGTGCCCATCAGGGCGAGTGCGGCGGTCGAGGCAATCATGGTGGCCGACATCATCGAATTGCGCAGGGTCTGGACCGCGAGAATTTCGGAGCCTGGCTGGCGCGAGACCGCGTTGAACCAGTCCTCGCGCATCGTGGCGTGGGCACTGCGGGCAAGGCGCAGCGGCTCGCGGCGCTGCGCCAGCGCGAGCGACAGCTCGTAGCCGACCAGCATCATGACCGTCGTGAGGACGGCCAGCCAGACGCCGACGGTCGTCATCGCGTCGAGGCGGCGGACTGAGCGGACTGCGCTGACTGCAGCAAGCCCGACTGGCGGCGGCGCTCGATCAGTTCGAAGATCCCCATGCCGGCGATCATGGCGACCACGAAAATCAGTGCTTTGGACTCACCCATGCCGAGCGCCACCACACCCGGACCCGGGCAAAAGCCGGCAATGCCCCAGCCCATGCCGAAGAGGGCACTGCCTGCCAGCAAGCGGCGATCGAGCTCGCGGGATGTTGGCAGCCTCATGTCGAGGCCGATGAAGGACGTGGTGCGGCGCCCGGCGATCGCAAACGCCAGCGCGCCGACGCCGATGGCGCCGGCCATGACCAGCGCAAGAGACGGGTCCCACAGACCGGTCAGGTCGAGAAAGCCGAGCACCTTGGCAGGGTCGGTCATGCCGGAGACGATCAGGCCGATGCCGAAGATCAGCCCGGTGAT
>Ga0114962_10004205_pt1 | contig 11488 bp, 14 predicted proteins | sample C_130820_MF_Meta_FD_87017 | JGI IMG/M metagenome (GOLD analysis project Ga0114962, IMG submission 87017) | Freshwater microbial communities from Lake Croche, Canada to study carbon cycling - C_130820_MF_MetaG | ecosystem: Environmental > Aquatic > Freshwater > Lake | place: Lake Croche, Canada... | reverse complement strand
CTCAGCAATCTTTGCAACAACATAACCCAAATCATTAGGAATAAATTGTTTATCAAACATGCCAATAGGAGATTTGGCTGAAGAGAATTGCTCATTCTCATTGGTTAAGAACTCTTTTACAGCTTTCTTTGCAGTAGCATCATATCTACTAATACCAATAAGAGTTACATCCACTTTACCCTCTATAGTCAAATACTCATCTACCATCTTACCTGTAGCTTTGTATTTCATATAGATTCTACCATCAGCTCCAGGAATACTGTCTCCATGAGCTAAAATGATAATATTTTTACCTGCTGCATCTAGTTTCTCTATGGCATCAAAGATTTTACCCATAAAGTAACCAATTTGCTTAGGTGCATCCCCATTTTGTTATCCTAAAGGCTCTTTATCCTTTAGCTCTACACTTTCTTTTGTTATAGGTGTAGTTCAGACTATATCATCACTTCTAAAGAAGTGCCCTGCGCTCTTGTCACTTTACCATCTACAGCATTATCTGTTTAGACTCCATGTGTTAGTCGTTGAACCTTTAATATATTTCTATATCACTTGGCTGCTGATTGGCTACTTCTAGCTGTTCCAGCAATTCACAGGATTTTACAAGGTCGAGATTGTATTGTTTTTTAAATTTAGTGTTTTTTGAAATAAGAATAAATTTTCTTATTGCATTCCATTTGACATCAAAGTAATCAGCACAAGTTTTATAACTTCTAAAATAAATTTTTTCTGAAGTTTCTTTTGTGTAAACTACTATATTTTCTGTAAAACTAGAAAAAATAATATCTGAAAGAAGTAAAGGACTGTCTTTATCTTTAAAAATAAATCCTTTTGTATGATTAAAAACTTTATTTAACACTTTAGATATATCTCCTCTTGGGATATTTATATCTAAAGAAGCTTTTTCAATGCTATCATAAGAAGATAAAAATTTACCTCCCATAGTATAAACATCTATTTGTCTTTTGTTATTAGCTTCTAATTTACCTTCTTTGTATAATCTTTTCTTAGTTGCACTATGTCTTTTTTTTAATTCTTCAGGATGCTTATAAGTAGTGGGCTCTTGTATAATATTGTATTCTGCTTCTAAAAACTTTATAAAAAATTCTTCTTTAAAAAGAAGCTCATTTTCTTCACAAGTACAAATACAAGTAAAAGTAAAGTCTTTTCCTTGAACAAGAGTAAAGTCTGTTTGTAAAGCTTTGTTATAGTGAGTTCCAGAATTTAAACTGGCCTTATGATTGGCTAATCTTTTTAATAAGTTTTTAGAACTTCCTACATATTTTTTACCACTTTTTGTACTTTCTATACAATAGATTCCTACTATTCTTTCCATTTTGTTTTTAATTTAGTATATGCAAATATACACATATAATTTAAATAAACACTAAAAATAACAATATTTATGCCGTCAACCTTTAGCTAAAGCATTAGCCATATACCAATTCTGCATTACATAGTTTGAATCATCCCACACAATGTTTTTGTATGGACTGTTTACTAAGTTCAAGAAAATAGCTTCTATGTCTTTTGCATTATCAGTAATAACTCTTCTACCTGTTTTTAAGTCAGGCATAGTAGTAATTGGGTATGCTGTACCACTTCCTCTAAAAGGAAGAGGTTTTGAAGTAACGGATATTAAATAAGTTTCTTCAGGAACTAAACCTACAATACCTAATTCAGGTATTTGTCCAATACTTGTGGACTTTCCAAAGCCACTAGGGGCTAGCACTAAAATTTTAGGCATACTTTCTTTAAATTGTTAAAGGTTCAAATTTCTTAACATCACCATACATGTTGACTCTAAAGTGTTGAGGACAAACACTATGTCTAGATTCTACTAAATGTATAGTTCTCATAAATGGATATAAAAGAGATTTATCAGGTCTTCTAATAGGAGTTCCAAAGTGTTTGACAAGATTAAACTTATCATCATTTGGATTAAACATTGTGAAGATATAGTTACTATCCTCACTTAGATTACCTGTCTCTTTAATATCATCAGACTGTGGAAACAGTCTATCATCATCATACTGCCTTCTTCCAATATCACTAAGTGCCCTATTAAGGTGGATAATGTGCACAAAAGTGAAATTACAAGTGTTTCTAAACTCTACAGCATACTCTGAGAATTTATCTACAGTTTCTTTCATCTTAAAACCTCTTTCAGGTAATAGCTTTCTCAAGTGGTCTGTAATGATAATAACATACTTAGCAGGATTATTAGGTCTATAACCAATCATTCTATTAAAGGTTACCCCATCCTTAACAGTAGTTCTATACAAAAACTCTCCATTTTCCTTAGCATAACCTAAAAGATAGTTTCTGACTCCAGTAGGGTTATCCTTGATTTCCAAGAACTTAATTAACCCTTTAGAAACTTTCTCTCCCTTGTCATTATACTCTCCAAGTAAAGGAACAATTCTAGTTCTGTAAACTATCTTAATTTTAGAGATTAAGTCTTCAGAAACTCTAATAATTTCTTTGGGAGCATCAGGGTTTGCTGTATCATATTCCAACTCACCTTTTAAAAAGGCAGAGGATAAAGATACAACATTTTTCTCTTTATAAGTCTTTCCAGCAGGTAAATTTATCCAATAAATGCCAAAATCTGTGTGTAAGAAATGGGCAACAAAATCAAATTCTTTACTTACTCTGTCAATCTCATAAGAGTTGTAGATAAACTCAACATCAATTAACTGACTTCTAACACTTTCATACTCTAAATTAAGAGCTTGTCTAGTTTCTGGGTCAGTTATTGTTTCAAGTCTAGTGGCAATTGCTTCTGCTGAAGCCTTAATTTTGGCATTATGGTTCAATACATAGACAGCAGGCTCTATACAAAAGCCTACATCTACAAAAGTTGACTTCCCTCCCTTTGGGGCAGCTCCAACAGTGTAGATTCTTCCTCTTTGAATTCCATTAATTGCCTGTGAAATAGTCTTTAAGCCTTCCCCCATAGGAAGACCTTTATTACTACCTTTTTGACCTGCTTCAAATGCTGCTCTAAAATTCATTATTGCATTCTTGAAGTTATGTCAACACTGTCATTAGTTGAGGTATTAGCCATAGCTTCTCTATACTTTTCTACCCAACCTTCTAGTGCTGAAGTTCTGTCTCTACCTACACCTTTACTTATAAAGTAATGAGATGAGATAACATAATCAGGACTAGTAAGAGTCCTAAAATACATCCTAGTACCTCCAAAGACTTCTTCTTTTCTTACATCAGGATTATCAGCAAAAAATGCTTTCATCCTAGTAATACAGTCTTTGTCTGTAGCTTTTCTTTTCTTGTTAATCAAGCCAAATTCTGCATTCCAATCTTTAACCCAGTCCCACTTAGCAGTATTTTCTCCTTCAAATAAAGGAATATGCCATACTACTTCTCTATCTTCATTGATACCTAGAATGTTAGTAACATTCATTCTTTGAATTAGTAGAGTAGGAGTATAAGAAGGTCTACAGTTAAAGAATATAGACAAAAGATAAGCTATACCATCTTCAACAGGAATTGCATACTGTGCAAGTACTGTTCTAATTTGAGGATTTATTCTCATACAAATCTTTTTTTAAAGTTATCAATTCTTATGTATTCTACCTTAGATTGATCTAAGTTTTCAATAGCATTCTCTAACCATTTTTCATCTTGAGTTGACTCAGAGACAATGATATACAAATGAGCTTCATGCCCAGGTCTAAACCTAATGAGTCTACCAATTCTTTGTACCAAATCTTTCTCTTTAGAGTTTAACTGACCTATGATACCTGAATCAATAGCAGGAAAGTTATGACCCTCATTGACAGCTTTTACACAAGATAATCTATTGATTTCTTCATTCTTAAAAGCATCATAAGCTACACTACTAGACTTAGAGTGATAAAATGTAGGACAAACTGCTTCAGCTTGTTCTATATTACCACAAAAGATAAGTGTTCTATCTTCTTGAGGAATTACTTTGTCAAGTAAAAACTTAATTACAGCAGTCTTAGAAGGAATTTTGTAGATAAACTGCATTCTATTTAAGATAGCAAACTGCATCTTAGCTTTACCTTGAGGAGTTTGGTCACCAAAACATTGCTGAACTCTTCTATTACAATAAGCATAAGTAGCAGCTTCTGTAGTCATAAAAGGATTCTTCTTGTTACCACCTGGAATATTCTTTGTAACATTATCCAAAGGAACTGTAATTACAGTAATTTTGTATGGTGCTACAAAACCTAATCTAACAGCTTGATCTAGAGTAAGTTCATAAACTAATCTAATACCTAAGTCAGACAAGATTTGCTTCTTAATAGGGTCTGTAGGAGGAGTTGCAGTAAGTAATACTGTATTTTCTACATGATTATTAACAAAGAAATCAGAAGATAACTCTGTAATATTATGACCTTCATCAAGAATAACTATATCAATTACTTCATCTTTAATTTTAGAACCTGAAGCATAGCAAAGACTCAATGTCTTTTCCCAAAGATGACTTGCTTCCCATTTAGTAAACTCTTCTTTCCAGTTTTCATCTCTTAACTTTTCAGTAGGAACAATTACTGCAGGTTTAAACATAGGAGAACAATCAATTTTGTCAAAGTAATACTTAGCCAATTCTACTGCTACTCTTGATTTACCTGAGCCTGTAGCCATAGCTATCATACCTGTACCATTATTGTCTACAACAGCTTGTATAGCTTCAGATTGGACCTTTTCTCTAATTAAATTGACAAATTGAGTAACAGCTAAAGGTTCTGTAATATTCTTTCTTAAAGCTTCTATTTTGTCAATATAAGTTAAGACTGATTTGGGGTTTTGGAAGAGAACCTGTAACTCTCTAAAATACTTTTTCATGATAAAAACTGTTTATTATATCCTATTGGTAGGATAATTAATTTTACTTTTTGTGTAACTCCTTGAGCTTTTAAATCAGCAACTGTTGATATGAAAAAAGGATGATTCTTATCTCTTATGTAAACTACAGGAAATAAGAAACAAGATTGTAATTCTTCAACAATTTCTTGCTCTGTTGCTCCCCCTCTTAATACTGCTATAGGTTGAGATAAAAAGAAACTAAAAAAGTCTGTATATTTAATGACTCTCTGCATAATTAAAATTTAGTGTTCTACATTCTGTTTTTCCATGAAAGTCTATTTTAGGTACACTAATGAGACTCGGCATAATTGTTTCCAATATCTATACTTATTCCTAATGGGACATTGAGTTTCAATATTTCATTAGTAATGGCTATAGCTTTGTTAAGTTTATCCTTTACTTGTTGTTGCTCTGTTTTAAGGAATGTAAAACCAATTTCATCATGGTATTGAAGACTAATCTTAATACCCTGTTTTCTTACATTTCTAATATGTGTATCAAAACAGAATACACCTGTGCCCTGATTAAGTGTGCTAAACCTATCTTTGGGTTGTCTTAATGAATACCAAAAGCCACTGACAGGGTTGTATAGCCACATTTGCTTTCCAACTTGTTTATAGACTGTATCATTAGTTACCTGCTTTACAGCTTTATTTCTTTCCCAGTAAGTTTTATGTAGAGCTGTGGCTTCTTCCAATGACATACCTGTAGTTAAGGCTATCTTTGGTGGACCTGCTCCATAAACACCTGAAAAGTTTACTACTTTAGCTTTTGTTCTAACCTTCTTGTAAGAAGTCCCTTCTTTACCTTCTGTAGTTTCATACAATTTATGGTCAGCTACCTGTTCAGGGGTAAGCATATCTGATAATACTGCAATATCAAGATGAGGATCAAATCCTGGCACTCTCATTTGTGTTACATAATCAGGGTCATAAAAGTACATGTAGTGTTGTTTAGTAGTATCCTCCAATGAAGACATATCAGAACCACAAAATAAATGGTTTTCATCAGGAGCTATAATAGCACCTCTGATTTCTTTACCATAAGGTTTATCTACTGAAGGTAGATTAGCAACAGGTTTCTTATGTTTAAATCTAAGAGTGTTAGTAAAGCCTGCTATGTGAGAAACCATTTTACCTTGCTCATTAGAGCATTCAAGAAAACCTTCAATTACACCTACTCTATGCTGAAGCATAAATAGACCTTTTAGATTCTCTAATACAGGATGTGTTTCTGCCAATAGAATAATGTTTGCACATAATCTTTTGTCATTGTCCTGTAATTGAGGTACAGCTCTGATTTCTCCTGCTGTGTTAGGAACATGCTTGAATACAGTAGGTCTCCAACCTAAACTGAATAACCATTCTTTAAGCTGAGCTATTGAAGTAGGATTAGGTTCTTCTGTAGATTTAACTACAGTAATACTTCCATCAAAATCAGCTTCTAAATCATTATCAGCTAAAAGTTCTAACCAAGTTATGCCAGACTTAGTTAGTTCTCCTTTTACTGTATACATTTTACTTGGTTTACTCTTAGTAGTGTATTTAATTTGCTTAGGCATTGCTAATGCTAAAGCAGTTTTTCTTTCTTCTACAAGAGTATTCAAAGTATCTAATGTTCTCTTACAATATGCCCTGTCAATAGTTAATGGATATTGTTCTTGTTCTGCAGCACAATCTAGTTTCCAAGTAAGATATGCCATTATCCTTTCTATAGGTTCTTCTGCATAAATATCTTTAAGATAGTTAATGAAATTACCAAATATGATAGAATTAATGACAACATCTTGAGAACATCTGTGTACATAATCTTCTGTAGCTAAATTTTCCCAATCTTTGATAATAGGTTTAGCTATTCCTACAGTGTCTCCCCATGACTCTAAGCCATGTTCTTTCCTTTCTGGATATAAGTACCAAGAAAGAGCTAAAGTGTCAATTATGGTGCCTTTATGAGTATATCCTGTAAGCTTTTTAATAGCAGGAAAATCATATCTAACAACATTATGACCTACAAGGATTTGCTGTGTAGATAAGAAATTTACTAACTCAAAAGTATTGGTAATAACAGTCTCACTTAGTAACTGATTACCTTCATAAGTATGTGCTACAAGACAATGAAAAGTAGTAAGAGTATCTAGTAAGCCATCTGTCTCAATATCGAAGATAGTATATCTCATTTCTTTTTTCATTCTGATCCTTTTTTAATTAAATAATACCATAACCAAATTACTTTTGATCTTATAAATTCATAAGCTACTAATATTAGCATGTACTTCATAACTATTTTCTTTTTAAGATTAGTAATGTTAATAAGAACAGTATTATACAAGGTTCTAAGATTACAAATAGAATAATATTTAACTCTTCATAAGTGTAACCTAACTTATCTGCATAAAATTGAATACAATCACAACACCAATTAAAGAAACCATTAGTGGAATTTTGTGATATTAAGTCAGAGTACAACTCTGATGAGGAATTAAAATGTTTCATAACCCTTTTTCTTTTTTATAGATTTCTAATAGTTTGTTAATTGTAAAAGGCTTACGTTCTTTATCTGTTAATGTTAAATACCACTCTGCAAACCCAATAGCAAATTCATCTGCAATAACTTCACATTGAATATCTCTTAATGTTCTGCTTGGATTAGTGTCTAACCATTGTTTAAACTTTTCTTTTAGTGTCATAACTTTTTAAAAATTAAAGAGATTCTTTTCTTCCATTTCTTGTAAAGCCTTATCAGCTATAGGTTTAATTAAATAAGAACTTAGTATATTCAAAGCTCTTTCTCTTCTTTCATCTACAGTTAAAATATATTGATTAACTAAAGCTAACTCAACTCTTTCTTGCATTACAAGTAGTTTGTTAGTAGCTTGTGTAGCATCATTTCCTTCTATAGCACCTTGATATTGAAACACTTTTTGAATAAATTGTTCATATTTTGTTTTACCATTCTTAAGGAAAGCCTTAATAGTACCATAGATATAACCCTGTTTTTCAAGAAACTCTATTCTTTCAATAATAAGAGTTAAAAGAACTATAAACTGTAGATTACTATCTTCAATTTGTTCTTTAGTTTCTTTATCCTGCATAATCTATTTGATTGATAAACAGATTATTATAAGTTCTTCCATTCTTTTCAGAACCTATAAATACAAAACCAATTTCTATTTGGTCTCCAGTTCTAATGCCCATTTTCTCTATTCTAGAGATAACTGCTTCTCTAACTTCAAAGAAAGCTTTTTGATCATCTTCAGTTACAAGAGTCACAACAGCTCTTTTCTTGTCTGGTTTTCCTTGTACTTTAATAAGTTCAGGAGTTGACATTTTTTCAAAATACCCTATAAATGGGGTTAATACTTTTTTATTCATGACTAAACATTATATAAAATTAATAAATCACTTATTTTTACCATTTACGGTTTCTTCAATACTCCAACCAAGTTTCATTCTTCCTTCAATAGTACCTCTTGGTAATCCTGATAAAGCTATTAATTCCACTTGACTATATATTTTTCCTCTGTATTCTAGTTTGTGAACATTTCTTCTATTTTTACTTTGTTCACTTTTAGGTATCCAAATACAATTACTTAAAATGTAATTGCCATTTGTATCTTTTCTTTCAAGAGTCAGTCCTTTTTGATAAGTAGAATCCATATCTTCTGCAAAATTTGGAAAGTAGTTCCATCTTTCACAAATAGATATACCTCTACCACCATAGTTTTTGTAATCTAAAGAATTTAGATTATTACATCTATCTTTCATATTGCACCAAGTAACATATAATCTATGTTTAGACATACCATGTCTAATACCTCTGTTTTCTTGTATTCTACAATTTAAACAAGAGGAACTTTTACCTGCAAATAAATTATATTTATTTACACTGATAATTTTTCCACAATCACATTTACACCACCAATATTTAGATGCTTTTAAAATGTCTCGAGATATGACTGTCCATTTTCCAAATTTTTGATTTGCTTTAATTTCTACCATATTATACATTGTAAAGAATTAACAATTCTGAAGCTCTAGTTACTCCTGTATAGAATAACCTTTGCTTTTCTTTTTCATTCTGATTGAAGTTGATGTCTCTGACATTTAGAACAGTAGTTTTGTATGTGGAACCTTGACTCTTGTGAACTGTAAGTGCATGATTGTATTTGAAACTAGCAAAAGTACTTAAAAACTCATTTCTATATTCAAAATTTAAAAAATCTTCTTTACAATTTTTGTTCATAATTGCAGAATACCTTTTAAATAAAGGTATTGAAGAATCATCTAATACTAGAATATTTTTATTAATGCAATAGACAACAAATTTAGCTTCTTCCATAATAGTTTCTTTATGAGTCTTTTTAAGAAGTAAATTCATAGTCATAGTATATTTATACAATTCTTCTACTTTTATTACTTCATTAGTAGTGTATTTACCATAAGGAGCATCAAATACTATTGTTTCTTCAAGTTCAATCTTAGCTGGGTAATCTCCATAAATTCTATGTCTAACTAGTTTATTGATTTTATCAACTTCTTTGTTAGTCCAAGCTAAATATTTAAACTCATCAGTACCATTAACTTTAGCTAGTTCTTCAATAATTCTAGCTAGATTTTGAGTATAAAGGTATCCTACATCTTGTTGTTCAGACCCAAGTAATACATTAGGTTGTTTATCCCAAATATTAGAGATATTTCTACTAAGAGTAATGATAGGATTTCCCTCTCCTTGTCTAATGATTTCAGTAAGTTCTACTTCAGGATACTCTTGATGAAATACAGGACTGTCTTCTTCTCCTACAGGATTAATTTGCTTACCATCTCCTACAAAAATTACTGTAGTTTTTTGAGTTTTAGCATATTCTTCTATAGATTCTACCATTCCAGAGTCTACCATTGATGCTTCATCAATAATCCAATAATCAATGTGATTAAGTGGTGGCCAACTTTTATTAGGTACAGACTTAAATACTCTTTCTCCTGTGTGTTTATCAGTAATACTCTTGTATTGTAAAGCACTGTGAATAGTAGTGAATTTAACTTCATCAACAATTACTTTATCTCTAATTACAGACAATGCTTTATGTGTTGGAGCTGAACACATTACTCTTTTAGGTTTACTTATTGTACACAATTTTTTTACTAATGTGTGTACTAACCAAGTTTTACCTACTCCTGCTGAACCCTTTAAAAGGATTCTTTTTGTTCTGTGATTAATTAAGTGCATAATCACATCAAATTTTTCTTGTTGATGTTGGGTTAAATTACTCATTTTTGTTGCTAAGATAAAAAATAAAAAGAGAGTAAGGAAATATCCTCACTCTCTCTTAAAATTAATAAAACTATAGAACCTCTTGTTCTACAGAAATTGAAGTTGTAACTCCAGCTAATTCTACTTTGATAGTAGGTGTAGCATAGAAGTCAGCAGGATCTTCAGTTCTCAAGTCTTGGTCAGCAGTCAATGTAGATTTAAAGAAATCTGCTTTGTACTGTGGTTTACCATTTCTTAAGATAAGTTGACCTGCTTTAGGGTCTGCTTCTCCATAACGAATTACTTGCTTGTCAGCAATTGCATCTTTGGTAGTCAACCCTGCAGAAATTGCATAAAGTTGATTATCAGACAGAATTGGTTTGTTAGCATACATTCTGTAAATAGTTGCATCAGGTAATGCAGCTAATTTAGCAGCTACAGATTCTGCAGTAGAACCTACAGGAACATCTACCCATACTACTCTTTTAGAGTTTGATGAATATTCTTGTTCAGCAAATCCAAATTCAGCAGTACTGAAAGGATTATCTTGAAAATTGTTGCTTACAGACTTTGATGGATAAAATGACTTTGTAGTCACAGTCTGTTTAATTTCAGCTGTAAGAGTTCCCTCTTTTTGATAAGCTGTTGCATGTACTCTTGAGATTTCTAAACCTCCTTTAGAAACTTCTGTTCTAATTCTTTGTTCTGGTGTGCTTGTTGCAGTGTTTTGCATGGTAATGTGTTTTAATTTATCTAATTGCTTCATAGTAAAGGTAATAACCTATTCTACTCTTAGATGTAATGATTTGATTTTTGTTTGATTTTACCTTTGGTTAATTAAAAGTCAGAGAGGTTTTATTAAAGATAATGGCAAAGCCAAACACTTTCTATTACTCTGACCCAAACTCCTGTGCTACAGCTTGTCTATGACCAGATCACTTACAATATTCAAGCTAAAAGCTTTATTGTTTTAGGATACAATGGGATGAGGAACTCGTGTTGACAATGTTTGTAGTGGAGTGGAGGGGATTCGAACCCCTGTCTCAAATACTTCAATATTAGAAATTTATACAGCTTTTTGATATGTTTTATAACTTTCAATATCTTCAAGTTTTGCCAATGTATCTTTTACTTCTGCTTTGGCAATGCAAGAATAGGGCCTACTGTTAAGAAGACCTCCACCATCTAGTTTTCTATCCTAGCAAACTGAGTATTAATCTTACCTATTCTAAGGACTAGGCAGCCTCAGCTAATTCTACTTCTTCTGAAGTAGCTATCAAATTGTGAACAACTTGCATATTAGCTTGTACTTGGACATTCTCTTTTGTGTTTCCATTTAAAATGATTCACCTTAGTTTACAGTTATCTCTCTGGCTGATTT
>Ga0114962_10004203_pt1 | contig 11491 bp, 1 predicted proteins | sample C_130820_MF_Meta_FD_87017 | JGI IMG/M metagenome (GOLD analysis project Ga0114962, IMG submission 87017) | Freshwater microbial communities from Lake Croche, Canada to study carbon cycling - C_130820_MF_MetaG | ecosystem: Environmental > Aquatic > Freshwater > Lake | place: Lake Croche, Canada... | reverse complement strand
AGGTGCCACAGGTGCCACAGGTTCCACGGGTTTAACAGGTGCCACGGGTGCTACTGGTCTAACGGGATCAACCGGTGCAACGGGATCAACCGGTGTCACAGGTGCAACAGGTGCAATCGGTCTAATAGGATCAACCGGTGCCACGGGTGCAACAGGATTAACTGGTGCAACAGGATTAACTGGTGCAACCGGTCTAACAGGATTAATAGGTGCAACTGGTCTAACAGGTGCCACTGGTTTAACTGGTCTAACAGGCGCACTAGGACCCCAAGGTATACAAGGCTCAACAGGTCCAACAGGTCTATCGGGACAAAAAGGCGTAGATGGAGACCCAGGAATAGCAGGATCACAGGGTGATATGGGTTCTACAGGACCAACTGGAGTAACAGGTGCCACAGGTTCAACAGGCGCCACAGGTATTACAGGCGCCACAGGTATTACAGGCGCTACAGGTGCCACAGGTGCAACGGGTCTTAGAGGTGCAACAGGGGCTACAGGTGCAACTGGTCTAACAGGCGCCACAGGCGCCATAGGTCCTACAGGTCTAACAGGTGCTACAGGGGACACAGGTGCAACAGGTGCAACAGGTGCAACAGGCGCCACAGGCGCCACAGGCACCACGGGTACAACAGGTCCTTCTGCTACTGGACCACAAGGATTTACTGGTTTAGTGGGTTTTCAGGGGCCACAAGGACGAACAGGAGCAACAGGAGAGACTGGTGTAACAGGCGCCACAGGTGCCACGGGTGCAACAGGACGAACAGGCGCAACAGGTACAACCGGTCCTACAGGAGAAACAGGTGCCACAGGAGCAACGGGTCCTACTGGAACAAATGTTACGGGTCGTACAGGTCTTACAGGAGACACGGGTCCGAGTGGTACAGATGCTACTGGAGCCACAGGTCTAACAGGAGCCACAGGAGCCACAGGGGCCACAGGAGTCACAGGAGCCACAGGAGCCACAGGTCTAACAGGTACCACTGGTCCAACAGGAAACACTTTTACTGGTTCCACAGGTCCAACGGGGCCAACAGGAATAAGTGCAACAGGTTTTACGGGACAAACAGGTATTACTGGTCCTAATGCAGTGCCAATAATTCTTGGTATAAATTCTGGATTTGGTACAGGAGTTGGTCCATCAGGAGTAACAGGAGCAGTAGGCTCTACATATTTAGATAGATCAAGTGGTATATTATATACTATTGCGGATAGTTCTCTAAATTTAACATTAATCTCAACGCTAAAAGCTCTAACAGGTCCTACAGGTAGCACAGGTCCAACAGGCCCAACAGGCCTAAAAGGCCCTTTATTTACACCAAACTTTCACTACAGAGGGACATGGTCACCAACAACTCTTTATATGCCAGGTGATATTGTTAAATACTATGAGCCAGATGCAACCAAATTAACACGTCTAAAATCATACTATAGAAATGGAGAGCCAACTGCCTTCATATTTAATGCCTATAATGTCGATATTCTTCCAAATCATGGTGGATGGCTACCAGTAACTAAAACAGTAAGTACAGTAATAAATCCGCCAGGAACTCGTGGAATATGCGCACCACTTGTTCCAAATATTCTTTGTCCAACATTTTTTTATAAAAATTTTCCTACTGATACTGTCTTGCAACCCTTTGTTATTTCATCTACTACAACAAATCTAACGACTATACCAGGCTACGATAAAATATATGCATTTTGCCAAGGGCCTATAGATTTAGCAAATGCAAATGATACTTCTTATACACTAACAGCAAATTATACAAATGCCACAATAATAAATAATACATTCAATGTTTTAAAGACTGCAGGTTGGAATGCTACAAATATTTTTGGTAATTCTACAACACGCCCCTTTGGCCCAAGAACTATGACAGATTCAACAGGTGCAACTTATTCATTTCTAGGACCTGAAATTTTTGGACCAGGTATTACTGTTCCAACATGTGTAATAGATGCCACTCTTCTAACACAGGATTCATATGTAACGACTACAACTACTACTACAACAACAACTACTGTTGCACTCACTACTTTGCCTATTGTTTTCTTATCAGATAGTGCTACAAATGCTAATGGTGAAGGTCGACCATTTCAAGTTACAATTGCAAAAGATAATGGAACTGTAGTAGCAGTATATCAAACTAGTACAAATTTTAAGGTGAATATTGTAGAAGGCGATACATATATTCAAAAACGTGTATTTAGAAATAATACTGTAGGAACTGGACTTATATCATTTACTAGTCCGAGTATAAATACTGGAAATGCATGGTCTACTTTTACAAGTCCTATATCAGCTGATGGATTATTTATATATACGGCATGTGGAACTAGAGTTATAATATTTTCAAGAGCAACAACATCTAATAGCTTTACAATGTATGCGTGGTTTGACATATCTATATCATTATTTCCCTCAGCCTATGATGTAAGATCAATTGCTGTAGTAAACGATGATAATAAATATATTTATTTAACGAGTAGAGGAAATGGGCAATCTATTATCGTTGGATATAATTTAAATACAGGTATTAATGCAAATGTAGCAAATGCAAGTAGTCCTACTACCTTTAAAGTATCTACTGCAATAGCAGAAAATAATAGATGTCACACTATTTATGGATATAAAGATGCATCTAATAATGATATTTTATATTATAGTACTGAGGTAAACATTTATAAAATAAGTGTTCAAAGACAAAATATAACTAATTCAACTGTTACACGTATTGTTGGAGGAGGATCTACTGTTTTATCTACAGCAACAATAACTGGACTTCAACTTGGGACATCTTTTTCTTTAACTGGAAATCAGCCTATATCATTAGGATTTTCTGTTAGTTTAAATAGATTATTTTTTAGTGATAATACAACTGATCCATCTACTGCAAATTTTAAAATTTATGCATTAAATCCAGCTAATAATACTATTGGAAGAATAACTAACATAAGTTTGCCTACACTTGGTTATTGTATCTATGATTTTTTATTAAATGATAGTAAAGGAATAATTTATGTTACATCAACTGATGCTCTAAATGGAACATCTACTGCTACGCCCTATAGATACTCATCAATAGCAACAGAACCAGCAGGATTTTTATTACCAGGTACCATAACTACTACAACAAGAACCCCCCCCATAACTTATAACATGATAAGATGGACCCTTAATAACCCAATTAATCTAAGTCTAGCATTTGGTCCTGGTGCCAACCAAATACCTATTGCAAGTCTATTTTCAACAACAGATGGAACAATATATGGAAGTAATAATTCTGTTGTAAGCGCTGCTATTCCAGCCTCCACTTATCGCATTAATCATGTAGCACCAAACCCAATCAGCGATGCAGATAACACCTTCTTCGGTGTTGCAAATCCTCTTGTACAAGAAGGAGGCGTTTTAACAAACCTTCAAGGTGGTTACAGATCTTATAGTACCCATGTTAAGAAAAAGAAGTCTAAGCGAGAAATTGCAGTACCAGCATTGACAATTTTGCCAAAACAGAAGAAGACAAAGAAGTAACTAAATACTTTATTAACTAATCAAATTAACTAGAAAAATCTATTTAATTCGATTATTTGCTAACGCTAATATTAAAGAAATTTTATTATACCTAAAATACAGAGTTCCATAAATGTCATCAGAAGGGGTTGATACCTTTATAAGTACAATTCATGGAAATTCAGATAAATTTCGTAATAGTAAACGTGAAAGAAGTGCTGTCTTATCGTCAATTAATATAATTAAGAACACTACAACAAATCCTGATGATTCTGCTAAATTAGACGGGCTTATCAGTAGTATTCAGAGTGGTGGTAAAAGATCAGTCACTGTTATAGGTGTCCGGTCATCAAAAAGACAAAAACAAACTCCAGTTAAAATACTAAAAGGGGGTGCTATTGCTCCACCTGAAGGGTCAATTGTTCTTGGAAATGGATCTGTTATTAATCCTAATAATGGAGCAATAATTAAAAATGCAGGATATGTAACCCCCCCACAGGCTGGCGGTATTTATTCATCATCAGGTACAATTATTCCATCTGTTATAACAATCGATAAAGATGCTCCAACTGCAGATGTTGAACCATATACAACTGCACCAATCGGTTCTATTATTCTTGGAAACGGCTCAATTATTGATCGTGTTTCTGGTCAAGAACTTGCGCCCCCAGGAACAATTAAATCAAAAACTGAAACACCCTTAAAGGGCGGTATTACAGTTGCTCCAGCCTTTAAAGTTCTTTTACCAAATCCCCCAGGTAACTATCCAGTAGTAGTACCACCAAATATACCTGTTAATACAATTGTTCTTGTTGATGGTTCAATGTATCATCCTTCAACTCAGACCTACATTAGTCCAGCCGGTTCTACAAATGCTCCTCCAGGATCAATTGTTTCACGCCTACAAACTTTTATTCCACCACCATCTAATGTAATATATGAAACAACAGGAGTAATTAAAAAACCAGATGAAAAAATCCATGCACCTGCACCTCAACCTAAAATATCATCCGATTTTACATATACAACAACTCTAAATACTAATCCAACAACAACACTGGGAAATATACCTGCAAGTAGCGGTGCAATTCCTGCTGGTTCAATAATTGGACCAGGTGGCAGTGTATTAGATCCCTATGGTACAGAAATTCTAGGACCAAATCCAGCACTAGTTAATTATGTAGGATATATAGTAACAGGAACAGGAAGTCTCATAGATCCAAAAACATTAGGGCCAACAACAACACTCGGTATATTTCCATCAAGTCTTATAGGTAAAATTCCTGCTGGAGCAACAGTAACATTTAATGGTGGATTAATAGATAGATTAGGAAATACAATTGCGGAACCCAATCCCCTACTTGTACAATATGCAGGACTAATAGCAACTGCTCTAGGAACCTTTATATCTGCAGAAGAATTTGGTACAACTACAACACTTGGTATGATACCCGCAAATTTATTAGGCTTATTAAAACCAGGCCTCATTGTACAGGCTAATGGTTCAACGCGGGATGCTGCAGGAATAGAAAGGACACCACCGAATCCTTCTTTAGTACGCTATGTAGGTCTAATAACAACTGCATCAGGATCCTTTGTAAATCCTGCATCACTAGGACCAACAACAACACTTGGTATATTTCCATCAAGTCTTATAGGTAAAATTCCTGCAGGAGTCACTGTACACGCTGATGGTTCAACATGGGATGCTGCAGGAGTACAAAGAACACCAGCTAATCCTTCCCTTGTGCCCTATACAGACCTAGTAGCAACATCTGCAGGAACCTTTATTAATTCGAATTCACTGGGAATAACACCAGTGCTAGGTATTTTTCCTTCAAATCTTATAGGAAAAATTCCTGCAGGAGTCACTGTACATGCTGATGGTTCAACATGGGATAATGCAGGAGTACAAAGAACATTAGCTGATCAATCTTTAGTACCCTATGCAGGACTACTAACAACTACTTCAGGAACCTTTATAGATCCTACAATTTTAGGACGAACACCAATAGTTGGTACAATCCCTTCAAGTCTTATAGGTACAATTATCCCAGGACTTTTTGTACAGTTTGATGGTTCAACACGAGATTCTGCAGGAGTACAAAGAACACCAGCTAATCCTTCCCTTATACCCTATGCAGGCCTAATTACAACATCTGCAGGAACTTTCATAGATCCCGCTATTTTAGGACCAACAACAACTCTAGGTATTCTCCCATCAACTCTTATAGGCAGAATTCCTGCAGGTGTCATTATACAACCTGACGGTTCAACACGGGATGCTGCAGGACTAGAAAGAACACCACCAAATTCTTCTTTAGTCGTTTATGCAGGACTACAAATAACTAATGAAGGAAGTTTTATTAATGCTCCAATACTAGGAGAAACAGTACTTGGTAGATTACCATCAAGTCTTATAGGTAGAATTCCTGCAGGACTCATTATACAGCCAGATGGTTCAACAAAGAATAATATCGGTCAAATTATTACAGAAGCAAATTCTACTCTAATGATCTATGCAGGACTAGTAACAACTGCTAAAGGAGAACTTATAAATTCTGCAGTGCTAGGAATTATGCCAATTCTAGGGCATCTCCCTTCAAGCTTAACACAAATAATTAGAGCAGGCTCACTCATACAAGCTGATGGTTCTATTAATAATGTTCTAGGAATACGGGTTACTCCTCCAGATCAAAGCCTTGTGCCTTATGCTTACTTAGGAATTACTAGTAGTGGAGACTTTATAGATCCTAGAACTATAGGACTCGCACCATCCTTGGGAACAATAAATTCAACAATTTTAAATTCTGTTCCTCCAGGTTCTAGTATTACACAAAATGGCTCGATTCTCAGTCCAACGGGTATAATGGTTGCTCCACCAGATCCATCTATGATAAAGTATGCGGGTTCATATATTAATGAATATGGATATATTATACAGTCATCAGTTGTAGGACCACCAACAATTCTTGGAAGTGTTCCAGCAGCTCTTGTACCAAAGATAGCCCAAGGATCAATAGTAAATAGTGACGGTTCTATAGTAAGTCCAACAGGAATTAAGATTGCACCACGTGGCACTATTGTAAATGCAGTGGCAAACTCTGTTGTAGGTGCAAATGGTAATATTTTACCAAGTTATCTGGCTCTAAAAAATACTGTCCCACCGAATTATAGTCTTGGCCATTTATCATCAAGTTTAATGGTAAATATACCTCCTGGTTCCAGTGTTACACAAGATGGCTCTATTAGAAGCCCTGCAGGATTAATAGTAGCCCCAATTAGTACAATAACAACTGTTCCCTCTGGTTCACTTGTAGATATAACAGGTGAAATCTTAAACTCACTACTTTTACCAAAATTTAGTACAATAGGATATGTGTCAAGTTCTCTTCTTTCAGCAGTTGTACCAGGATCAAGTGTACAAAGTGATGGTTCTATTTTAAACCCTATTGGTGTTAAAGTAGCAAATAGTGGCACGGTGTCAAATCCTACTGCAGGATCAATTATAACAAATACAGGAGCTATATTATTAAATAATGGTATGGCAGGTCAAGAAATTGTTCTTGGTTCACTCCCATCAAGCCTATCGACCACTATTATGGCAGGATCTGTTGTAAATTTTGATGGGTCAGTTACAACCCCTTTAGGAATTCAAATTTCCAGTATTAATATACAAAATCCGGTTTTAGGGTCAATTGTTACAGCCTCAGGAACAATTATATCCGCCGGCGATATAATTCCTCCAGTTTCAACTATTGGAACTCTTCCAAGTGGAATACGTATAGTGCCTGGATCTATTATAAATTCAAATGGTTCTATTACAACTCCAGATGGAATAACTATTGCTGGAGCAAAATCGGTTCCACTAAATATTCCTGCAGGTTCTTTAGTAACTGCGAGTGGCTCTATTATATCAGCGGTAGGCTTACCTGTTACTCAAATTATAGATTCTCTTCATTTTATAAATAATCCTATTAATATTAGCAGTTTTAATGGTATTCAAAGCTCACTACCACCTGTAAGTCAAATGTTTTCGCAACCACGTGAAACATTACAGGTCTATGTAAGTCAAACTGATTCAACAATGTGGATTTTTAATAAGGGTATAACAATAGCATCTTCATCTTGGCAGTCACTTGGAAAGTGGAATGGTGATAGAGGTATGACAGGAGCTCCAATTATAAACTATAAGGGAGAAATTCAGACGGCAAGTCTATTACCAACTAATGCTAAAAAAGCTGATACATATCTAGAGATTCTAACAGGTATTTTATGGTACTATGATGGAATAGATTACAAAAATCTTGTAGGTTCTATAGTTGGACTAAGAGGCCCAACAGGATTAATTGGCCCCACTGGATCCACAGGCCCTGTTGGACCAAATGCTGCAGTAATTCCTGATGCAATAACAAGTGCAACAGGCGCAACTGGTGCAACAGGCGCAACTGGTGCAACAGGCGCAACAGGTGCTACTGGTCCTGATGGAATTGTATCTATTGGACTTACGGGACCCCAAGGAAAATCCTATACTGGCCCTACAGGATCCCAAGGCTATACAGGATCTACTGGAGATACAGGTGCAACAGGGGCTACTGGTAGAACAGGAGCAACAGGATCAACTGGTCTAACAGGAGCAACAGGGGCTACTGGTCTAACAGGAGCAACAGGAGCAACAGGGGCTACTGGTCTAACAGGAGCAACAGGGGCTACTGGTTTAACTGGCCCTACAGGAGCCACAGGAGCCACGGGAGCCACAGGAGCCACGGGAGCTACAGGTCTTACAGGCGCTACAGGCGCCACAGGTTCCACAGGCTTCACAGGTCTTACAGGACTGCGAGGATATATGGGTCCAACAGGTGAAAAAGGATTAACAGGTAATAGAGGTCCTGTGGGAACAGTAGGACAACAAGGATTACAAGGTGCAACTGGTGCCACAGGCGTGACAGGTATTACAGGCGCCACAGGTGCTACAGGTAATACAGGTGCTACTGGGGCTACGGGACTAACAGGTCCCACAGGTCCTACAGGTAATATAGGGTTTACAGGTGCTACAGGTGCTACAGGTAATACAGGTGATACAGGTGATACAGGGGCAACAGGGCGAACCGGTTCTACAGGCGCAACAGGTGCTACAGGTCCAACAGGTGCAACAGGTGCAACAGGTGCAACAGGTGCTACTGGTAATACAGGTATTGGATATTCGGGTCGCCAGGGTGATCAGGGTGCTCAGGGCCCAATAGGATTAACAGGCGTCACTGGACTTACAGGTGCTACAGGGCCAAAAGGACTTACAGGAGCAACAGGAGCTACTGGAGCTACTGGATTAACAGGAGCCACAGGCGCTACAGGAGCTACTGGACTAACAGGAGCCACAGGAGCTACTGGTAATTCATATACTGGAGTAACGGGTGCCACAGGATTAACAGGTCCAGCTGGTATTCCATATACAGGTCCAACAGGTGCAACAGGTGCAACAGGCGCTACAGGTGCTACAGGACGTACAGGTGCTACAGGCGCCACAGGTGCTACAGGACTAACAGGTCCAGATGCAGTTACAGGTTCTACAGGACGTACAGGTGCTACAGGAGCAACAGGATCTGCATATACAGGTCCTACTGGACCCACAGGTCCTACAGGTACAAATATGCCAACTAACTTCACCTTTATACCTGGATTAAGTGGATCAACCGGTAATACAGGTATTACAGGACCAACAGGTCCAACAGGAACTAGTGGAGTATCAATAAATAATTTAAATTATAGAGGTACACTGAATCTAACAGTCTTTTATTCTCCAGGTGATATTGTAAAGTATACTGAGTCTAACACAACTGCAGTAACATATTTAGCAAATTATTATATCAATAATACTACTCCCTCGTTATTCATATTTAATGACTATAATATTGATATTGTTCCATGGCATGGTGGAATATGGAGCTCACCTACAAAGAGTCTTGCAACTCTAAATCTTCCAAATCTCCGTGGCGTCTACTGTCCAATTCCACCAATGAACATCGCATCGCCTTTTTATAAGATGACTTCAACTGGCCTTGTGCCTTTCACAGTCCCTTTAGGAGGAACACTTACAAGCACTGAAGGATATGATCAGATTTATGGAATTGCACAGGGAGTTATTGATAATACATCTACTGCATCAGATACAAGATATCAAACAGTAGGAAACTATACAAATGCATCAATAAGTGCTTCTTTTACTATACTACAAACAAGTGGATGGACAAATTATTCTTCATGGACAACTCTTTTAGGATCAGCACAAACAACCCGTCCCTTTGGACCAGCAATTATAACCGATTCTACTAAACCAACAACATTTAAAGGGCCTCGTATCTTTGGACTAGGAATTATTCCTGGAGCATGTGTAATTAATGGAAGTATAGTAACACAGGGTTCTAATAGTGTAATATTATGGACTCTTGATAAGCCTATCGATTTAACTGCAGTTAATTCAAGTTATTATACACAGGGGAGTAGTACTATTGCTCCAATACATACATATCGTATTAATCACATAAACTCAGGATTGGCTGCCGGCGCAAATGCAACTGAGATTGCAGATACAACACTAATGGGTTCTGCACTACCTCTTACACAGGCAGGAGGTTCCGGTCTTACAGAATTAGTTAGTGTTATTAAAAACCATTTTAATAGCAATATTAAAATAACACCTGTTAAAATTAAAAATAACTTATACGCAACAAAACGGATGAAATAAAATATTATTAAGAATTAATGGGTAAGCGGCGTGTAAAGCAAAAGAGAATCCGTAGTAAAATCCAATCAGGTGGTGATAATTTAATTTTATGGATTGAAGTTCCAACACAATCTGATTTACCAGCTATAGGTAATATTAATACCTTATATACAGATACACTAACTGGACATTTATGGATGTACGACACAGGAGTATGGATTGATTTAGGAATGATTAGAGGAAATAAAGGGTTAACAGGTGCAACTGGTCCTGTTCCTGGAATGAATATTGTAGGTATTATAACTAATGTAAGTCAACTTCCACCTCAACCAGTTCCTGAATCTACTATTTATTTAGTGAGTGGAACAACAAATGCATACGTCTCTCAAAATTCTACATGGGTTTTACATAATAACTTTAATGCAATTGGTCCTATTGGTCTTACAGGAGCCACTGGACTAACAGGTGCAACTGGTCAAACTGGTCCCAATTATTATGCTAAATCTGCAACCACAGGCCTTACTGGCCTAACAGGTGCCACAGGAGCCACAGGTGCTACAGGTCTTACTGGTCCTACAGGTACTCCCGGTTCGCAACTATCTAATGCAGTAATGATTGCTATGAGGGGTGATACAGGTGCTACAGGAAATGCATATACAGGTCCTACTGGCAAAAATGGCTTAACAGGAAGCATTGGTCTAATAGGAGCCACGGGTGCAACAGGAGCCACTGGTCTAACGGGTGCAACTGGTGCCACTGGTCTAACAGGTGCAACTGGCGCCACTGGTCTAACAGGTGCAACTGGTGCCACTGGTCTAACAGGTGCAACTGGCGCCACTGGCGCTACGGGTTATACAGGTATTGCTGGATTAATAGGGCTAACAGGACTAACAGGTGCCACAGGTGCTACGGGATTAACTGGTGCAAAAGGTGCTACTGGTGCTACAGGTCTAACAGGCGTTACAGGTCTTACAGGTTACACAGGTGCAATGGGTGATAAGGGTCAACAAGGACCTGCTGGTAGTGCAGATGCAGGTAAGGGTGCATTGGGTCTAACAGGTTTTACTGGTGCCACAGGACCAACAGGGTTAACAGGTCTAACAGGAGCTACTGGTGCCACAGGTCTAACAGGAGCTACTGGTGCCACAGGTCTAACAGGAGCCACAGGTGCTACAGGAGTAACCGGTCTAACAGGTGCTACAGGAGCTACTGGTCCAAGGGGTCTAACAGGAGCCACTGGAGCAACAGGAGCCACGGGT
>Ga0114962_10004199_pt1 | contig 11498 bp, 7 predicted proteins | sample C_130820_MF_Meta_FD_87017 | JGI IMG/M metagenome (GOLD analysis project Ga0114962, IMG submission 87017) | Freshwater microbial communities from Lake Croche, Canada to study carbon cycling - C_130820_MF_MetaG | ecosystem: Environmental > Aquatic > Freshwater > Lake | place: Lake Croche, Canada... | reverse complement strand
GCCCTGGCAGGAGCCGCGGTGGCGATGCTGGCGGGATGGTTGCTCGCGCGCCGTGCGGCCGGGCCCTTCGAGGATCTGGCCAGCGCCGCCTCCCGACTGGCCGCCGGGGCGATCTCGGTTCCGCTCCCCGCCTCCGACGTCGCCGAGGTGTCGGCTCTGGCCGGCGCCATCGAGACCCTCCGCGGCCAACTTGTGGAACGGAGCCTGACGATCGGTCGCCAGGGGACGCAGCAGGAGGCGGTTCTGGGGAGCATGATCGAGGGGGTGCTCGCGGTCGATGCCAGCCAGCGGATCGTGAGCATCAACCGCGCGGCGGCCGACCTCCTCGGGCTCGATCCGGCCACCGTGCTCGGTCGTCCCATCCAGGAGGTCGTACGGAACGCCGATCTCCGGCAATTCGCCCTTCAGGCGATCGATTGCCGCGAGACGGTGGAGGATGATCTCGTCCTGCGGGCGGCCCGCGACCGCACGCTCCGTGTCCGCGGTACCCCGTTGAACGACCCATCAGGGGAAGGGGGCGCCGTGATCGTGCTCAACGACATCACCGACATCCGCCACCTCGAGAACGTCCGCCGCGACTTTGTCGCCAACGTCTCCCATGAACTGAAGACCCCCGTCGCCTCGATCAAGGGGTTCGTGGAGACGCTCCTCGAAGGGCGGGTCGACGACCCTGCCGATCGGCGTCGATTCCTCGAGATCATCGGCCGGCAATCGGACCGGCTGGGGACGATCATCGATGATCTGCTCGCCCTGTCCCGGATCGAGCAGGCCGAGGGGATGGGCGACCTGCCGCTGGAGCACGTACCGGTGGCCGACGTGCTCGCGGCCGTCGTTGCCGAGTGCGGGCCCCGTGCCGACGAACGCTCGATCACCATCGAGGTCGATTCGCCACCGAGACTCGGGGCGGAAGTCAATGCCCCGCTGCTGGAGCAGGCGCTCATCAATCTCGTCGACAATGCTCTGAAGTACAGCGAGCCGGGGGGGAGGGTCGTGGTGGCGGTGGCGCCGACGGTCGACGGAATGCTGGAATGGATTGTCCGCGATCAGGGCTCGGGCATCGGGGCGGAGCATCTGCCACGCCTCTTCGAGCGGTTCTACCGCGTTGACAAGGGGCGCAGCCGCAGACTCGGCGGCACCGGGCTCGGTCTCTCGATCGTCAAGCACATCGTCCAAGCCCATGGCGGGACTGTCGCTGTCGAGAGCACGCCCGGCGTCGGGAGCACGTTCCGGGTCCTTCTGCCGGCGAGTCGGGGATGATCCCGCGGACGGTCAGCCCTTCGGCTTGGCGTTGTGGAAGTCAACGATCTGCTGCCACGCCTCCTCGGGGGTCTCGGCCCAGGAGAAGAGATCGAGGTGGTCGTCGGAGATCACCCCCTCCTCTGCCATCTGCTGGAAGTCGATGATCTTCGACCAGTACTCACGGCCAAAGAGGATGATCGGCACCGGCTGCATGCGGTGGGTCTGGCGGAGGGTGAGGGTCTCGAACATCTCGTCGAGCGTGCCGAATCCACCGGGGAAGAGGACCACGGCTGCCGCGCGGAGGATGAAGTGAAACTTCCGCAGCGCGAAGTACTTGAACTGGAAGCAGAGGTCGGGGGTGATGAAGGGATTGGGCTGCTGCTCGGCAGGGAGCTTGATGTTGAGCCCGATCGACTGGCAGCCGACGTCGAAGGCCCCGCGGTTGGCGGCTTCCATGATCCCCGGCCCGCCGCCGGTGACGATGACGAAATCCCGAGCATCGTCGCACTGGTTGTCGATCGACACGAGCCTGGCGAACTCCCGTGCCGCGTCGTAGTAATGGCTGCGGGAGAGGAGCTTCTCGGCCCGCTCCACGTCGCGCTTCAGCCTGGGGGAGTCGGGATTACCCTGCGCGGCTCGTCGGGCCTCGGTGAGCCGGCGCTGGGCGGCACCGCGCTCGACGATCTGCGTGCCGCCGAAGACGATCACCGTCGAATGGATCCGGTGTTCCTGGAAGGCAAGCTCCGGTTTGTGGAGCTCAAGGAGCATCCGCACACCGCGGGACTCGGGGCGGTCCATGAGGAGGCGGTCGTGCTGCGCGAGGCTGTAGCTCGGGCTGGCGAGGATCGCATCCATGTTCTCGGCGACCAGCGCGACATCGTCACCGAGCGTCGTGTCGGGGAGGATGCTGCAGGTCTTCACCGGTGTGGGGATCGACGGTGGCGCGACGGCGGCGGGGGGAGTGTGCAGTGGAAGGGATTTCGGTCGCTTGGCCATAAGGGGGAGCGTGCTCGGAGGGGGCGGAAGGGTGAACGGAGGCGACGGGAAGACCGCCCGCCTCACGGCACGGTGAGATCGAAACTGTCGCCGATCGCAGGGATGGTCGATTCCCAACCGAGCGTCGTTTTCAAATGCTCCGCCATCCCGCGCGCCGCTGGTGGCTCGCCGTGAACGAGGAACACTCGCCGCGGGGCTGGCATCGCCGAGAGCCAGCGGCCGATCTCGTGCCGGTCGCCGTGGCCGGAGAGGGCGTCGACACGGCGCACGGCCGCCCGCACCGGGATGTCCCGGCCGTGGATCGTGAGGAACTCGGCCCCATCGATGAGCGTGCGCCCACGCGTGCCTGTAGCCTGGAAACCGGCGACGAGCACCGTCGTGCGCGGGTCGGGGAGTCGACGGGCGAGGTGATGGAGGATCCTCCCTCCGTTCATCATGCCGCTAGAGGCGATCACGATCCCGGCCCCATCGTGGGCGTTGATCGCCTTCGATTCCTCGGCGGTCCGCGCCATCCGCACCCAGGGTGAGGCGAGCGAATGAGAGACCCCCTGCATCCGGGCCTCGGTGAAATCGTGCTCCTCCACGTGTCGGCGGAAGACTTCGGTCGCCTCCACGGCCATCGGTGAATCGATCCACACCGGGATCTCGGGGAGGCGTCCGGCGGCCATGAGCGTGCGGAGGAGATAGACCAATTGCTGGCAGCGGCCGATGGCGAACGAGGCCACGAGCATCATCCCGCCGCGGAGAATCGCCTCCTTCGTCACCGCCTCCAACTCGTCCAGCGGCCGGCTCACCGGATGGTCACGGTCGCCGTAGGTGCTCTCGCAGACAAGCACCTCGCAGGGCGGGGGTGGCACGGGATCGTTGTAGAGTGGGGCGTCGTACCGGCCGACGTCGCCGGAGAAGAGGCAGCGGAGCGGATCGCCAGCGCGGTCGAGCTCCATCTCCACGAACGAGCTCCCGAGCATGTGTCCGGCGTCGTGGAAGCGGGCGCGGATCCCCCTAGCCGGGGAGAACCAGCTCTCCCGATCGAGCGGCTTCACCAGCCGGAGCGTCCGCTCGACATCCCGCTGGTCGTAGAGGGGGAGCGCGGGGCTGTGCTTCGAATATCCCTTACGGTTGGCATATGCGGCGTCCTCGTCCTGGCACTTCGCGGAATCGTAGAGGAGGAGCCCGAGGAGATCGGCCGTGGCACGGGTGGTGAGGATCGGCCCGCGGAATCCCTCCCGCGTCAGCCGTGGCAGCCACCCCGAATGATCGATGTGACCGTGGGTCAGAACAACGGCCTCGATGGAGTCGGGGGGGACTGGAAAGCGATCCCAGTTGTGCTCGCGGAGGCGCTTCTCCCCCTGGAAAAGTCCGCAGTCGACGAGGATCCTCTTCCCATCGTGCTCGAGGAGGTGCCGCGAACCGGAGACTGTCCCCGCGGAGCCGAGGAATCGCAACGTTGTCATGGAGGGGATCCTTCCTGGCGGGGAAGGCTGCGGGTTGTCCCTGCCAGCACCACCTCCCCCGGGGTGATTCGGACGCCCCCGAGATGGTACTCGGATCGCTGGCCCGATGTCTTCCTCGTCGTCCCCGGTAATTGGACGAGGAGCAGCGGACCGCCGTCGAGGAAGCGGATTTCCGTCGTGGCTCCGGCCGCTTTGGCCCGCGAGGCGAGCGCCCGGAGAATCACCCCCGAGGGGAGCGGCACCGCCCCAAGTCCGGCCGAATCGACGCCGACGGCAACGAGGTTGTCGCTCCGCACAGTGACCTCGAGGATCGCCCACAGCTGCGCCGAGAGCGGGCCCCAGCGGACGAGCGAAGAGATCGCTGCCCGGCGGTCGAGGAACCGGACCTCCGGGGCCGAGAACCCCTCGGCCAAGAACCCCGGGGCGTGACGGGGGAGGTCGATCGACAACCAGGCATTCGCCTCGGTTTCGGAGAAGGCTTCGCCCCAATCACCGGGACGTTCGAGCCCGGCCACGAGGGACGAGGCCTTCGACATCATCCTCCCCGCGGCCCGCTCCCCCTCGGGCCCGGTGGGGACACCACCGCTGCCGACGGGGCGGAGATGGAGGAGGGAATACGCCGCCAGCAGGAGGCAGACCAAGAGGATGCCGGCGGCCGCGGGACGGCGTGGCCATCGCCGTCCCGCGCCACCGGTCTTTTCGTGCCTGGCAGAGGCACCGGGGAATCTGTTCATGGGACATCCCTTCCCGGCGCCCCGAATCCTGTCAACCAGCCGTTGCGAGCCGCAACTCGATGACCCGCTCCGTCACCACCGGCTCGAGGGCGGGAACGATCTCAGGATGGCCTCCATCGGGGTGGAGTTCGTCCCGCAGGACGCGAACATTGGCAGGGGCTTCGATCCCGATCCGCACTTTGTCGCCACTGACGCGGACGATGGTCACGACGATCGAATCGCCGACTCGAATCCGTTCGTTCTGCTTCCGTGAAAGAACCAGCATGGGAGACTCCGTTCCTGGGCTGTTGGATGTGATGGAGGCGACTCTACAAGCATCACTGTACGTCTGTCAACCATCTCGGCCCCCGGGGCCGTCACCGCTTGCCTTCGTGGTCGGCCAGAGCGGGATGGTTTCGTGGATTGGGTAAGGTGTGCGGTAGGGGAAACATCGTCCGGCCCCGTCGACTTTCTTGGGGGGGACGGCAGAGTGTCGGTTGGTGAGTGTTGTGCCGTCCGCAGGGGCGGAGGCCGCCGGGCAGGGCCCCCGAGGGAAAACGGGGCGCGGACCGCAGCGAATCAGCGATTTTTCGTGGCCGCCGGACCGGCGGCGATACCCCCTTCGGGGCCATCTTTTTTCCCGGCGTAGGTCGCCAGATCGACCTGTGCCGCCACCGCCAACCGCTCCTCGGCCGCGGCCACCCGCTTGTGATCGGAGGTGAGCCAGGATTCGAGGACCTTGTGTTCCGATCGGAGCACATTCGGCCGCCGCCCGAGCCTGGCCATCCGCGACTCGATCTCGAGGCGGACCGCCACGGGGATCCCTCCGGCGGCGGCGACGCGCCGGTTGATCGCGATCCGCGGGAAGGGGGGGATGCCACCGGGATGAACAAGCGCCTTGATGAGAACGGCGGCATCGGCGAAGCGCCGGTATTCCTCGGCGATCGCAGTGTTTCCGACCGGTTCGAAGGTCACCTCGTAGCGGACCCGCGGGCCTTCGAGAAGGATCTTCGTCGACGTCTCCTCGAGGCTGTCGCCGAACTCTGGGCCGCCGGCCCAGCGCATCAACGGATCCTCCGACTTCCGTGCCCAACTGCCGAGCGACGCCCGGAGCCGTTCGAGTTGCAGGTGGTCGATCTGGGTCCGCACGTGTCGGGCGGGATCGACGAGGATGATCCGCTCTCGGGCCGGGTCATGGAGAACGAACTCCGCCGGTTCGTCCGGACTGGCGTTCTCCTCGTTGGGCGTCTTCGGGAGGGCTTCGAGGAAGTCCCAGGCAATCCCATCCCGGAACAGCGTCAGGCTGCGGGCCACGGGGGCCTCGTCATCGTCGGCGAACACCTCCGTTTCGACGCGGAGCAGGATCCTTTCCCCAGCCTCTGCGCCGCCACCCGACAGGGCAGCGAGGGCGGCGAGGCCTGTGACGAGACGGCCTAGGAAGCGGCGGCGGGGAAGCGGGGCTCGACCGTCAGTCGTCATGGAGAGGCTCTCAGCGCGCATCGGGTTTGACTCCGGAGTGGCATCGTGGGTGGCGGAGGCTAGCAGGTCGAAGCCTCCCCCCCAAGCCTGGACTTTTTCGCTGGATTTTCGCGGAAAAGTCATCCCCGACCCCGCCGACAGGGCTCAAGGAGCGGGGGACTCCGTGTCGGCCGGTCGCGCTCCCGCTCCCTCCGGCTTCTTCATCGGTGCTTGAGTCATCAGCCCGCCGCGCGTCTGCGTGATCTCGAGGGTGAAGGTGCCGCCGAGCCGCTCCCCCGGCGTCAGCCCCCGCTCCACGGGAGTGAACGTGCCGCTGATCGTTCGCATTGGCGTCAGACCGGGGATCCCGATCCCCGAGATTCCCTCCGTCACCATCCCGTTGACGGAGACCGGGTCGGCGGAATCCCTCACCAAACGCCGGTCGAGGAACAGGTTGAGGGCGATTGGCTTGCCGTCGTCGGCCCGTTTCCCGGAGATCACGACGCTGATGAGCGATTCGTCGGCAGGCCCTGGGGGCGCCGGGGGGGCATCCCCGGTCGCGGCGGGCGGGGAGGGCTCACGGCGGGCGCCCCCGCCACCGAATCCGGGGAACATGAAGGTCGATACCGAGGCCTCGGCGTCCTGCAGAACGACGCTTTCGCCGCCGAGGACGAGGGCGAGATCGAGCTCGGGCGCCGCGACATCATCGACGGCCCCCTCGCGATAGGTGGCAGCGAACGATCCGGTGGCCGTTCCCAGCGGCGCGCTGCTCATTGGCCGTCGCCAGGTCGCGGGTGCCGCGGCGGGCCACGTTTCGAAGTCCGTTGTGAGCTCCCCACGGCGCCGGCGGATGGAGTCACGCACCGACTCCATCGCCTCCGGGGCGCTGGCCTGTCGCGGTCCGAGGACAGGCGAGAGGAGACGCTCGAGGCGGTCGACTTCGGCGAGCAACTCTTCCTCCTGCCACACCGAAGCGAGGAGGGCCTCGAGACGGTTGCGGTAGCGGTCGGCCATTCCTGGGGTGAAATAGAGGCGGTTGGGCAGAGCCGCCTGGGCGGCGACTGGGGGGGGCGTGCGCCGTCCCGCAAACGGCCCACCGAAGCCGGGGGCCTGTCCGAGCGTGGCATCCGCCCCCCAGGGGATAAAGCGGAACAGCCCGTCAGTAGGGGAGGCATAGGCGAAGTAGTTGTTTTGATTGGCGGTGTAGCCGTCCCAGACGTTGAGGAGCGCTTCGACCGCCCAGAACGTGAAGAAATCGTCGAGGTCGACCAGCCCGCCGAGCTTGTCGAGGTCGAGCGGATCGGGGGAAGCCAGGAGCGTGGCGAGCTCCTCCAGGCGGGCCCGGTCAATGGGCTGGTTGGCCCCCTGCACCTCGAGCCGGTCGAGTGATTCCGGGACAATGTCGTTGATCGTCCCCTCGACGAGCATGCCGCTGCCGTCCCCGAACGATCGGCGCAGAAACGGTTTGCGGATCGACTCGACGTTGGAATAGATCCCGAGCGGTTCGTCGTTGACGGTGACGGCTGCGAAGCCAACGCGCGGCGCCGCCAGTCCCGCCGCACGAAACACCCGGTAGGCGATGGACTGGCTGACGAGGGAGCGGTCCTGTTTGTTGTTGTTGAGTGTCAGCCGTCCCAGGCCGTCGACCGGATCCTGATCGACAAAGCGGTTGAAGTCGACCAAGAGCGAGGGGGTGGCGCTGTCGAGCGAACCGAACAACCCCTTCTTGCGGATGCCGACCGAACCGATCGGCACACCATCGATGACGATGTCGGCCCGGCGCCAGGTGAACGGGCTGGTGGTGTCGCCGCGGAACACCTTCCCAGCGTCGCGTGATTCGTTCCGGAGGGCCTCCCAGTCGGCGGCGGGAAGCGAGATCGAGATCTCGATGACGCGCGTGTCGTCGAGGATCCGCCCGTCGGTGAGGCCCGTCGGGTCCGCGGCAGCCACAGCGGCCATCCACAGGGCCCATGCCGTACCCCCGAAGAGGCGGGCCACGACCGGAAATGTCGCGGCGGAGAAGGGGGTGGAGGGCATGGCTCATCCTCGGCGGGGAACGGGGCGTTTGCGGGAGAGGGCTTCAGTCAGGGATCGTCTGGAGGAGTCGGACGGGGGTGTCATGGTAAACCGCGCAGCCGCCGGCGTCGGTCTCCTCGCCACGGATCAACGCGTTGGCACACCGGCCGGCACTCAACCATCCCCCCTTCTCCATGAGCACCACATCGGGCCGCTGTCGCGGGTCGAAGGCCAGCCGGACGACGATCTCCGCGATCTCCGACTCAAGCCTCGCCAGGTCACCCGCGGCGAAGCCGGCCGCGGCGGCGGGGTGGACCGTGGCCGTCGCCGGGCCCTCCTGCTGGGCCGGGAGCCACTGCGATCCCTGCGCCCGTTCGGTGGCCAGCGCCATCAGGAGCAGGGGGCGCAGCGGTGTCCCCCGCGGGGCGTCGAGGGGAACGTCGTGGACGAGGTTCACCTTCCCGGTGGGGGTGGGGAAGACGCGCTCGGGGTACATGAGCGTCGGGGCGAGTGGATTCCGCACCGGGCCACGGCGGAGGTCGTCGAGCGAGGCGCCGCGGTCGGCGACCTTCGATAGCACGCGCCGCTTCCAGGTATCGACGTCGGCGGCGAACGCGTTGCCAAGACCGGTTCGATCGGCGAGAGCGCGGATGATGTCGAGATCACTCTTCACCCCCGGCGGGGGTGGCACGACAGGACGTGACTCGACAAGCCAATGATGCCCGTAGGCGCCAAGGAGGTCATCCTCCTCCAGGAACGTCGTCGTCGGGAGGACGTAGTGCGCCAGGCGGGCAGTGTCGGTGAGAAAGGAATCGACGACAACCGTCAGCTCCCGCCCCGCCAGCGCCGCGGCGACGGTGCGCGATTCAGGCAGCATCGCCACCGGATTGGCGGAGCTGATCCAGACGGCGCGGATCGGAGGATCGCGCGCCTCGAGGATGGCACGCCCCAGGCGGGCCTCGGGGAGGAGGCGGGGGGCCACCTCGTCGCGCCGGGCGAACGACAGATCGAAGGCTCCACGCCGTTTCGTGTAATACGACACGCCCCCGCCGGGGATGCCGAGGTTGCCAGAGACAGCCCCCAGGGCGTCGAGGACACGCACGGTCGCCGAGCCGTGGCGGCGGCGCTGAAGGCCCCAGCCGATGTGGAGCGCGGCGGGGCGGATGGAGTAGGCGTCGGCGAGGGCCTCAAGCGACGCCAAGGGTACACCGGCCGATTCGGCCCACGTCTCGACGCTGCGGGAGCGGGCGAGGGCGAGGAACTCCTCGAGGTGGTCGCAGTAGTCGGTGGCGCGGGGGTCGGTCGTGCCCGCCTCGAACATCCGCCGCGCCACCCCGAGTGCCAGCGCGATGTCTCCCCCCGGGCGTGGCTGCACGAACAGATCGCACATCGCCGCGGTCTTGTGGCGGACCGGGTCGACGGAGACGAGCTTCGCCCCGCGGGCCCGGGCTTCGAGGAGAACGGGAATGAGATGGACGCTCGAGACGTGAAGGTTTTTCCCCCACAGGATGATCGTCCGCGACCGGGTGGGATCGAAAAAATCGTGACTGTCCTCGTCGCCGAAGTCGGTCATCTGGGCGGCATCACCGGCGCCGGTGCAGACATCTCCCGACTTGACCGTGACCGGCCCGAAGCGCTCGAAGAAATAATCGACGACGCCTTTGAGAATCCCCATCGAGCCGCCGCAGCGGTAGGCGAGGATCGCTGCCGGCCCCGATTCGGCCCGGATCGCCAAGAGCCGGCGGGCGATGTCGTCGAGGGCCTCGTCCCACGACACCGGCACAAAACCGTCGCCGTCGCGGCGCAGCGGGGAGGTGAGGCGGTCCGGGGCGTACTGGCGCTCCAGAAACCGGCTGGTGCGGTGGCAGAGGAAGCCCCGCGTCACCGGGTGGTCGGGATCTCCCGCGAGGCGGGTGATCCGGCCCCCTTCAACCGTCGCCACGATCCCACAGGCATCGGGGCAGTCACGGTTGCAGGCGGTGTGACGCAATTCCCGGGCGGACGAATCCCCACGTGCAGCGTCGTTCATGCCTGTTCACAATTCAACGGAGAGGGCGGGATTCGAACCCGCGGTCCAGCTTTTGACCGGACACGTCTTTAGCAAAGACGCGCATTCGACCACTCTGCCACCTCTCCTCACCCAGCAGAGGAAAGCCGCTCCGGCAGAGGTGGGTCCGGATGATCTCCGCACGCATCTTGCCGTCGCTCTTGCCGTCGCTCTTGGAGCGAAGTCCACTGGAGGGGCCATTGTGGGTCGCGAACCGCCCTTACGAAACCCCTTGTTGTGGGGGTGTGTCGGGCGGGGAGCGTCCACCCGTTCATCGGAGCGTTGCCATCCATGGAGCTGCGGAAGGTCTTGTCGGCGGTCGCCCTGGCAGGGGCGATTCTGTCTGCCGTTCCGTCCCGATGGGGGCGGGGACAGGCTGCCGAGACGGGGGCGGTGATCGACGCGGCTGATGCCGGCCGTCATGTGGCCGCCCTCGCCGACGATGCCTTTGAGGGGCGGGAAGGGGGAAGCCGTGGCGGACGGGCCGCCGGGGCCTACATCGTCGAAGCGCTCCGCGCGGCGGGAATCCAGCCGGCTGGGGACGACGGGACCTACTTCCAACGTTTCGGCGCGATGCGGAACATCCTCGCCCTTGTGCCGGGGAGTGATCCGGCCGGCGAACGGGAGCTCGTCGTGGTGGGGGCCCACTACGACCATGTCGGCTATGGGACGGCCGCCAACAGCTACGGCCCGACGGGGCTCATCCACAACGGCGCCGACGACAACGCCTCGGGGGTGGCCGGGGTGCTGGAGATCGCCCAGGTGCTCGGGAGCATGCCGGTGAAACCGCGTCGCCCGATCCTCGTGGCGTTTTGGGACGGCGAGGAGAAGGGGCTGCTTGGGTCGTGGCACTTCATGCGTGTCCGGCCGAAGCCGCTCCGCGACCAGCGGCCCGTGTTCGCGGTCAATCTCGACATGATCGGCCGGTTGCGGGGGGATCGAGTCGAGGTCTACGGTGCCAGGACGATGACCGGCCTGCGGAGGATGCTCGTCGAGGCGAACCGGGAGACGGGGCTGGAGCTCGTCCTTGACTGGGACATCGTCGATGATTCCGACCACTTCCCGTTCATCGAGTCGCGCGTTGCCACGGTCATGCTCCACACCGGGCTCCATGACGAATACCACCGCCCCAGCGACGACGTGCAGTTGGTCGACGCGGCGGGCGTCGAGAGGGTGGCGCGACTGGCCCTGGAGGTGGTCACCACCGTGGCTGACGCGCCGGCTGCGATCCCCCCCTTCCGCGACGCCAGTCGGCGCGAGAAAAATGCCCATCGCGACGCGCTCGAGCGTGTTCTCCCGCTGCCGCCGGGATCGCCCCGGGGCCGATGGGGGATGAGCACCCGAGCCGATACCGGCGATCCCCAGGCCCCGGTGGTCGTCCGCGTCGTGCCTGACTCGCCCCTCGATCAAGCCGGCCTGCGCTGCGGAGACCGGATTCTCGCCATCGACGGCGAGCCGGTCGGGAATCAGGAGACGATGCTCCGGCGGATGGCGGCGGCGGGCGAGGCTCCGATGCTCGAGGTCGACCGCGCCGGGCGCTGGATCGCCCTCCAGGTCGTCGGCGGCGGGGCACCG
>Ga0114962_10004198_pt1 | contig 11499 bp, 8 predicted proteins | sample C_130820_MF_Meta_FD_87017 | JGI IMG/M metagenome (GOLD analysis project Ga0114962, IMG submission 87017) | Freshwater microbial communities from Lake Croche, Canada to study carbon cycling - C_130820_MF_MetaG | ecosystem: Environmental > Aquatic > Freshwater > Lake | place: Lake Croche, Canada... | reverse complement strand
CCCAGTGCCAATCGTGAGCCTGGTGACATGATCAATCATTCGTGCGACCCGAACCTAGGCTTACTTGGCTCGATGGTTTTAGTCGCAATGCGCGACATCGAAGTTGGCGATGAACTGACTTTTGATTACGCAACCTGTGATGACAGCGACTACGACGAATTCGATTGCTTATGTGGCACTTCTAGTTGCCGTGGCCGAATTACTGGCCAGGACTGGAAACTGCCTGAATTGCAGGAAAAATATGCACTCTGGTTTAGTCCATTTATTGCGGCCAAGATTGCCAAGCTGAACTAATCTGACCTGCAATTTCTATGATTGGCAGTTCTGCCGTAATCTTGCTCAGGTGAGATTCTTCCGAGAACCTCACTAGGCGAGATGGCAGAGCGGCCGAATGCGGGCGCCTTGAAAGCGTCTGAGGGGAAACCCTCCGGGGGTTCAAATCCCTCTCTCGCCGCGAAACAGGTAATCGCTTTTGCGGTTGCTTGGTTCGCTTCATTACGAAGCGGGATGTTGGAGTTGGCACGATAGTGCCGGCGACTCTCTCCCAATTAGTGAATGGAGCAATGATTGTGAGAGCTTCTCTGAAGTTCGCACAAAGGAGACGTCGCATAGTCCGGTCGAGTGCGCCTCACTGCTAATGAGGTAAGGGGTAACCCTTCGGAGGTTCAAATCCTCTCGTCTCCGCCAAAAAATGGCTCCACCCTTTCGGGTGGGGCCTTTTTTGTTGCGAAGAGTTGTGAGGATTTGGGAGGAGGTGCGCAGAACCGACGGTTCCTCTCGTCTCCGCTCTCGCGTATATCCCAAACGGTGGATGGGGCCAATCTCCAATCCCACCCTGCCCGGGAATACCAGCATCACCAGTTTTGGTTGCAGTTAGTGCCATAGTTGCATTAACAGATTCAAACTCATTCGAGTAACTCAAAGGACTTCACCAAACCATGACCAATGAACATAAACCAGATAAGTATGCCGGCGCAGCCACGGGACCATTCGGTGCGGATGGCCACCCAAAGCGTTGGGCGATTCTTGGCGTCCTAGTCGTCAGTTTGTTGATTGTTATTCTGGATAGCACTGTCCTTAACATCGCGCTGCCTACAATTCAACAGGATCTGCATGCAAGTCAGAGCCAATTACTTTGGGCGGTTGATTCATACCAGCTGGTCTTCGCAGCACTCTTATTCACTTGGGGTGTACTCGGTGACACTTACGGTCGTAAAAAGATTCTGATCATTGGCTTAGGCATTTTCATGGTGGCCAGCGCTGCCTGCTCGTTTGCAAGTTCGCCGGGTCAACTGATCGCGCTTCGCTCACTCATGGGTATCGGTGGCGCCGCGGTTACGCCAGTAACCCTGGCAATCATCACGGTGGTCTTCCCGCCTCGCGAACGCGGTAAAGCAATTGGTGCCTGGGCGGCGGCCGTCGGCGCTGCAGTGGCACTGGGTCCAATTATTGGCGGACTGCTGCTTGAGAACCCAAGTTGGACAAACGGTCTGACTGGAAACAATTGGGGATCAGTGTTCTTGATCAACGTGCCAATCGTGATTATCGGCATCATCGGAATTGTACGAATTGTTCCAGAGACTAAAAACCCAAATCCACAGCGACTGGATATCCCGGGTTTGTTGATTTCTATCTCTGGCCTTGTTGCCCTCGTTTACGGCATCATTCACGCTGGTGTAATTCATAGCTTCTCGGACAAGAGCGTGCTTGGTCCGTTCTTCCTTGGTCTTGGTTTACTTGCGCTCTTCGTATTCTTAGAAAAGCGCAGCGACCACAAATCATTCGATGTCACGCTGTTTTCCAACCGTCCGTATGCAGTGAGTCTTGTGGCGGTTAGTTTGGCTTTCTTCGCGCTCAGTGGAATCACTTTCACCTTGCCGTTTTATCTTCAGATTATTCGTGATTACAGCACGCTTAACGCTGGGCTTGCCTTCGTGCCATTTGCCCTCGGTCAGATTATTGCTGCGCCGAACAGTGCAAAGATGGTGGGTAAATTCGGCAATCGTAATGTGATGACATTTGGTTTGGTTTTGGTTGGAATCTCACTAGTTGGTCTAACCCAGCTAACCGAAAGCACTCCAGTCTGGACGGCACTTATTGCCTTCTTCCTATTTGGTGCCGGCATGGGCAACGTAATTGCGCCAGCATCTACAGTGATGCAGAATGCTTTACCAATGGGTCGCGCTGGCTCTGGCTCGGCGGTGCAGAACACAGTGCGCCAAGTTTTCGGCGCACTTGGTGTGGCAACTCTTGGCACAATTTTGGCCACTACCTATGCGAGCAACCTTGCGCCAGCTTTATCCACTCTGCCAGCTAGTGTTCCGCAGGCGGCAAAAGATGCGCTTAGCTCAAGCATTTCGGCCATCAAGGGCGTAGTTTCGCAACCGAATTTGGATCCGATCGCCGTTGAGAATTTCAAGACGCAAGCCTTCAAGGCGTTCACTGATGCGTCACATCGAGTTGCTACCATCTCGGCAACTATTGTCTTCCTTGTTGCTTTGGTTGTCTTAACTCAGTTACCAAAAGCAATGGGTGCGAATGACAAGTTGGACGAAGCAAGTGCACCGGTAATAGCCGAGTAACTTTCACAACTTACGTTGAGCGCTCACTGATTAACTAAACGGTGGGCGCTCATCTAATTTGATTGATAACCGGCCGGCAGTACGCCAGGTTCGCGCCAGCAAATCGGTATCTTCTTCGGTAATTAAATTACCCATAACGCGAAGCGCAAGTTTCATTAAAGTCCGCGAGCGCATACCGATTGGACCAGCAGCAGGCAGTAGTCCGGGCACTGTTAACAGGCCGGCAAGGCGCCGAGCTATTGAGAAGGCATAGCCGTAGTGGGCGCGTAATTCAGCGGGCCAGGCTTGAGTGAAATCAGTTTCAGTTTCTAACATACTGGCAGCCAAGCGACCAGTTTCTAATCCGTAGTCAATGCCTTCGCCATTCAGCGGATTCACACAGCCCGCAGCATCGCCAACAAACATAAAGTTCTTACCCGCTACCCCAGACACAGCGCCACCCATCGGAAGTAACGCTGACCAAGGAAGTCGCACATCACCACTAAGTTTCCAATCAGCGCGCTGTTGGTCGGTGTACTGATTTAGCAATGCGCGAAGATTGATATCTGCGGGTCGTTTACTTGTGGCCAACGCGCCAACACCGATGTTTACTTCACCACTGGCGAGCGGGAAAATCCAACCGTAACCCGAAAGGATTTCATTGTCAGCATTGCGCAATTCCAAGTGTGATGAAATCCAAGGATCGTCGCTGCGTTCACTGGCTATGTAACCGCGCGCTGCCACACCGTATGCAGTGTCTCGATGCCATTGGCGATTCAATTTACGACCAAGTTGTGACCGAGCCCCATCAGCGATAATCACCTGCTTCGCATTTATGACAACTTCACCCTGCGCGTCGTTGGCAATCACACTCTTGATTGCACCGTTTTCTAAGACAACATCGGCGGCGGCGGTGCTCTGCCTTAGCTCTGCGCCAGCGTCGGTTGCCACTGAGAGAATCGTCGCGTCCAGCAAAGTTCTTGGCGCCGCTCCACCAAAACTTGGCAGCGACCCGCCCGGCCATGGGAGTAGCAATTCTTGACCAAATCCAGCGGCTCGCAATCCTAAATTCCGCGCTCGCCCGCCAAGCCAGCCACCCAGACCCAGGGCAGTTAATTCCGCAATTGCTCTTGGAGTGAGTCCATCGCCACAAGGTTTATCCCGGGGAAAAGTTGCCGAATCAATTACGGTTACCTGCCGCCCAGAACGAGCAGCCCACGTAGCAGCAGAAGAACCGGCAGGACCAGCGCCAACCACTAAAACATCAGTATCAATAACCGTCACAGGTCAATTCTCGCGTAATGCGGATTATTGCGCACATCACGGTTTAGTAATAATCACCAAAGCGCCAAGTTGTCTTAGTCATTGTGCTCGATTGGCTCTAATCTTTTGTTACCACCACTAGATAGTGAGTTGAACTATGCGCATGCAAACCCGCCTTAACTTGGCGGCTACCGGAGTTATTGCCGTGGTGGCAATCTCCATCGGCAGCGCATCAGTATTCAACCATTTCAAATCAGCGGTCTCTGAAATAGATGGGCAGTTGCAAAGTGCGATCAGCACTGTTTCAGATTCTCAGCGCGACCCAATCACTGCAGCGCTGGAATACACCAACCACAGCAACATCCCGATTGCAGTTACCTACATCGCAGCCGACCGCACTGTCGCGGCGATCAGTGGTGACCGAAATCAAATTACAGGCGCGCCTAGTAAAACCACGCTGGAGCAAGCTACTCATACTGCGCTAACGATTGCGGCGGCGGCACAACTGCGAATCAAAACTTTGTCCATTGGTGATGGCGAATATTTAGTCTTCACCAGTTCGCTTGCCCCGGTTCTGAATAACCGAACTAACGAGATTCGACTACTGATATTGGCAGTTCTGATTTTTGTCACAATTGGGGTTTTGATTTTGAGTCGATTTATCCATCGCGACCTCAGCAAGCTACAGAATTTGATCGCTAGCGCAACTGAGATTGCTGACGGTGAAACTAATGTGTCACTGCCCGAGCCGACTGGAAACTCAGAAGTGGATGAGCTCACCGTTGCGCTAGGCGTAATGATTGGCACGCTGCAAAAGACTGTAGACGCGGAACGCGACATTCAGAAATCGATGCAAAACTTCCTCGGTGATGCATCCCATGAACTTCGAACACCACTGACTGTGATTAAAAGTTATTTCGAACTCATTAGACCAGGAAATAATCTTTCTGAAGATCAAACTGAGCGAGCGCAAACTCGAGTCAAGTCGCAAATTGACCGAATGGAAGCACTCATTGGCGATTTGTTACTCCTCGCTGAGTTAGGTGAGCGCCGAGTGCACTCGCGCGAGATCATGAATCTGTCGCACGTTATCCAACAAGGTGTCGACGACTTTAGTGTGCTGCATCCAACTCGTGAAGTAATAAGCCACATCGATTCTGATATTTATGTTGATGCATCAGGGCACCTGTTAGATCAACTACTAGCAAACGCATTTTCAAATATCAATCGGCACACACCTGAGGATTCTGCAGTTGAAGTTACCCTGCACGATCTCGGCGACAAAGCAGTTATCACGATTGAGGACTCTGGGCCTGGTCTGCCGTCGGAAGTTTATGAGCGGGGCATTACTCACTTTCAACGCTTCGACCAATCACGGTCCCGACAAAGTGGTGGCGCTGGACTAGGCATGAGCATTATGGCTGCAATTGTTGAGGAAAATCAAGGATTTATTGAACTTTTTCCGAGTAAATTTGGTGGGCTCGGGACCCGGTTTATCTTGCCAAAAACTGCTCGCGGTTCAAATGAATTTGCGACTGAACTCGAGAGTTAAACGACACCAAATAGGCGATCGCCAGCATCGCCCAAACCCGGCACTATATAACCCTTTTCGTTTAATCGCTCATCGACAGCAGCAGTAACCAGCACGATGTCATCCTGTCGCTCAGCTAGCGCCGCTTCCAGAGCTGAAATTCCCTCGGGTGAAGCCAGTAGGCAAATAGCAGTTACTTTTGCGGCTCCGCGTCGCAACATAATGTCAATCGCGGAGATTAACGTGCCACCAGTTGCCAGCATCGGATCGAGTAGGAACACATGTCGATCAGTTAGATCGTTGGGGATGCGATCCGCATAAATACTCGCCGTCAGAGTTTCTTCATCGCGCATCATGCCAAGGAAACCGACTTCAGCAGTTGGCAATAGGTGCATCATGCCATTAAGCATGCCCAAGCCAGCGCGCAGAATCGGCACAACCATCGGAGCGCTGCCGCTTAATTTCACTCCATCAGCTATCGCAACCGGAGTTTGCACCTGAACGGCGTCCACCTCAATATTTCGAGTGGCTTCATAAGCAAGCAAAGTCACTAATTCGTCAGTTAATGCGCGAAAAGTCGCCGAATCGGTGTGTTGTGCACGCAGAGTTGTTAACTTGTGTGACACAAGAGGATGTTGAGTAATTAAAACCTGCACGAGAGCCACAGTACGCGAATTGCAGAACAAATTCATTGAGAAACTAGGTGAAAGTTGGGCCTGCACCCATAAACTTTGACTGACGGCGTCATCTGGCGCCAATGTCTTACGAGAGGAGCCCTGATGAAAAAGGGTCTAAAACTCGCTTCCGTACTTGCTGCTTCAGTATTGATTCTTGCTGGCTGTAGCAACAAAGGAAGCTCGCAAGCAGCTTGCTCGCCGAGTGCGACTGGCACATCAAGTGTAAAAGTTGGTTTGGCTTACGATACTGGCGGCAAGGGTGACGGATCATTCAACGATTCAGCCTGTGCTGGTCTTGATAAGGCACAAAAGGATTTGGGCGTTGGCGTAAAGGAACTTACGGCCGGCCAGAATGAAACTGATGCTAGTCGCGAAGAGCGTCTACGTCAGTTGGCCAAGGGCGGATACAACCCAGTCATCGCTGTTGGCTTCGCTTACAGCACCGCACTCGGTGTAGTTGCCAAGGAATATCCAAATACCTCGTTTGCGATTGTTGACTCGGTTGTCGACGCGCCAAATGTTGGCAGCCTAATCTTCGCCGCGGAGCAGAGTTCATACCTTGTTGGTGTAATTGCTGCTAAGGCAAGCAAGTCTGGCCACATTGGCTTCATTGGTGGTATGGAAATCCCGCTTATTAAAGCCTTCGAAGCTGGTTATGACCAGGGTGCGAAGTCGGTTAATCCAAACATCATCATCGACTCTAAGTACATGGGCCCTGCAGGAGATAACACCGCTTGGAACGTGCCAGAGAAGGCTAAGACCGCAACTCAAGGCATGATTTCAAATGGCGCAGATGTTGCCTATGCAGCAGCTGGCGGCTCTGGCTTGGGCATGATCCAGGCAATGCACGATGCTGGCTCCGACCATTGGGCTATCGGTGTTGACTCAGATCAGTACAACATACCGTCATACAGTCAGTACAAGGATGTCATCTTGACTTCAGCACTAAAGCGCGTCGATGTCTCAGTATTCGAAGTTATTAAGGGCGTTGTTGATGGCATGCCACTAGTTGGTATCCAGAACTTCGACCTAAAGCGTGGTGGCGTTGACTATGCAACCTCTAACTCAGCAGTAGATTCTTACAAAGCTGATGCGGATGCAGCAAAGGCAGCAATCATCGCTGGAACAATCAAAGTAAATACCAAATAAGTTAATTAGTTAGTCCTAGGGCTCGGGTGGATTATTTCACCCGAGCCCTAGGTATTTCCTAGCGATTAGCCGTAAATTAGTGATGTAGGAAGTTTCACGAGAAAGTGTTCTTCACCAATGACAAATGCCACCGATGCGCTGACGCTAACCGGAATCTGGAAACGGTTCCCCGGGGTAGTCGCCAACAGTAATGTGAACCTCACGGTTCGCAGTGGCGCGGTGCATGCCATCGTTGGTGAAAACGGCGCCGGCAAATCTACTTTGATGAAAATCCTGTATGGGATGCAAAAACCCGATGACGGAACGATATCGATCTCCGGTGAAACCGTTATTTTCAACTCACCCTCGGATGCGATTGACCATGGTGTGGGTATGGTTCATCAACATTTTATGTTGGCCGAAAACTTCACGGTTCTAGAAAATATCATTTTGGGTAGTGAACCAAAGCAAGGTTTAAGGCTTGACTTAGGCGCCGCTCGCTTGCGCCTTGAAGATCTGGCTAGGCGATACAGTCTGCAAGTCCCATTTGATTCGTTCGTATCAGATTTAGGCGTGGGCGATCGGCAGCGAATCGAAATTCTCAAGGTGCTCTATCGAGGCGCTCAAATTTTAATTCTTGATGAACCCACTGCGGTCCTAGTGCCACAAGAAGTGGATGAACTCTTTGCTGCCCTGCGCGACCTGCGTGCTGAAGGTATCACCATCATATTTATTAGTCATAAACTCGATGAAGTGCTTGAAATTGCTGATGAAATCACAGTGATGCGTGCTGGCACCACTGTCGCGTCAATCGATCCAAAGAGTCAGAGCGTAACCGCTGGCCAATTGGCTGAGTTAATGGTTGGTAGTGAATTGCCGTCGCCGACCACATCTGGAAATACTGTGCGTCCGGAAGTGGTACTGGCAGCAGCTAACCTGACCGTGGCAAACCGTGACGGCAAACATGTCGTTGATGGCGTTTCTTTCACCATTCATAGTGGTGAAATTCTTGGTATCGCCGGGGTAGAAGGAAATGGCCAAGCAGAAATTGTTGACGCCCTACTTGGTGTGGTGCCTACTAGCGGCAATCTCAGTTTTCTCACCGAAGAAATTAGTCAGTGGCCGACTCGCAAACGCCGCGAACATGGCATGGCTTTTATCCCAGAAGACCGTTCGCGTCAGGGGCTCTTACTTGACGCACCACTTTGGGAAAATCGGATGCTCGGTCATCAAAGTGTTGCGCCCAATGGCGGTGGCTTTCTGATCGATCCACACGGAGCTAAAACTGACACAGAGCGAATCGTTCGAGAATATGATGTGCGTACGCCGAGTATCGAGGTATCCGCTAGTGCCTTATCCGGTGGCAATCAACAGAAACTCATCGTCGGTCGCGAGATGTCAGGTGAGCCAAAATTGCTCATTGCCGCTCATCCAACTCGTGGAGTAGATGTTGGCGCACAAGCTGCGATTTGGGATCACTTACGCAATGCGCGGGCAGCCGGATTAGCGGTGTTGCTGATTTCAGCCGACCTCGATGAATTGATTGGACTCAGCGACACCATCGCGGTGCTATTGCGCGGCAAGTTTGTGGCCACTGTCGATCCGCACAATGTCACTCCAGCTATTCTCGGTAGCGCAATGACTGGGGCGGGAGTCAGCGCATGAAATTACTTCGAAAAATCGGCGAAAGTCTGTTGGCGCCTGCGCTTGCTCTGGCATTTGCCTTGGTGGTCACTAGTGCGATTCTGGCTGCCTTTGGGGCGAATGTAATTACCGTCTTTACTCAGATGTGGGATTACGGTAGCCAGGCCAGTGCGATAGCGCTAATCCTGAATCTGATGACCACTTACTACCTAAGCGCAGTAGCGGTGGCGATTGGCTTCAAGATGAATTTATTTAACATCGGAGTGAATGGCCAATACCTAGTTGGTGGAATGGTCGCGGCAGCGGTAGCTGGGCATATGTCGCTGCCAGGCTACTTAGCCATCCCCATCACAATCTTGGTGGCAATGGCAGTTGCCGCGCTTTGGGCTGGCATCGCCGGTTGGTTAAAAGTTTCGCGCGGAGTTAGCGAAGTTATCTCTACGATCATGCTCAATTACATCGCAATCGGCGTGATTAGTTACCTAATCGTTCGCACCAATATTGGCGAGGCGGTCGCATTTAATGTTCGTGGCACTAGAACCATTCCACTATCTGGTCAGATGCCGGGCTTCACCTTGCCAGGCGCAGATACGCCCGTCTATGGATTTATTTTTATCGCAATCGCCGTTGGCATCGGCTACTGGTTTTTGCTAAACCGCACTCGATTCGGCTTCGACCTTCGTGCCAGTGGCATGTCACCATCTGCAGCGTTAGCCAGTGGTGTGAATAGCAAGAAGATGGCGCTGTACGCCATGCTGCTCTCTGGAGCGATCGCCGGACTAGTTGCGCTGCCTGACTTGCTGGGCAGCAGTCATAGTTACACTTTGAGCTTTCCAACTGGTTACGGGTTCACTGGAATTGCGATCGCTCTAATTGGCCGCAACAATCCGATCGGTATTGCTTTTGGTGCGTTGCTCTGGTCGTTCCTTGATGTCTCAAGTCAGCAACTAGATTTAATTGGTGTGCCGCAAGAGATTGTCACGATTCTGCAAGGTGTCACAGTGCTAGCGGTAGTTGTGGCATATGAACTCGTTCGACGCAACAAAGTTAAAGCTGGGCAACGCAGTGTTGGTTTAGCCTTGGCGAATCAAGAAGCAGGTGCCTGATGCGTAAATTGAACTTGCCTCGCATCCTGCTGCTGGTTAGCGGTGGAATCCTGCTACTTTCACTTGCCCGGCTATTGGCACACACCGACGACCTAACCAGTACCGGCACAATGTCGGCAGCCTTTGGCGCTGCTGTGCCCATTGGTCTAGCTGGCTTGGCTGGGCTTTGGTCAGAGCGCGCTGGCGTAGTGAACATTGGCCTTGAAGGCATGATGATTCTCGGCACTTTCGGCGCCGGTTGGGTTGGATGGCAATACGGTGCTTGGGCAGCACTGGGTATTGCCATAGTGTTCGGTGCAATCGGTGGACTGCTGCTCGCTATTGCGACGGTGACATTTGGAGTTGACCAGATTGTTGCTGGTACCGCGATCAACATTCTTGGCCTGGGTCTGACTCAGTTCCTGGCCAAATTGCTATTCACCACTGCTCCCGGTGGTGGGGCGACACAATCTCCACCAATTTTTGGCACCTTGCCTCACTTCACTTTGAGCGCCATCGCCGATCCACTAACTACTGTGCAAAACAAGAACTGGTTTTTAGTTAGTGACATTGCCGGAATTATTTCTGGATTTTTTTATCAACTTTCTATCCTGACTGTAATCACAGCTGCGCTTTTTGGCCTTACCAAGTGGATCTTGTGGCACACAGCATTTGGTTTACGCCTGCGTAGTGCTGGAGAGAACCCTTGGGCAGCGGAATCGCTCGGTGTGAAAGTTAATTCATACAAATACTTAGCGGTCACCATTTCTGGCGCCCTATCTGGATTAGCCGGCGCATACCTAGCAATTGTCGCAACTGGCGTTTACCGCGGTGGCCAGACAGCAGGACGTGGCTTTATCGGTCTGGCGACCATGATCTTTGGCAATTGGATGCCAGGTGGCACTGCAGCGGGCGCGACTATCTTTGGCTACATCGATACCCTGCAGTTACGCGACGATGCAAATATCCGCGGACTAGTTTTATTCGGTGCAATATTGATTTTGCTGATCTCGGTTTATTTATTCAGAAGCGGCAGACGCAACTCAGGCTTTGCCTTTGGCCTATTCGCAATCGTTATGGGTACTGCCTTTTTGGTGTCCAAGTCATTCCCACCAGAAGTTGCTCAAGTTGCGCCGTACCTGACCACCTTGGTTGTGTTGGCTACTGCGGCGCAAAGACTACGGCCGCCATCAGCAGATGGAATCCCCTACCGCAAAGGTGAGTCGCACTAATGAATGTTGATTGGGATGACCTTCGGGCACACGCTCGAGTAGCAATGACGCATGCCTATGCTCCTTACTCAAACTTTCCGGTTGGAGTGGCCGGACTAGTTTCAGATGGGCGCATCGTTACCGGCTGCAATGTAGAAAACGCATCCTACGGATTGGGCCTATGTGCTGAGTGCGGCATGGTCTCCGAGCTAATCCGCTCCGGGGGCGGCAATCTAGTGGCTGTTGCTTGCGTAGATCAGCATGGCAATGCGCTAATGCCGTGTGGTCGATGCCGTCAGTTACTTTGGGAACATGGCGGTGCTGATTGTTTGATTGATTCAGTATCTGGAATCGTGCCGATGTCTGAGGTGCTGCCCGATGCATTTGGTCCACACGACT
>Ga0114962_10004195_pt1 | contig 11509 bp, 7 predicted proteins | sample C_130820_MF_Meta_FD_87017 | JGI IMG/M metagenome (GOLD analysis project Ga0114962, IMG submission 87017) | Freshwater microbial communities from Lake Croche, Canada to study carbon cycling - C_130820_MF_MetaG | ecosystem: Environmental > Aquatic > Freshwater > Lake | place: Lake Croche, Canada... | reverse complement strand
CACTCACCAACTACAACATCCTTGTATTCGACCAAAGTATGAAGCACAACTCGAGTGTATCTATCATAAATACCAACGTTTCGCGCAATAGCAGAGACTTTAATTCTAATGTTACGACTGGTTTGTGGGATTTATATGATAAGCAAGTGAAGTGGAACTTCTTTGGTAAACTCGCAACGAGTCAAGAATATGCGGATAGTGCTCATGGAGGGCATGTGGGTGGATATACCTATAATGTAAACTTCGCTAAGGTGAGTGGTAACTTTAATTTTACATTAACCCAGGACTTTGCTGATAATAAGTACACCCACCAGGATTTGGGGTATTTTACGAATAACAATTACCTAGATCATACCCTATATCTGGGCTACAAGTGGTTGAAGCCTCATGCGTTTTATAACAATATGTACTTTAATTTTAACCTGTATTATTCTCAACACTACGAACCAAGAGACTATCAGACTGTGCGGTTGAATACAAACATCAATGGGCAATTTAAAAGTCTGGGTTATTACTATGTTACCTTGAATGTGAATGCAGCACAGCACGATTATTATGAGCCACGTGCAGATGGGTATTATTTTAGAAGGCCGGGTAGCTGGATGTTAGGGTTTTATATTCAGAGTAATGACGCCAAGAAGTTCTCTTATAACTATGGTCTCTTTCATCGGTTTTATCATACTGATGGTTCTACCTCTGATGAAATTGATTTAACGGCACAATACAGGTTTAATAAGAAGCTTTCTGCCAACATCAACAGTACCCTTACTTTTCAGGACAACAACCTAGGACATGCTACCAATATTAATGATAGTGTACTCTTTGCCCTTAGAAAAGTGAGAAGTGTGGAGAATATTTATACGGCGAAATACAACTTCACTAATAAAATGGGTATTAGTTTCCGCTTGAGGCACTATTGGAGTGAGCTAGGCAACCAGAAGTTTTTTGTTTTGTCGAAAGATGGGAATCTGACCAAGACGGCAGGAATAAGTACCAATGCGGATGACAACGAAAACTATTTTAATATAGATATGGTGTACACGTGGCAGTTTCGATTGGGAAGTTTCTTTACGGTAACCTGGAAGAATGCCATTGCTACACAAGATGCGCTTATTAATCAAAGCTATGCCAAGAACTTCAATAGTACACTTGGAAGCCCCGAACAGAACATTATATCGTTTAAATTGATTTACTTTTTAGATTATCTGGACTTGAAGAAGCAACATAGGTAGTAGAATCTGTATTAAATGAAATAGCTTCTTATATTGCATTTTAAAAACAATCATTTAACTAATAAAACAAACGATTATGTCTACAGGAACTAAAGAAAACCCTTGGTTGCTTAAAACACCCCCGCTTTCTTCGGACTTTACTATGCACAAAGACATTAAGGATGGTAAAGAAATATTGGTTTGTACCGTAGGTAAAACGGTATTGCATTATGATTATCGTTGTCTTGCCGACCTACAAGCCATGCTAAAAGCACATGGCGACTGGATGGAACTAGGTAGTGCTGACGAACAGAAACCAGCAAAAGATGGTACTGTGGAAGCCTGGGGACGCTCAGAAAATAATCCTGTTGGGGGTTGGTATGGTTTGAAGAAAGGACTTAGAGGTAGGTTTGGCATGTACATCCCCCCGTTGATGGAGGTGCTAGGTTTGGCAGAAGTAACCCACGACCCTAAGGGAAATAAGATGAGGGCAAAGCTTGATTAATGGCATCAGGCGGGTAATTAATGGCAGCAGTTGAGCAATAAATGGCATCAGGTAAGTAATTTATGGCAGCAGGCGGGTGATAAATGGCAGCAGGCGGGTAGTTATTGGCAGCGGGCGAGTAAATAATAGCATCAGCCGAGCAATTAATGGCAGCAGGCAAGTGATAAATGGCAGCAGCTGGGTGATTTTTGGTATTCACTCAATTAAAGATAATCGCAATAATCATAATTAACCATAATACCCCAACTTTCGAAGATGCGCTGTGGGCTCATATCTGCATTGTAGTGAATGGCGTGGATGGTAGCTCCATTGGATAAATGGAACTTAGATACCGAACCTGTACCTGCGTTGAGGTATTTTTTTATTGCTCTTTCGGCAGGGATATATTTAAAATCTTTTCTAAGGCTTGGAATAGGGCTGAGCGTAAAGAAGCGTTTCATACCCTTATTGCGGTAATATTGTTTGGCTTCTTTGATAGCTATTGCCCCTGCTCCTTTTAAAGTGGAATGTTCGAGTTTGAAGATAGAATAAAAGATGGCAAACATGTAATTGTCATCTACCACTTCGGTAGCGTCATCATCGCTCAAAATGAATTCCATGTTTTGCGGAAGCTTATCACCTAGTTTAATACAGATGATTGCATGTGGTTCGTGCTCTTCAGAATCCAAATAAGCAAGAATAGTACGTGTTCCTTTTATCCGAATATCCAAAGGGATAGATGGATGCACAGGGTCTTGTTGAACATAGTCCAACCATTCTTCTTTAAATGCTGGTGTACCGTACTCGATAATCATAAAAAACTTTATTAACTGAGCTCTAATATTTATTTACACTTGCAAAAGCTACTATTTTTCTCACCACATAGACACAGTAGGCACAGAGCGTGTAACATGAAGAGAAGAAACGTTTCACTTCAAGGTCACATAGCCTTGTGCATTCGTTTAACCTCTATTTATTTCTATGTGTTCTAGTGTATTCTTTTATAAAAAACTATGTGTCTCCTGTGTCTATGTGGTAATTCTTCTAAATCCTAGTAAATCTGCATTAAATCAGTCATTAACTATGATGTTGATGATATTCTCTTTTTATTCCTAGTGATGCAAACATGACGGCAAATGCGAAAATGGACATAGACAGAAACGCTGAAGAGAAACTACCTGTCCATTCTGCAATTTTTCCTACCAATGGTGCCCCTGCCAAAATCATGACCAACCCAATCATATTTACCAATCCCATTGCTGCCCCTCCTCTACCGGGGAACAAGGCAACTGCTCTGTTGAATAATGCCGCATAAGGTAATCCTGCACCAAAGCCCATGATGACTATGGCTGTGAGAGCCAATGCAAACGATGAACTGGTAATTGATAATAACCCTGCGCTTGTGCCTATCATAAACAAGCTTAAAATTAATAACCACCTATAGCCTAGTTTCAGTATGAGTGTTCCGCCCCATACTCTTGTGAATATTCCTAACAATAGCACTAAGCTTCCGATAGAACCTGCAGTTACGGGTGATAAGCCTACTTTTACTTTCAGCATCTCTATTACCCAAGAACCTATCACCAATACAACTCCAAAAGTTGACATCTGCACCAACCCTAATAGCCATAACTGTCCGTGAGAAAGTAAACTTCCCAAGCTGGCGTGTGGGTGAGGTTTTAATTCGGGTTTTGGTGCTGCTGTTAACCATAATATTAAAACAGCAAAAGCCACCCCTGCAGTTGTAAGAAACGAAATTGACCAACCAAAATCCTGTGCAACACGTGGTACGGCAAAAATTACAAACCCCGATCCCATCAAAATAGATGCTCCATAAAATCCTTGTCCCTTTAATAACATATCTTGTGGTAACACTTGTGTGAGATACCTCGATCCACTTACGAATGCAATACCAGTACCGAAACCAACTACTATCTTCCAGATTAGCAATTGGGTATAGCTTGTAGAAAATGCAAGCCCAACATTACAGATGATGATGATTCCTAAGGCTGCCATCAACGTCTTCTTTCCTCCATACTTATCTGCCAGATGGCCTCCAGGAATCTGCATCAGTGCATGGGTAGTAAAGATTCCAGTAGTTAAAAATCCGGCATACATCTTCGAAAAAACAAACTGTTTCATTAATATACCAGCTAATGGTGCATGGTTTGTGTAGTTGGCGGCGTATGCAAAACCTGCTAAACAGGCACAAATCAATTTGAATGTATGTTTATTCATATAGCAATAATCTAGTTGTTAGTGGTTAGTGATTAGTTGTTAGTGGCTAGTAATTATCCAATTGATGAATTGGTTCTAATCACTTACAACTAACCACTAATAACTATTTACTTATTTCCTTTACCTTTTCTTTGATGTTGTTTCCCCAAACCTTGTATCCTTCCTCGTTATAATGAAGGTGATCGTCGCGGTAATATTTGGTTATTGGCTTCCCATCTTCACCCAAAAACTTGTCGGAAGAAGGGATATAATATAAATTGGGGTTGCTTTCGCAGTAGGCTTTTATTAAATTATTAGCCTCTGTTACTTTATCCCAAACGGCCCAACGCTTTTCACTTGGTGAAATCTGCAACCAAGTAACAGGCATGGTAGGATATTTTTCACGCACAACTTTTACTATATATTTAAATAATTCAAAGACCTGATCGGGGGTTTTATCTTTTTCGCCCGCAACAATATCATTACCTACATACATAAACAACGCTTTGGGATGATGTGGATATACAATACGCTTTACATAATAAGCAACATCCCTTAGGTTGCTGCCACCAAACCCACGATGAATTACTTCCTTATATCCTATATCTGTTCTAATATTCTTCCAGAACCGTATGTAGGAACTACCTAGAAACATAATTGCATTATCGGAATAGTTTTCAACCTTATTTAAACTATCAAAAGTATTGATGTCTTTTTCGTAGCGAAATACCCCTTCTTCGTTCTTTCCTTTTACAATGTTTAACTGCGTATATAACCAAGCCGACATTGATTGGATAGCACTATCCTGTTTGGTTTTATTATTATCTAAGGTATGTCCTGCACCAATGAACGGTCTCCAACCTGTAGGCACCCCTACTTCTAAAGCTCTCTGGTATAGAACATAAGAACCATACTTGAAGCTACTATACCCGTAAGAACTATCGTAAGGAACGGTTTTGTCTGCTGTGCCAGCTATGTTGAACAATGGAACGCCGCCTTTATCAATCCATTTATAGTCTATCATCGACCCCCAGCAATTGATTACCCCACTCACTTTGGAAGAATAACCCGGGTTACCACTATTTCCCTCTAAAGTACCCCACTGGTTTTTATTGACGCTTGAGGGAATATCTTTCTCTTGCATATAGGCTATTCCTAAACAAGTCATTGAACCAGCCGAACTACCCGCTATAAATATCTGAGAAGTATCTATTCCATAAAGGTCTGCATACCGTCTAAAAAACCTGATGGCGGCTTTGCCATCCTGCTGTGCCCGATACATTGCCTCAATATGCCCATCTTTACTTGGATCTGATTTATCAATTCCCAACCTATAATCGATACTAGCTGTTACATATCCCCGTTTTGCCAATCCCCAACAGAGTAAATTTCCAAAGCCAGTAACCTTAGTATTACTCACAAATCCACCGCCATGGATAAAGAGTACCAATGGGCGGCGCTTGGCAGTATCTGTCTTTGGTGGCGTAAAAACATCCAACAAAAGCGTTTGGTTAATTCCCTTTAAGTTGGTAGCCTGCCCATATGGAATATCACTTAGCGTTTCAATATTGCTAAATATTTCTGATTGATACCTTTTCTGAGCACTAGCATCAACTACCATCAAGGTGGAGACAATAATAAAAATATAAACCCTTAGTTGTTTCATGCAAATAGTTTTTTTACGTCGTTCTTCGTAACCTTACCCATGGCGTTTCGTGGCAATTCGCTCACTAACAAGTACTTTCTTGGTGTTTTATAAGCAGCCATTTTTTCGCGAAGCCATTTATTCAGCTCCTTTAAATCTATGGCAGGATCAGATACTACCAATGCTGCAACAATCAGTTCGCCCCATTCGTCATCCTCAATACCTACTACTGCACAGTCTTTAATGAGGTTGTGGGTACGCAATACCTCTTCAATTTCTAAAGCAGAAATCTTATAGCCACCCGACTTGATAATGTCTACCGAGTTCCTACCCATAATGCGGTAATAACCCTGTTCTACAATAGCAATATCACCCGATTTAAACCACCTGCCCTCTACAAAAGATTCTTCAGTGGCATTGGGTCTGTTCCAATATTCTAAGAACACATTGTCGCCATTTATTAATATTTCTCCTGGTTGATCTTTTGCTACGTCTTTGTTTTGCTCATCTACCAAACGAATATTAACGCCTGGTAAAGGAATGCCCACATGCCCCGGTCTTCTTTCTCCGTGGTATGGGTTGCTGATGGCCATTCCTATTTCGGTCATACCATATCTTTCTAGTAATACCTGTCCGCTGATATGTTCCCACTTCTCCATTACGGTTACTGGTAAGGCGGCTGAACCGCATACCATCAAACGGAACTTCTTCATGTTCTCTGTTAACTCTTCTTGCTTCTCTTTCGATTGAGATTCCCAGAAAGCAATCAGCTTGAAGTAGATGGTAGGCACCGCCATAAATAGGTTCAACTTTTCTTGCAGGAATAAATTAAATATTCCTTCGGCAGAAAAAGAAGGTAAGAATTCGCAAGTTGCACCACTCAAAAGCGAGCAAGAAACTACATTGATAATGCCATGAACGTGGTGCAACGGCAACACACAAAGGATGTGGTCTGCAGCCGTCCATTCCCAAGCCTTTATTAATGTACTTACCTGTGCTTCCAAGTTTTTATGCGTTGTAACAACTCCTTTAGGCTTATTGGTGGTGCCGCTTGTATATAAAATAAGTCCTCTTCTCGAAACATCAATCTTAGGAAGTACCACATTTTCTCTTACGGTTTCGCTTCCTAATACCACTAGCCTGATGCTTTTCTCTTTACAGAGCTCATCAAGTATGGGGGCATATTCGGGCGAAACAACTACAATAGTTGCATTGGTATCTTCAATTACATATTGCAAGGAGGGCAACGGATGCGTCAGACACAAAGGCACTGCTACACCACCAGCCTGCCAGATTCCCCACTGAACCTTTACATAATCGAAACCAGGATCAACCATATAGCCAACTCTTGCTTCGTGCAAATCGGTGGTGTCTGCTAATAAGTCGCTCGCGAAAGAGCTAGATGCAGCAAATAGCTCTTTGTAATTATATTGGTTTTCATCAACTATTATGGCAGTCTTTTCTCCGAATTTACCTACCTGCTGAATAAGTGAGATCATATTAAATTAGTTAATTGATAATTTACAATTGATAGATAGTTCAGACTTCTATTGATAGCAATACCTTTTACTTTAGACTAACAAGACAAAAAAGATGACATTTACCCTGTGTTGGGAAGTAGATTTGTTATGAGTTATGAGTTATGAGTTATGAGTTATCAGTTATCAGTTACAAGATGCCAGTTACAAGATACAAGATACCAGTTACCAGCAACCAGTAACCTGAAACCAGCAACTATCCTATCGATCTTACTATTCCCCATTCTAAGCCCCTTAATTCTGCTAGTCCTCTTAGTCTTCCGATACCCGAATAGCCCGGGTTGGTTTTCTTTTTCAGGTCATCCAACATCTGGTGTCCATGATCGGGGCGCATGGGAATGGAAACATTTCTTTGTTTCATCACCGCCACCAATTCTTGTACCACCGAGAACATATCTACATCGCCTTCCAGGTGATTGTCTTCGTAGAAATCTCCGTATTCATTTCTTTTGGTGCTGCGTAGATGAATGAAGTTGATTCTGTCTCCAAACTGCTTCACCATTGCTGGCAAGTTATTATCTGGGCGAACGCCAAACGAACCCGTGCAGAAGCACAAGCCATTATTTAGGGAAGGAACCGCTGAAAACAAAGCTTCGGCATCGGCAGCAGTGCTTACAATACGTGGCAAACCAAGGATGCTGTAAGGCGGGTCGTCGGGGTGAATCACCATCTTTACATTTGCCTCATCCGCCACCGGAATAATTGCTTTCAAGAAATAAATAAGGTGTTCACGCAGTTTATTGGCATCAATACCCTCATAAGCGTCTAATGCTTTCTGGAACAATTCCAATGTAAAACTCTCCTCACTGCCTGGCAACCCTGCAATAATATTCCGCTCCAATAATTTCTTTTCATCGGCACTCATGGCAGCAAATCTTGCTTCAGCACGCTTAATTTCTTCAGGGGTATAGTCTTTTTCTGCGCCTTTCCTTTTCAACAGAAATACATCAAAAGCTACAAAAGCCGCTTTCTCAAATAACAATGCTTTGCTACCATCCGCAACGGTGTAGGCAAGGTCGGTTCTTGTCCAATCTAATACCGGCATAAAGTTGTAGGTAACAATATTTATCCCACAACTACTTAGGTTTTTGATAGAATGTTTGTAGTTGTCGATGTATTTTTCATATCCCTCGGCATGTGTTTTTATGGCTTCGTGCACTGGCACACTTTCTACCACACTCCAGGTAAGACCAACAGCTTCTACTTCTGCTTTACGCTTTTCTATTTCTTCTATAGACCACACTTGTCCATTGGGTATATGGTGCAATGCTGTAACTACGCCTGTACAACCGGCTTGTTTGATGTCCCACAAACTCACCGGATCATTTGGGCCATACCAACGCATTGTTTGTTCCATCATATTTGCCTTATTCATGCTTGCCTTATTCATACTGATTATTTTAATTATGATTAAATGATTTGAATGAAAAGAATGATTATTAACACTTTTTTCAAGACCTAAATGTGATACCCTACAAGGGTTATTGATTCCATTTAAAGAACTAATTATCGCCTCTCTTAGAAATGAAATTCAATTTGCTACGAAAATAAGACGGATTATCAGCCAATGTCATTTAGTTAAGCATTTGCCACTAATTACACTAATAAGCACGAATGTACTTTATTGGTATTTATTAGTGCAATGAGTGGCAAACACAAGTATCTATTTGTGCATCTTTCTACCTTTGAGTGTTTGTGGCTAACGCTTAACTAAACGACATTAGATTATCTGCCTTCTTTACTCGATAATAAATTGCTTACTTACCCTGATGTCCTCGCTAGAACTGCCTATCATCACATCAAAAGCACCGGGTTCTACTACTCGTTTCATATTCTTATCCAATAAAGAAATATCTCTTGGCGTTAAAGTGAAATGAACTGTTTTTGTTTCACTAGGTGCTAACGTAATCCTTTCAAAGCCCCTCAACTGGCTTTCATAAACCGTTACACTACTTGTTTCTTGTTTAAAATATAATTGCACCACTTCATCGCCTTTGAGGCTGCCGGAGTTGGTAACATCTACCGAAACCTCTATGTTGCCGTTTGCTTTTTGCCTGGTAGGGGTAACCACCAAATTGCTGTATTTAAAGGTGGTGTAGCTCAACCCAAACCCAAAAGGATATAAGGCTCCGTAGATATTCGTCTTACCAAATCCATTGGGACCATCGCCGGGCTGACCCGCATGAGCACCCGGTTTGAACGGAAAGTTTAGTTCTATCTGACCCACCGATTTAGGAAAGGTCATGCTCAGTTTACCCCCTGGGTTATAGTCGCCAAACAAAGTTTCGGCAATGGCATTACCTCCTTCAGCACCGGGGCACCAAGCCTCTATGATGGCTGGCAAATACTTATTGGGCCAGTTAATGGTGAGTGGCTGACCGTTGATTAACACTGCAACAACGGGTTTTCCGGTGGCATATAATGCTTGCAATAATTGCAACTGGCGACCTGTTAAATCTAAATTGGTACGGCTTCTGCTTTCGCCAAACTGATCTTCTGTTTCGCCCACCACTGCAATCACCACATCAGATTGTTTGGCTTTTTCCACCGACTCATCAATCCCTTTTTGTTCTTCGGGCGTGACAGGTGTAGGGTACAATTCACTTTCTGGCCATTCTTTGTCGTAAGACTCACAGCCTTTTACATATTGAACGTTGGTTGTAGTACCCAAATAGTTCTTAAGACCTTCCAACACAGAAACTACCTTGATGTTGTAGGGGCCATAACGACTGATAGAAGTCTGTCTGTCATCGGCCAATGGTCCTGTTACTAAGATGTTTTTAGTTTTTGCTTTATCTAAAGGCAGGAGGTTATTCTGGTTCTTTAATAAGACCAATACTTCCCTCGAAATTTGTTTAGAGAAGGCTTTTGCGTCGTCGTTAAATACCACTGCATCCGCTTTTTTAGGATCTACATACGGATGATCGAATAAGCCCAAACGGAACTTTACACTCAACACCTCTCCCGCTCTTTTGTCGATGGTTTTCATACTCAATAAACCATCTTTAATCAATTTTCGAGCAGGCATGATAAAGGTTTCTGGTTGTTGAAAATTGGTACGAACATCCATCCCTGCTTCCAAGGAAAGCCTCACGGCATCGGCAGAATCCTTTGCTACGTGGTGTTTGGTAAACAGAAATTCCACCGCATCGCTATCACTTACCACATAACCGGTAAAGCCAAACTTCTCACGCAGAAGTTCTGTTAAAAAGTAATAACTACCGGTTACAGGCATTCCATTCCAGTCGTTGTAGCTACTCATTACCCCCATTGGGTTGGCTTCTTTAATAATTCTTTCGTAGGGATATAAGTGCAAATCAAACAATTCACGTGGGTTGATATGTGGATCGGTACGGGCATTGCCATCTCGCCCACCTTTGGGAACGCTGTAGGCACAAAAGTGTTTGAGGGTAGACGCCACCCCCTCGCTTTGCACGCCGAGTACCATTTGTTTGCCCAATTCCGCAATTAAAAAAGGATCTTCTCCGTAGGTTTCCACCACCCTGCCCCAACGAGGATCGCGAGACAAATCGAGGATGGGGGTGTAGACATTGGTATAGCCCAACGCTTTTGTTTCTCTACCTACAATATGACCCGCCTTTAGAATAATATTTTTGTCCCAGGTACAGCCCATTGCAATAGGTGCAGGCAGTGCAGTTGCTTTTTCGTTTTCCAGACCATGAATACCCTCATCGGTAAAATCTACCGGAATGCCCATTCTGGTTTCTTCAATAAACCACTTTTGAATGGTGTTGATCGCCTCGGCATGGCGACTATATGGGTAAGAATATTTAGTAAAAGTTTTCACGCGTCCATTGCAAGAAGCCAAGTCCTCGTCTATGTTGGCAATGCCATCCTTCCATACTCTTTGCTTCCATTCGGCGGTAGGCATTTCATCCTTCAACACCCGACCATACCCATACAGCGTTGCGAGCTGACAAGTCTTTTCATCTACAGTCATTTGGGAAAGTAAGTCGGCTACTCGTTTTTCTACTGGTTGAGAAGGGTCTTCGAAAATGTCTTTCTTCCCATTCTTATTAAAATCTATCCATCCATTTTTATATAGGGCAGCGTTGTCTATCTGCGCAATTGCAGTACCAGAAAATACAAAAGAAGCAATCGTAAGAACAATAAAACACTTGCAGGAAGTCATCATTAATGGCAGTTAAAAATTTATAACAAGACAAAAATGAGGAATAACCGCAAACGATGCCGTCTTAATTACGAAAACGATATTATAGGGTACCCCAATTGCATTTGTCAGTACTAAATATTTCATAAATAGGGAATTGTGTCATCTCCTAAAAAAAGTTGTCACATTTTAAAATTAGTAAAATTTAAAATGTGTGAGCAAAAAGTAGCGGAAACTTATAGTACGCATGTGTCAGATTCGTTTGATAGAACGGATGAAAAT
>Ga0114962_10004191_pt1 | contig 11515 bp, 12 predicted proteins | sample C_130820_MF_Meta_FD_87017 | JGI IMG/M metagenome (GOLD analysis project Ga0114962, IMG submission 87017) | Freshwater microbial communities from Lake Croche, Canada to study carbon cycling - C_130820_MF_MetaG | ecosystem: Environmental > Aquatic > Freshwater > Lake | place: Lake Croche, Canada... | reverse complement strand
GATGACGAGCGTGCTGCTGGAGCTTTTGCTTATATGAAAGGTGTCGCACCATTTTTGGGCATTACAGCCGCTGATCGCCGTAAAGCCCTAAAGTACTCCTGGCATGGATTGCCAGAACCATCACGTCATGAACTTGGCGAGGCTGCGTTAGCACTCGTGAGGCTGAAGGAACGCGAGTTCCACTATGCGGCCTACGACCTCGTTGCATGGAACAACAAGGTGTGCGATGAAGATTTCCTAAACATCTTCGGCGCAAAGTTGCTCACCACAACGCCTTGGTGGGACACAGTTGATGGCCTTGTGAACGCAATGGTGAGTCCACTGATGTATCGCTTTCGCGACAACGAACTAATGGACGAGTGGTCAGAGTCTGGGAATCGGTGGCTAATCCGGGCAGCGATTGGACACCAGCGTGGTTGGAAAACCGAAACCGACATCAAGCGGGTGCTGCAACTTTGCGACCGGCATTGGAATGCACAGGAGTTCTTTATCGCCAAAGCCATAGGTTGGGCATTGCGTGATTTAGCTAGGCTAAAACCCGCTGCCGTCGAGAAGTTCTTGGCAGCGCATGACACTACAAATCGCGTCGCTATCCGCGAATCCGAACGTGGTCTATCTTTAACTTAAATCCAATTCAATGCCAAGATGGTTTAGCAGTTGCAGAGGGTTTAGCAATGGGAATCCTGAACGTGCGCGAGAGGGGAGTTGAACCCCTACACCCTTTCGGGCACTGGCACCTGAAGCCAGCGCGTCTGCCTATTCCGCCACTCGCGCGCGAAGCACACTCTACCCCTGCAATAACTAGCACTCAAAATAGGCAAATTGCTAGGCAGTTGACCGTCATCGCCCAAGTAACATGGGATTACACAAATATGGACGGGATAACGATGGGGTTATTGGACAACATTGAAAAGCGCCTTGATCGAATTGTCAACGGCTCATTTTCTAAAGCGTTCAAAGCGCAAATTCAACCCGTTGAAATTGGATCTGCGCTGCAGCATGAAATTGACATGCGCGCCAAGAACGAAGATGGGCGGATTATTGCGCCGAACCGTTTCGCCATCGGCCTTGCTCAAGAGGACTATGACCGCCTCGCCACCTACATTCCCGGACTTGTGGCTGAGCTGAGCAGTGTCGTCAAAAAGTATTGCCTTGACCAGCGCTACACCATTGTTGATCAGCCCGATATTTGGTTCACCGTCAGTGCAGAGCTCAATGTTGGGGACATAGCAATCAGCAGTGAAGCGGCTCCGCGGCAATCGACCCAGGTTGCAGAAAATCCTGCTGTGGCCAGAGAGTCCCTGATACCGGCTGCTCTGACATCACCTGAGATGACCCCGCACCTTCGCTCCACCGATGGCAAAGATTTCACACTTAACCAGCCCGTCATCAAGATTGGTCGCGGCAGTGAAGCGGACATCCAGATAACGGATGCTGGTATCAGCCGCATTCACTGCAGCATTGTTCTAGGAAGCCAGGTGGTCATAAAAGACAATGGCTCAACCAATGGCACACTTGTTGACGGAAAGAAAATTACCGAAGCGCCCCTTAATCACGGTTCGATGATTCAAATCGGCAGCTCAACTTTCACCTACTTGAGTCGGTAACTAGATGTCGGACTTATTGCTCACCGTTCTGCGCATTGGCTTCTTGCTGGTGCTGTGGTGGTTCGTGCTGACTATCGTGTCCGTATTGCGGCGAGACCTTCAAGCGCCACGTGATGCAAAGCCCCTGACACCAGCACGCACCAAACGAACGCCAAGCCCTCGACCGACTCTGCGCAGTCGTCGTGGATCTACCGGTCTACTGATTGTTGAAGGGCCATTAACTGGAACCGTCATTCCACTTGGCACGACACCAATCACTATCGGTCGTGCACCGGATTCGACAGTAGTGGTCGATGATGATTTTGCAAGCAGTAACCATGCTCGACTTGTCCCTAGTGGAATCCACTGGATGGTTGAGGACTTGGGCTCAACCAATGGCACCTATATTGACCGCACCCGCGTCAGTGGTCCAACAGTTCTCAAGCCCGGATCTACTTTGCGCATCGGTCTCACGTCATTGAAGCTGCGCTCATGACGGACCTAACTTTTCGTTATGCCGCGCGATCAGAAATCGGTCGAGTGCGGCGCAACAACGAAGATGCGGGCTATGCATCGCGTAACCTGCTCGTGGTTGCCGATGGAATGGGCGGTCACGAAGCGGGTGAGTTGGCTAGTGCCGCAACCGTGGCGAGCGTCGTTGCTGCAACAGCGGAATCTAGTGCCGCAGATGAAGTGCTCGACCTACTTGCCGATGCGGTAATTACTTCAGGCGAACACATTGCTGATGTAGTTGCAGCAAATCGCGACTTAACCGGCATGGGTACTACGCTCACAGCGCTTGCACTGCGCGGTGATCGAATTGCCATTGCGCATGTTGGTGATTCACGTGCGTATGTCTACAGCGGTGGTCAGCTACAGCAGATGACCAAGGACCACACCTTTGTCCAGACTCTTGTTGATAGTGGAGAAATTACCCAAGCCGAGGCTGCAGTTCATCCGCGACGCAACCTCATGATGCGCGCGATCGACGGCATTCATGCGGTTGATGTCGATCTATCAATTCGTGAGGCTCACCTCGGTGATCGGTTTCTGGTGTGCAGTGATGGGTTGTGCGGTGTAATAGATTCCGAATCCATTGCAGCCTGCCTTGCGGCCGATGACCTAACGCGTGCAGTAACTGAACTTATTGATGCTGCGATGAAAAACGGTGGGCCGGACAACATCACCGTTGTCGTCGCAGACATTGTCAATGACAGCAGCGAGCTGGATGCAGTCGTCATAGGTTCTGCAAGTGAAAGTGACAATCAGGATCGTCTACCTGATGTTGACTTTCCTCATGAATCGCCTGAACTAGTCGATTCTCTAAGCACCATCGAGTATGTTCCACTGCCTAAACGCTCATGGTTGATTCCTGCACTCATAACGCTCGCTGTACTGGTGGGCGGTCTGTCGCTTGGAAGTTGGTGGCTTTCGCGCCAATGGTTTGTCAGTGTCTACCAGCAAACCAAAGTAGTTGCTATCTATCAGGGCATACCAGCCGCTGGACTTTCACGACTTGTGGAAGTATCTCAGCTTCCAGTCTCGCTACTGCCAGATTTTGAACGCACTGAAGTTGAAGCGACCATTGCCTCGGCCTCACATGTTGATGCGCAACAAGTTGTTGGGCGTCTCCTAGCTCGTGCCAATGATTGTTTACAGACACCTGAAACGCCTGGCTGTCCGGTGGTCACTAAGTGAGTCAGGTCTTTGGGCAATACAAAGTGTCCACTCGTCGCAGCACGGAATTGATGCTGCTCATTGGTGCGTGGCTTATCGGTGTTTTTGCCTGGATCCTGGTCGATGCCACTACGCATTCAGCTTCGCTTGGTGGCTGGACTTCACTGCTGAGTGCCGGGTTGCTGCTCTTACTGGCTCACCTTGCAGTGCGTTGGCAAGCACCGTATGCCGACCCGGTCTTACTGCCTTGCGTAGCCGCCTTGAACATGCTTGGCCTTGCGATGATTCATCGACTGGATGCCGCAAATGCTGCCCGTGCGCTATCAAATGGCAGCCCAGCACCAACACCTGATGTGTATCTGCAGCTCACCTGGATGGTTATTGGACTGATCCTGTTCATCGTAACCATCGTCTCGGTCAGCGACCATCGTTCACTCGCAAAATTTACTTTCATCTCAGGCTTTGTTGGTGTCGGTTTACTCTTCCTGCCTCTGGTTCCTGGCATTGGAAATGTAGTCAACGGTGGTCGCCTCTGGATCAGTTTGTTGGGTTTTACGTTTCAGCCAGGTGAACTGGCCAAAATTGCGCTCACTTTGTTTTTCGCTGGGTTTCTAGTGCGGCGTCGACACACACTCTCTGAAATCAATCGCTACATTCTGGGGTTAGGTGTTCCTCGCATGCGCGATGTCGGTCCGCTCTTGATGATGTGGCTGCTTGCACTCATGGTGCTTGTACTTGAGCACGACTTGGGAACATCACTCTTGCTCTTCGGCCTGTTCACTGTGATGCTTTATGTGGCTACGGGCCGGAGGTCATGGGCGGCGATTGGTGGAGTACTACTCGTACTCGGTGGAAGTGCCGCCTACCAAGCATTTGGTCATGTGCGCATTCGTTTCTCGGTGTGGATTGATCCGTTTAGCCAGGCAACTGGCGATGGCTTCCAGATAGTGCAATCCCTCTACGGCCTCGCAAACGGTGGACTCTTTGGCACAGGTTGGGGACAGGGATATCCGCAATTGGTGCCATTTGCCAAAACTGACTTCATCACATCCGCGCTAGGTGAAGAACTTGGACTCGTTGGCTTATCTGCAATCCTTCTCACGTACCTCATCATCATTGAGCGCGGTGCTCGTGCTGCCGTTGGAACACGCGATGCGTTTGGCAACCTGCTAGCGATCGGGCTAGCCACAGTAATCGGTCTGCAGACTTTCATCGTGATCGGCGGAGTGACACGACTCATACCGCTCACTGGTCTCACCACACCTTTCATGTCCTACGGTGGTTCGTCGCTAGTGGCGAATTACCTCATCATCGCTCTGCTTATTCGGATTTCAAATTCTGCTCGATCTCCTGAGAATTTTGAAAGCAGTGCAGCTCAGTTGGTGCAACTGCCATGATGCGCCAGATAAACCGTGTGACGGGCATCCTGATGTTGCTTATTTTGGCCCTAATTCTTAACGTGTCATACATTCAGGTTTTCCAAGCGAAACACCTGCGATCCGAGCCGGGGAATCAACGCGTACTGCTCAATGAATACTCTCGTCAGCGCGGTGCCATCCTCGTGGGCTCAAAGAGTATTGCTCTGTCACAAGCAACGAATGATGCCCTCAAGTATCTTCGCAAGTATCCGGAAGGCAGCGAATACGCTGCAGTGACTGGCTTTTACTCTCAGGTCTATGGTGCAACTGCGCTTGAGCAAAAAGAGAATGACATTCTTGCGGGCAATGACAGTCGCTTCTTTGTCAATCGCCTGTCACAACTGTTGGCTAATCGAAAGCCGGCAGGTGGAGCAGTGCGTCTCACACTCAATGCTGGCGCACAACGAGCAGCCATGCTTGGCTTGGCCGGCCGCACTGGGGCAGTCATCGCTATTGATCCCGCGACTGGCGCACTACTAGCAATTGCAAGTTCGCCATCCTTTGATCCGAATCTGCTCTCAAGTCATGATCCAAATGTGATTGCACAAACCTACGAAGCGTTGTCGGCAAATCCAAAGGAACCTTTGCTGAATCGTGCGCTCTCGATGACCCTGCCACCTGGTTCCACTTTCAAGCTTGTGACTGCAGCGGCCGCTTTAGAGTCAGGCAAATATTCAATGCACTCGATTCTGCCTGGGCCCGCTCGCATCAAACTGCCACAATCTGACCACTACCTAAATAACTGGACTGGACAAGCATGTGGTCCTGCAGACAAAGTCACGCTAGAGCGCGCACTCGCCATTTCCTGTAATACTGCGTTTGCCTGGCTTGGAATGAAACTTGGTGCAACTGCCCTGCAGGCTCAAGCTGAGAAGTTCGGCTTCGAGACTTCATTCGATGTACCAATGACCTCAGCTACAAGTCACTTCCCAAAGAAACTTGATGCAGCCCAGACTGCGATGAGCGCAATTGGCCAGTTTGATGTGCAGACCACTGCACTTCAAATGGCTATGGTTTCAGCTTCAATTGCAAATGGTGGTGTAACCATGCAACCGTATTTAGTGAGCCAAGTGTTAGGACCTGATCTCAATACCCTGCAGAATGCGACTCCGACTGCCTTCGGCCGAAGTGTTTCACCAGAAAATGCAACCAGCTTGCAATCGGCGATGCTGGCTGTAGTGAACTCTGGCACAGGCTCGAATGCACGCATTTATGGGACCAAAGTTGGCGGCAAGACTGGCACGGCTCAAAATGCGCCAGGATCACCGGCTCATGCCTGGTTTACCGGCTGGGCTAAGAGCGGAACCACCAAGGTTTCAGTTGCTGTTGTCCTACAAAATGGCGGTGGCGCACGCGAGATCAGCGGCAACGGATTGGCAGCACCTATTGCACGTGCCGTGATGCGCGCCGCGCTCGGTCAATAGTGAACAATAGAGAAGAATGATTTTGTTAAGACCAAGAAAGCACGAGGAGCAACTGTGACCGAATTCACCCAACTCGGTGATCGTTATGACATTGGGCAAGTTGTGGGCCGTGGCGGCATGGCCGAGGTTTATGAAGGTACTGACCGTCGACTGAACCGTCGTGTTGCTATCAAGGTGCTTCGCCCTGACCTTGCTCGTGACCCAATGTTTCAGGAGCGCTTCCGTCGCGAAGCTCAGTCAGCAGCTGGTCTTAACCATCCGAACATTGTTGCGATCTATGACACCGGAGAAGATGTACTCAACGATGGCGTAAGCCAAGTCACCATCCCATATATCGTCATGGAATACGTCGATGGCACAACATTGCGTCAGACATTGCAACGCGGTCCGCGCATCATGCCAGAACGAAGCTTAGAAATTTGCGCAGGAATTCTTGCTGCATTGGACTACGCACATCGTCATGGCATCGTCCATCGCGACATCAAGCCAGCCAACGTCATGTTGAATGCACACGGCGATGCGAAGGTCATGGACTTTGGAATTGCTCGAGCCATGAGTGACGCTGCAACATCAGTAACTACTACTAGCGCTGTGATGGGAACTGCCCAGTACCTCTCTCCTGAGCAAGCACGCGGAGAATTGGTTGATGCCCGAAGCGACATTTATTCAGCAGGATGCCTGCTGTATGAATTGCTTACCGGAACAACACCTTTTACTGGTGAGTCCCCAGTGTCCATTGCGTACCAGCACGTCAATGAAGCGCCGATTCCACCATCCCAACTCGATCCATCAATCTCTGCGACATTGGATGCCATCGTCCTGCATGCACTGGCAAAGCAGCCTGATGGGCGTTACCAGACAGCCGCAGAAATGCGGGCTGATGTGGAACGGGCGATGGCAGGAATGCCGATTATCGCGGCCACTCTTGGGGTAACGGCTGTCCTACCTGTCTATAAAGATGCGCCTGAAGAAGCACTCTTGCCCCTGCATGCGGAGGAACCAGTGAAGAAGAATACGCTTAAGTGGATTGCGACCGGTGTCGCAACGATGGCTGCTGCTGGACTCTTATTCTTTGCGGGATCATCACTCTTTGGATCTGGCATAAACAAAGTGACCGTTCCGAATTTGACCACAAAGACGGTCGCAGAGGCCACCACTTCACTTGAAAATATGCAACTGATTCTTGGCGCACAGACTCCAAAGAATGATGACAATGCGCCCAAGGGAACCATCATCAGTCAAGATCCAGCTGCGGGTGAACTCTTAGAGCAAGGCCAAAAAGTCAACATCACAGTTTCAAACGGTAAAGAGCAAGTGACAGTCCCAAACCTCCTGCAACCAACGATCCTGCAGCCAGAAGCCACCGCGACCATCGAAGCGCTTCGACTAGTTTTAGGCACAGTTACGCCACGTGACAGTGATCAACCTGAAGGCACAGTTCTAGCCCAGACGCCAAATGCTGGCATGACAGTTGAAGTTGGCACGAAGATCGACATCGTTGTCTCTAGTGGCAAGGTTGAGGCTCCAGATGTTATTGGCATGCGTCAGAATGCGGCGACCAACATGTTGAGCAAGCTTGGGTTCCTACTTGAAATCAATCCAGTGGCCATTGTTGATGACACAGTCCCGGCCGGAACTGTAGTAAAGCAAGATCCTGCAGCAAACACCATGGTACTCAAGGGCTCAAAGATCACTTTGACGTTGAGCAAACTGTCGGATGTGACACCTACCGCTTCACCATCAGTGTCAGCTACTCCAAGTGCAAGCACAACGACACAGAGATAGTTCATCTGATGACCCGCATCCTAGTTGTCGATAACTACGACAGTTTTGTATTCAACATCGTGCAATACCTAGCCCAACTTGGTGCAAAGGTAGATGTTCGTCGCAATGATGACATCACTATTGAGGATGCTCGTCAGTACGATGGCATTCTTCTTTCACCTGGTCCAGGCACTCCTGCCCAGGCTGGCATCTGTATCGCCATCGTTAAGCAACTGGGTGGTGAGATACCAATCTTCGGTGTGTGCCTTGGTCATCAAGCAATTGCTGAGGCGTTCGGCGCGACCGTTTCGCGAGCGCCTGAACTTCTGCATGGCAAGACATCACAGGTATTCCATGACCACCAAGGTGTGCTAGCCCCATTGCCTTCACCATTCGTTGCAACGCGTTATCACTCCTTAGCCGTTGAACGCGATACCGTGCCGGATGAACTTGAAGTCACTGGTGAGACCGAATCCGGTGTCATTATGTCGCTTCGCCACCGCACTAAAGACATTGAAGGTGTGCAATTCCACCCGGAGTCAGTACTGACTGAAGGTGGACACCAAATGTTGGCGGAATGGCTTGTGCGTTGTGGCGATGCAAATGCACGCGAGGCAGCTGTGGGCCTTGGCCCAGTCATCGGTAAGAAAAATTAATTTAGCGAGCCCTGCCACTCGGGCAAAGTTGTGCTGTTGAGAATCTTGACCTTCCAGCCAAGTCCCAAGCGATCCACATACTCTCGATAAATCTGAACACCAGGTTCATTGTTTAGCCCATCTTGAAGTGCTGTAAGGCTCCCAATGCCAGTGATAGTGAACGGTGGGCTGTAAACCCGACCTTGCAAAAGCAGGGTGTTGCCCACGCACCGAATTGCGGATGTAGAGATGATGCGCTGATCCATAACTTGAACTGCAACAGCACCTGCGCGCCAAAATGCATTCACTACCGCCTGCACATCTTGCTGATGTACTACGAGATCATCTGGAGCCACTCCATCTGGTAATGCGCTAGTGCCGTCATGTGCCGCATCGTTGAGCGTAACCTGCAGTGCAGAGCCAGTCACACTAGTCAATCCTGTAACACCCTCGAGTGTTGTGAGTTTGGCATTCAGCGCAGGAGTGATTTTTTCTGCGGTAAGTGCATCCACCTTGCTTTGCGCACTCTTAACTTTGCCTTCTAAGCCTGAAACAGAATTCGCTCTTTGAAGCACTAGGCCGCGTAAATCTTCAACACCGCCGGTGCGCAAGTTAGTTCCAGCTGCCGTATGGCTGCTGGCTACAAATAGAAATCCAGCAATAGCCGACACTGCACCAGTAAAAATTTTGCGCCGTTGTCGAACTCGGGTAGTTAGTTCTGCAAGAGACTTATCCACAAGTTAATCCACAGCTGGGGAAAATTACACCGATGTGATTATCGGCGGTTAGCGCCAGCGCGTAGATAGGAAGAAGCCCACACCAATAAAGCCGAAGCCCACCAAAACGTTTTCCATGTTGTTCAGGCTTTTCATAACCGGAATGGCATTGCCATTGAGGTAGAAAGCCACAATCCACAGCAGGCCAATAACAAACATGGCAACCATCAGCGGAGCTAACCAACTCGGGTTACCGATCTTCACTGAAGCTGGCTTGGAACTACTAGGCGGCGTGTAAGCGGCCTTATCTGATTTGCGTCGCTTTGAAACTGGCATGTCTACACAATACCCTGCAAAGCACTATTTGTGACAATAGCTAGCGGTTCAGATAGGTCAAGATTTGGTGGTTACGAACCACTATTTGGGCAATTAGAAGTCCGAACAACAGCCCAAGAAAGAGCCACTGCGTCGAGGGTTTTGCGGATGCTTGCACTGGAGCGCTCAGTATGCGAGCAGTCACTGCACCAACTACTGCTCCACCTAAATGTGCTCGCCAATCAACAGCTGGAGACAGGAAACCAATGACAACATTGAGGACCAGCCAAAACATTATTTGAGACGTGTCAATATTCATGCGACGTCCGACCACGATCGTGGCAGTCATGAGACCAAAGATCGCACCACTTGCGCCCACTGAAATCGTGTTCAGGCTGGAAAACCAGAGCGCTGCAACTGATCCTCCAAGTGCTGACATGAAGTACAACGTGGCAAACCGCAACTGTCCAAGTGCACGCTCCAGGCTCGAACCCAACACAAGTAGCGCATACATGTTGAACAAGATGTGCATAATGCTTGCGTGCAGGAATGTTGCAGTAAGTAATCTCCACCATTGGCCGTTGGCTACCTCGATGGGTGACATACCCCACGTGTATTCAGCAGACACCAGACCAGTCAGCCAGGCAACAACATAGACGCCAACGCAGGCGGCAATTATCGTCCGAGTAACAAGTGGCAACGACTGCCACAAGCCGGTATTTCCTGTTCTTATGCGCGGCACAGTTGCACGGCTTTTGTTCACACACTCTGGGCACTGAAAGCCAACTGATGCACTGATCATGCAATCTGGGCAGATGCTGCGCGAGCAACGCGAACACGAAATATAGGTCTCGCGATCAGGATGTCGATAGCACCTATTCACACTAGGACCGGTCTACCGAGACGCTTTCGATAACAACATCTTCAACTGGACGATCCTGCCCACGGGTAGGCACAGCAGCAATTGCATCGACCACGTCGCGGCTATCCTGGTCAGCTACTTCACCAAAGATGGTGTGCTTGAAGTTCAACCAACTCGTTGCAGCCACTGTGATGAAGAACTGTGAACCATTGGTGCCTGGCCCAGCATTAGCCATGGCGAGAAGGTAAGGCTTATCAAAAACAAGTTCAGGATGCGGTTCGTCCTCGAAACGGAAGCCAGGTCCGCCAGTTCCCTGTCCCAGTGGATCTCCACCTTGAATCATGAAGCCCGGAATGATGCGATGAAAAATTGTTCCGTTGTACAAAGGATCATTTGATGGCGCGCCAGTGCGAGGGTTAACCCATTCCACTGTGCCTTCAGCCAGACCCAAGATGGTACGAGCAGTTTTCGGGGCGTGATTTTCAAAAATGTTAATTCGAATGTCGCCGTGGTTAGTGTGCAATGTCATCAAAGTAGCCATAGTTGATTCTCGCACACATAAAGAAATGAGGTCCACGCGCAGTGCACGTGGACCTCATTTAGGTAATTCGTTTAGTTCTTCTTGCCGCGGATATCTAGGATTACTTCGGCAACAACATCTGGGAGCAAACGAACAGCTACAGTGTGCTTGCCAGCAACCTTGATTGGGGCTGAAAGAACGATCTTGCGCTTATCAACATCGACGACGCGAATTGCTTCAGCAATGTCAGTGACCGTTACTGAACCGAATAGGCGACCTTCTGAACCTGCGCGAGCAGAGATAACAATTGGTGCCGATTCAAGAGTGGCCTTGATTTCCATGGCATGATCGCGGTCACGCACTTCACGCTTGGAACGGGCACGCTTAATCTGCGTTACTTGCTTCTCGCCACCGCGAGTCCATGATGTTGCAAGACCCTGTGGGACTAGGTAGTTACGACCGTAACCGTCCTTAACCTCAACAACGTCTCCTGCGCCACCCAAACCGGTGACTTCCTGAGTCAAAATGAGCTTCATTGTCAGTCTCCTTATCGGGCAGTCGATGTGTAAGGAAGCAGCGCGATTTCGCGAGCATTCTT
>Ga0114962_10004190_pt1 | contig 11517 bp, 5 predicted proteins | sample C_130820_MF_Meta_FD_87017 | JGI IMG/M metagenome (GOLD analysis project Ga0114962, IMG submission 87017) | Freshwater microbial communities from Lake Croche, Canada to study carbon cycling - C_130820_MF_MetaG | ecosystem: Environmental > Aquatic > Freshwater > Lake | place: Lake Croche, Canada... | reverse complement strand
TTGAATTAACAAAACCAATCTACACTCCCGATGAGAGGGAGAAGATCCGCAATGACCATTCCCTTGTGTGGGATAACTCCTATGCTAATTACTTTAGAAGTGCAGGAATGTATTGTGTTACTCCTTTGATAAGTAGGCTCAACAACATTGGCGTTGATGGCGGCCTTCATAGTTGTGGTCGCACATGGGCATCTTGGGAAGGTCTATGAGTATTCTTATTTACTCCACCCATTCCGAAAACATAAGGGAGATGTATGACATTACATACCCCAACAAAAAGAAATATGCCGCCCAACACGGATATGAACTCTTTAGCAAGGATTGGACATACGGAGATTGGAATACGTTAATAGAAGAGTTTCGTGATCTTCTAAAGTGCTATGACTATATCCTTTCCATAGATTGTGATGCAGTATTTACCAATCAATCCATTAGAATAGAAGACAAGGTTGATGATGGAGATAGTAGAGTTGTGATCGCCCAAGAGTTTCTAGCCAATGACCCTGTAAACGCAGGAGTAACTATATGGAATAAAAGCATGGAATCCATAATGCTTTGGGATGATATTTCATATAATGTAAAAAATTGGAATAATGGACAAACCAACATACAGGGATATATATCAAGTAATTTAAAAGGAAAATATAAAGCATTTATTAGGGTTGTTCCACCAAGACATATGAATGCTGGCATTATGCCTAGTCGAGATGGTCATTCCCCTAATGCTGGTACTTGGAATAAGGGAGATTGGATATTCCACCCCTATGCTTACTCATACGAAGAAAAGATAAACCACATTAAACAGGCTTTATCTTTATCTTTTTAAACTTCCCCTCGTAATTCAAGTTTTCAATCTCCATTAAGGGCATCTTGCGTTCCTGTAGCCACTCCCTAGCTAGTTTGCAGTTACGCAAATTAGAAGGATCGTTGTTAATGTTTGCAGGATTCTCCCAAGAAGATGGATGCCTTTCGTGATATATTATATTTGTAATCTCTCTTCCTCCAGCGACCTTGAATAGTTCTCTCATAATCCTATCCCAAGAGTGTCTTCCTAAAACCATGTCAGGGAACAGGTTATGGTTACGCCTCCACCATGCTACCCTCATTATGAATAGATCGCATCCACTATACTTGTTTCCAAGTGCTATCTGATCATTGGGAATTTCTTCATCCAAACGATTGAAATCACTTCGGTAAGCATATGCTGGCAAATTTCCAGCAAGCCTTTCCATGAAGTCTGAAGCAACGCAAGTATCAGTATTTGTTAAGACTATTACATCTTTTTCATCACGACCGATGCAAGCCATACGAAGCATATCCTTAATCATAGGGATATTCTTCTTCTCATCTGGTATTACATTCCCTGCATGACGAACAAAGCAGTTGTCATCCAACCCGCAATCTACCCATCCTATTTTGTCCCAAGTTTTAGCCGCCAAAGCATTCCTACGCTTCTCATCTCCAGTTGCCCAAGGAGTTGCTTGATATACATGGACAATATTTGGATGCCTTGGTTTTGGCTTTGGATTGCGAATCAGATCCAACACTCTAGGGAAGTCACGCGAAAAGTTCTGATAGCGTGTATAAGACGCATAGGATGGTCGCCACGCCGTTCCATGCCACATCGTTGGAGAATCTACCACCAATGCGTGAACTGGATTCTTAGAGGCATACGCGAGATGCAGGGGTGCGCTATCGGTACAAATTATTCCCTTTGTGTTATTGTGATCCATTATACCCAATAGATCATAAATGCGTTCAGCCTTTATCTTTTCTAAATCTACTATGTGAAATTCTGGCAAGCAATGGTTTAGAATTTCCCAAAGAAGTTCCCGATATGGGAACGGAGATGAAAACCCTCCTGTAGATACAACAATCCAAGGCTTATCTTTAGGAAGACCCTTGGTAAGTTTCTTTTCCCTCTTTTCATCACGAAGATCAAACATTAAAGAAGGTTGATAGGGCCAAAGGTGCAACTTGTTTGCCAACTTCCATGCATCCTTCTGGAATGAATCACAGACAACAGCAGGGCCATGAGAATTTCCATAGACCTGACTAACGATTACTTCAGTTACCCCTACTACTTGGCTTGTAGTGACTACATCATCAAAGCTCTTGGCAAACCTTATGGCACTAGCAACATCCTCAAAAGGCCCATCAAATATAAGAGGCTCAACATAAGAAACACCATCCAAGACGGACGCATAATCTTTGGCAATAACAAGGCGAGGCTTGATTCCAGTTTCTTGGTACTCATTATAAAGTGCTGGCAGGAATGCAATTATATCTCCGTACCGACCACAATTAACATGGACTCTAGGCATCTTTTCTAATTACAAGGCAAGCTAGATCAGCTTGCGTATTGATCATCAGAATAAGTCTTGGAAAACTTTGTGCGAGGTTGCTCAGTTGGAGGAGGAAGCTCCCTAAGTTCTGGATACTCCTTAGCTTCCTTTACCTCTTCCTCTACTGGAGTTGCCTCTTCAGACTCATCTTCTTGAGGCTCAAGTTGTCCATACTGCTTGGCATATCGCAACGTCTCAACGACGAAGTAATTCCTTTGCTCAAGGACGGCAATAACCAAGGCTTGATAAAATGATACTTCTGGAAGTTTATTCTTCTCTCCCTGTTCACGGATCTCTCTGAGATTTAGATCGCCCGGAAACTCTGACTCTTCAAGGGGGTATTTAAGGGACGGAGGTATGATGTATTTCTTGCTCATAAATGTGGTTGCTAAAGTGATAGGGAACTATCTGGAATTGCCGAATAGTTGGCAAGCCTTAAAATACTGCCATCGGCTTTACTTTATTCGACTTTGTTCTTTTCTTTGCTTGGTTGGATTTCTGGTACTCTTCAATATCAGCGGGGGTTTCAAGCCTTCCACCAGTAAATGCGGCAGTAGCGGCCTTTGCAACAGCAGGGATGATTTCCTTTTGTGTTGCGGCTTCCGATATTGGAATAGGAGCAAATTGTTCTTGAATGATTTCTTGATACGTCAAACGTCTACGTCCCCTATCTGGTTGCTCCTTAGACCAAGGGGCAACATTTCCAACATAATCCTTGCCAGTTGCCGCAACGATAATATCTCTGGAAATAGGGCTTAATCCACTTCTTAGGTAGGTATAAACCGCATCTCTCATTGCGGCTTCCCTTCCACCTTTTGCCCTTTGGAAGTGAGATAGTTCACCAAATACAGCATTGTATTCTTGAGCTACAAGTCTTGCGATTCGGGTCATTGCACCAACAGTTGCGAACTTGTATCCAAATCCTTTATATCCGAGCCAATCATTCTCTTTTGGATTAGTGAAATTGATTTTCTGATCACTTCCGAATAGTGAAAGCAATGCTTGGTTTGCTAACAAAGTTCCAGTAAGAACACCCAAGAACTTTGCCTTGTTCTTTGCCTCATAGATGGCATTCATTCTTTCCGCTTCAGTAACCTTAGTGAAGGGATTAGCCATTTTAGCAAGCGTTCCAATCATTTGTACAGGATCTTGTATCAACCACTTAAAGCGACTTGCTATAAGTTTTGGAGCAAAGAATAAAACCTTTGTGATGGGACTCTGAAGAATGCCAGCAGAACTTCTACCTCCCTTAGTATATCCAGTAGCGTTATTGATTCGATCAGCAAGCATCTTTGCCATCTCAGGAGTTCTTTGGGTAACGCTTAACTGATTCCATGCTTGGTCAAATATGTCCTGACGAAGATGGAACAAAGCATCGAATCCACGACCACCACTAATAGTATCTAATGCCCTTGCAAGTTTAGAGTCGCTTCTAGCTGGAGTTGCACCTTCTCTACGAACTTCTCTAGGGTCATTTTCTAAGCCCCCCTTTCTTGCCGCAATCCAATTTGGTCTATTTACCAGATCCTTGTTTTCTACAATATTTCTTACACGACCATCTTTTCCGCTAAAACTATAAGAAAATCCCTTGAACCATGCTTTAAGTGCCAATTTTGGATTGGTGTATAAAACAGTAGGAGCATGAGTTCCAATGAAGGCAGTACCATGACCAAAAACTGCAAGTTTGAATGTCTTTTCAGCGGCGGCTCCAAAAATCCTTCCAATCCAACTAGACTTTTGGTTCACAAGCCAACGATTAGCCTCATCCAATGCCATTTGTCTATTGCGTTGTTTCATGTACATCTCATCAGATGCTTTCTTAGCACCCTTTGGAGAAGCAAATGCTTTGCGTACTTGTTCTGGAGTAAGGCCAAAGTCACTTGCAAGGTCAGAAACCATCTTGTCAAAATCGCTCTCTCCCTTATCAAGATAGAACTTCTTTGCTGATTCCCAAAGCGTCTTGATTTGTTCTGGATTAAGCTCAGATGTTACCCTTCCTGCAAATGGGTTTTTAATCTTTTGAGTTATCTTTGATTTTGCATCAGCAAGCTCCTGTTTCTTTTTAGCAAGATCATCCTCAAGTCCACTAATCTCATCATTGGTAGCTTTCTGTACTTCTTTTGGGGTAGAAACCTTTCCCTCATTGATGTCATCAATCTTCTTTTGAGTGTTCTCAATTCTCTTTTTCAAAGATTCAGTAGCCTTCTCTTCTGGAGTCATTTTAGAAACAGGCTTTTCTTTAACTTGTCTTGCTTTTTTAGAAGTTGTTTTATCAATACCTTCTCCCTTTGCTATCTTATCTGCCATTGCCCAAGCATCCTTCAAATATTGCTTTACTTCTGGCCCATATTTTTCAAGAACCAAAGCGGAAGATTCCGCAAATTCCAAACCATTTCTAGCAATATGTGCCGCCATGATTTCAGCAACATCTTTAACAATGGTGACATCGGGAAATGCTCCCAATTGAGCAAGTTTCTTTTTAAGCCTTTTATCTGCTTCTTCGGCTCTCTTTTCTAATTTATCTACAATTTTTCTGGCTTGTTCAAAAACTTGTTTGCCGTATTTAGGCTTTGACTCCAGTTCAGCGGTCAGTTCAGCAAGTTTCTTTTCGTATGCGGCTTTAAGTTGATCAGCGTCTTGGGCCTCTTGCTTAAGTTTCTTTGCCTCTTTTAAATCTTTCTTTATTTGCTCGTTCTCTGCATTGAGCCTATCAATTTCTGCTTTGTCCTTTACTCCAGAGGACTCAGATTGATCAGCAATTTGCTGGCGACCTTCCTCTACCGATTCTGGAATTGTAACTTCAACTTCTGAAAGTCCATTGTCCATTGCTGATGAGTGAGCTTCGGTAGCGGCATCAGATTCCCTTATTGTAGAGTTTACTTTATCGGCAACCTTGCGAATCTGCTCATGCTGAGAAAGCGTAGGTTCTTGTCCAGTAATTTTGGTAAATTCTCGCGCAATATCAGCCGCATCAGAAAGGTCAGTTTCACCTTGAAATGATCTAAGTAAGTTAGAGGCATACGTTCCTGCTTCTGCCAACTGCTCCCTATAGCTTTGATTCTTAGCGGCAAGATCCTTATATTCTTTTGATTGAGGCCCATACTTTCTTAATGCTTCACTTGTTGCTTTACCCAAAGCGTCAGCATAAGCCCTAGCAGTATTTAGTGCATTTTGATCTCCCTTCTTAGCTTTTTCTATTGCATCAAATGGATCAGCACCATTGGCTAGATTTCTCTTACCACTTGCTATTACTTCTTCTTTAGTTATTCCCTCTCCAGCAGGGATTTCGCTAGTAAGTATTCCGCGACGAACTTGATCAGCTTGATCTTTCTTTCTGATTGAAATCTGTTCTGGCGTTTCTCCAGATGTAGAGGCGAATCCAGCATAAGGAGTGGGAGGCTTTGGTTTGCCAGAAATTGCATCATAAGCGGCAGTAACTTCGCTTTGGGTAATTCCGGGGAATTTCTGTGCCATCAGATTAGATAGCTCAACCTCAGTAATAGGTTCATGTTTTCCCTCAAGCATTGCATCAGCAACCTTCTTAGCAAATGCCTCTTGCTCATTAGGAGGTTTAGGTGCGAACTTAGCTTCTTCAGCGGCCCTTTCAAGAGAGCGACCCCCTGTATCTAAACCTCCCCCAATGTCTTTGTTCCAATTGTCTCTAACTCCAGCCCAAATGTCTTTTAAGAAATCCGATACACCTTCACCAAGGCGAGAAATCATTTGGGAAGACCAATCTTTAAATGATGTCACACCCTTTCTGACGGAATCACCAACTCTTATTGCGGCATCTTTAATGAAATCGGGGAACTCAATAAATCCACCTTCTCCACGACTCCTCCTCCGCAAAGATTCAAAATGCTCTCGCAAAACTTCAGCTTCAATTGCGGCTAATTTATCTGGATTGTCTTTAGCGGCTTCTATTTGTTTTTGGGAATCCTCTAATTTTTTAAGTTCCGCATCTTGTTGTTTCTCTCTAGCCTTTGTTTCTTGATCTAGCTTCTCTTTAGCAATATATGCCTCTTGGATTTCACCCAATAGTTCATCAGGTGTTTTTCCCATAGCTCCAGCAACCTCATCAATAGGACTTCCATCTCGCTTAAATATAAGATCACGAACTTTCTTTGGTAGCTTGGCATTATAGAAGAAGTCGTATTCTCCACCACCTTCAGGTACAATGCCAGATTTGACCATCTTCTTGTATGTAACAGGATCAAGAATCTTGTTCTCAAGCACATAGCTTAACCCATTTACGGCATCACCAAGCACATCTTGCGCTTTATCCTTTAGGGTTTTTCTTTTGGTAGTAGGCATCTTCTCCCCCTTTGGAGCTTTGTAGCTGTTTGCAACTAGCTTAACTTGACTTAGCAACTTTTCTACTTCTGGTTCAACATCAGCTTTGCCGCTATCAACAACTTCTCGGAAATTATCTACGGCATCCTTTAAGGATTTATTGCCCTTCCTTTTTGCCAATTTCTCTACCTCTTTAACAAGTTCCTCTGGAGTAGTGATTGCATTTTCCTCTCCGCTTTCATATCGGCTTAGAATTTCACTATATGGATTAACTTCTGGAGCTTTTGGTTTAATTGGTTTTGGGCTTCCAGCTTCAGCGTCAATCTTGTCAAGTAGGACTTTCTCTGCTTGTTGCTCTTCAGTAAGGGTTACTTCTTGGGGATTTGCTGGCTTTTTGGGAGCTATTTCTTCTTTGGAAATTTTTCCAGCTTCCCCTTCAGAAACAGTTGATACAGGCTTTGATTCGGTTTTAAGTTTTTCTTCATATGGTTTAATGTTTCCTCTAATGTCATTTGTATTGGTATCAAATCTTTCTGATAATGGTATTAAATTTCCACTATCATCATATACAAACAAATCCGCTGATTTAATGTTTTTTGGATTTCTAACAACATATGCTGTACCTCCTCCATTTTCTTTAGATTCCTCTTCATTTACATATGATATTTCTGGATCTTTCAAAAGAAATTTTCTAATTTCCGCACCATCTTCTCCTCTTAATTTAATTGCTCTCAAATTTGGGCTATCACCAAAATAAAAACCATCCCCCGAAACTGTGCTTTTTTGGTATCCTTTCGGGGTTTCAAATTTATTAAATCCTTTTGTATAGGATGCATGAAAACCTATAGTTTTAAATCCAAATTTTTCAGCAATTTTGTCAAACAATTCTTGAGCTTTTGTTAAATTGTTTGATTCTTTTGCTTTTTTATATTCATCATCAATAATTTTTAATTCTACTTCTTCTTTTGGGGCTTCACCTTCTTTGGTAGGGACTTGGGAGTTTTTCTCTCCCACTCCTTCGCCCACGGCTGGTGCGTTGCGAACGCCCACTTCTCTTGCGCCTTGCTTCTGAACGGACTCATATGTTTTTTCGGTTGGTTGTTCTTGTGATAATCTTACTCTTTCTAGGAATTGACCTTCAGTTTCATTTGGTAAAGAATTTAAGAAATCACGTCTAATCTTCTTAAATGTATTATTTTTAGACTCCCATTCTTCTTTAGAGATTTCTCCTTTAATAAAGGCCGCATCTGCATCAATTATTTTCTGTCGTTTTGCAAGGTATTCCTTTTCGGCATTAGTGAGTGAAGTTTCCTGTGTTCCTCGTTGCTCACCACTTGTAGGTTCTCCACTCGGTTGTCCAACCCGTCCCCGTTCTTGTGATGAACGTGTTCTTTCTTGAGTAGCGGCCTGCCTAGCACTTGTTCCATAATCACCCGATGCTCGTAGCGATAGCCTTGCATTGTCATAATCTGCCAATACTTTAAGCCTTTGTAATTCTTGGACACCCTCTTGCGTCCTAGACAATTCTTTCTCCGCGTTTGCGACCGCTTGAGGATCGTTGCTTTCGATACCTTTGAGCCAAGCATCGGAGGCTTGCGAGATCCCTCCTTGAGTTGCCGCAACATTGTCTGGCGTTGCTTCTCTATTGACTCCTTGCTCCGCTTGTGACCTTTCTGGAACGATGTTTTGGTTGGCGTTGGGTTGGGCATTCCCTAAACCTACTTCACCTTGAGCCTGTGTCAAGTTCTCTTGAACGGCATTTGGTTTTTCCTCGGTTGGTTGTTTTGGTTCTCTCCTCATGGAGCCATCTTTTTGCTCCACAAATCCATTTCTTGAATACCAATCTTTTAATTGCTGATTTGTAAGTCCTTCAGATGTAAATCTTTTAGGGTCAAGAACAAGTGGAACTTCTTCTTGATCTGCTAATCTTATAATTAAGTTTAAAGCATCCCTACCAGCACCAACACCTCTTTCAAATGCTCTAATCGAATGTATTCTTGCTATGCCACCCGAATCTTCTACATCAATAGCGGCATTTCGATTTACAATTCTTTCTCTTGGATCAAGTTGATTCTCTTCTGTTTCTTTTTCAATAGAATCAACAAGCCTTGATCCAGCTTCAAGATCACCTTTTCCGAAACCAGTTAATTTAATAGGTGCTGGTTGTGCTTCAGCAGGGGTTTCAGCGGGCTTATTAAGAGCGTCAATATCTGCCTGTATTTTAGTATGCTCTGGAGATCCTTCATCATAAAGCATCTGTTGCATCCTAAGAGCGCGAACATCTGTAGTAGGAGCTTCCTTTGCTGGTATATTTATAGGAACAGGGGCTTCTGGAAGAGGGGCTTGCTGAGCATCAGCACCTACAGTAATTGCGGCTTCCTTTTGGTTTACAGCAGGATCAGCAGATGGGTTAAGTTTAGGTACTGGCTTGTTTTCAAAGAATGCCCCGACTCCAGCAGGAACACCGAATAGAATATCTGGAACTGCTTGTTCAATTGTTGGGAATGCACTCTGGCCTTGAGATGCCCTTAATCCAGCAGATACACCCAAGTTCACTCCAGCGGCGGCTGTACCCCCTACTAATGCTTTAACGACAGGAGTAGCACTCTTGAGTAATGCGCTAGTGGCCTTTGCGGTTAGCACCCCTCCAACTGTATATGCGGCAAGTGATGGAATTGTAGATACGGCGGCTTCACTTCCTGCTTTTTGACCAGCATTATCTAGTTCTTTAGCATCAGTTATTCCTTGCTGTTTAAGTTCTTGAACCTTTGCGTCATAACCTTCTCCGTATGCTTGGCTTCCACCCATTACTGCCATTGTTGGCAATGCCAATGGCCCTGTTGCCAATGCTGGAGCAAGACCAATTACGCTACCGATTCCTCTTCCCAATTGTGCAGAAATAGATGTATCTCTTTGGTTTACACCAAGTGCAGGGAACATTCCAGAGGCTTGTTTGCTTAATTGATTTGCTGACTGACCAAGCTGTTGCCTTTGTTGAAGCAATGCTTGTTGTTCAGTATCAGAGGAATATTGGGGAAGTTTAAGCGTCTGTTCTTTCTGTGCTTCAAGATCGCCAATTTGTTGCTGTAGATCATTAATCTGATTTCCATATTCAGCAGTAGAGAAGCCCTGTTTATTAACAATGCCTTTAATTGAATCCAATGCGGCTTGCTTATCAGAGATTGCATTGTCAAATGCAGACGTTGCCTCTTGTGTTGTTGCGCCACGTTGGAATGGAGCGTTTACACCAGAAATATCAGTAATTGGAGCAGATCCAGCCCTTTCAAACCCACCAGCAGTTTGTATCCCCATAGCGGCAGTTTGCGCGACAGTTGATTTTGCAAGATTCTCGTACCAAGGAATTGCTGGCAGATTAATCGGTGCGGCAGTCTGCTCAGATTGGGAGGGAGAAGTAAGAAATGCCAAGGCATCTTCCTTGCTCATTCTTTGTGATGCTTGAGGTGTCGGTTGAGGTGTTGCTTGAGGAACTGACTGAATGTAGTTAGAAGTCAGATTGTTTGGATCAGATGGAACAGGGGAAGTCAAATAACTAGCATCAGATCCCTTTGGGGTTGTCTCTTCTGTCTTTGCGGTAAGGAAGTTCAATGCATCCTCACGACTCATTCCTCTTGCTACAGGTTGTTCAACCAATTGTTGACCTGACCCATCTGGACTCATCGACTCCCCTTGAATTGGAGCCTCCAATGGGCTTTTTTGGGGGTTTAGAAAAGCAAGTGCTTCATCTCGGTTCATTAGAATAATTGTAGCAATTGAACCGCTTGATCTTTACTTATTTGTCTAGCTTGGAATGCCGCTTTTACTTCATCAGGAGATTTGAAACTAGCATTCCCTTGTTGAATCTTAGGGTTTTGAGATTGACCTCCTTGCGCGGCAGGTATTCCACCTTGAGATTGTTGACGATACTTTGCATCAGAAGGATTATTTATGTGACCAATAATTCCGTTATCTAAATTATTGTATCTTTCTTTAAGAACTTTAATCCTCTCGCCCAAAGTTGCACCACCATCTCTAGATGTAAGGTTTCCAGTTTTCGGATCTATTCCAACAGGAGTATTTTTGTTGTAACCCTTTGTTCCTAGCAAATCTTCAGCACTCTTTAGGGAACCATAAACAGATTCCTTAGTCTGCTCTGCTAATTTCTCTAGGCGAGGATCTTGCCATGAAACATTGCCTTCAGACATTTGCGTTTTCTTTAAAGCGTATTGCTTCAAGATATTGCTAACTTGACCAAGTTTTTGGTCGTTTGCAGATGCATCACCCCAATCTGTCTTTGCTTCACTAGAGACGGAATAAGCTGGAGCAGTTTTAGGATCTTCGGCAACCAATGGGGTCATTGCTGTTGTAGCCAAAGAGTTTCCATATGCATCGGCCTTGTTTTGTAAATTCATCCTTTGGTTTGCGGTCAATGGCTTGCCCATTCCATCAGAACCATCAACCATTCCAGCCCTTTCAGTAAGTGCATCTTGTGTAGCCTCTGAGCGAATATTATGCATTGTCTGTTGCATTGCTGAGTTGGCAGTATTCAATGCGCTAGTTGCCATAGGAGCAAGAAGAGGAATTTGAGATGCGGCAGTTGCCGCGCCATAAACATCAGTCATTCCAGATGGATCTCCGCTAGTTATCTTTTGCATTCCTTGTGCATAACTTTGCTGAAGAGCAGGGAGCATTGCTTGTGCTGATTGTGTAGCGGCATGAGTCTCAATAGCATGACCAATTTGCTGACCAAGGTTAGTAAATTGATTAACTGTTTGCTCCCCTTGAGCAATCATGGGTGAGTAATTGTAGTATCCTATTGCCATAATTTTATTGCATGAAGTTAAGTGCAGGATTTAATCCACTAGCAAAACTTTGGTTTCCA
>Ga0114962_10004189_pt1 | contig 11519 bp, 6 predicted proteins | sample C_130820_MF_Meta_FD_87017 | JGI IMG/M metagenome (GOLD analysis project Ga0114962, IMG submission 87017) | Freshwater microbial communities from Lake Croche, Canada to study carbon cycling - C_130820_MF_MetaG | ecosystem: Environmental > Aquatic > Freshwater > Lake | place: Lake Croche, Canada... | reverse complement strand
TAGCTATAACTAATTTAAATAATTAATTACGTGGAATATGAATGATGCCCCTTTTAAGTTTGACGCTTCGGTAATCAGTCTGCCTTTTATATCGGTAGTGTTGCTTTGGCTGGTCTATTGGTTTGGTATTCACTACCAAATTAATTTGGATTTCTTAGGGATCTATCCAAGAACTTTGAGGGGCTTGCTGGGTATTGCTTTTAGCCCTTTTGTTCATGGGACTATGGAGCATTTGTTTAATAATTCGATTCCGCTACTGCTTTTGATAGCCGCCTTACGTTATTTCTATAGTTCTTTATCGGTGCGCATTTTGTTTTATGGAACGCTTATTTCCGGATGTATCACCTGGATTATAGGGAGAGAGTCTTATCATATTGGCGCTAGTGGATTGGTTTATGTCTTGGTCAGTTTTATATTTTTCAAGGGTATTATCAGTCGCTATTACCGATTGGTCGCCTTGTCTTTGACGGTGATTTTAGTTTATGGCAGTTTGATATGGTATGTTTTTCCGGATATCGACAAAGAAATTTCTTGGGAAGGCCATTTGGCGGGCTTGATTACTGGTTTGGGTTTTGCGTTATACTACAAGACACCGGCCTATGTTCAGCAGACTCGCTACGATTGGGAGCAGCCAGATTATAATCCGGAGGATGATAAGTTTCTGCAGCGTTTTGATGCCGATGGTAATTTTGTAAATATACCGAAGGAAGAAGATGCGGTATTTACGTCCTATTATAGCTCCAATATACCTGTAGAATATGAAATTGTCAAGAACGAAAAAAAGGGATTAAAACCGGAGTCTTGATCCCTTTTTACATAGTAATCGAATTTGTTTTTAGCTTCTTTGGCGAACGGTTTCATAAAGAAAAGCGCCACAGGCCACCGATACATTTAGGGATCCTATGGTTCCAAACATGGGCAACTTGGCTTTCTCATCTACAATTTTTAAGACTGATGGATTGATGCCGCGGTCTTCGCTCCCTAATATAATGGCTAGCGGTTCGTTTAGTGCAATGTCATAGATCGTTTGGTCTGTTTTCTCGGTAGCGGCAACGGTTTTAATTCCGCTTCCTTGAAGGTAGAATATAGCGTCTTTGATGTGTTCTACTTTACAGATCGGCATATTGAATACGGCACCGGCAGAGGTTTTAACAGTATCCCCATTTACGGGTGCAGCCCCTGATTTTTGAACAATGATTCCGTTTACTCCGGTGCATTCGGCAGTACGGATCATAGCGCCAAAATTACGGGCGTCTGATATTTGGTCTAATATTAGGAACAGAGGCATTTTACCAGAAGCCACCACAGATTCTACTAGTGTTTCGATATCGATAAAACCGATAGGCGAGATGCTGGCAACGGCACCTTGGTGGTTGTTTGGTGTGAGTCGGTTTAATTTTTCGACAGGAACATAGGAGAAATTAACGTTGGCGCGTTTCATGACTTTCATCAAGTCTTTCATTAATTCGCCTGATATTTCTTTCTGAATAAAGACTTTGTCTACTTCTTTACCGGCTTGAATGGCTTCTATAATTGCTCTTATTCCAAAAATTAAATGTTCTTTTTCCATGGCGCAAAGATATAAAAAAACCACCATTTATGAGATGGTGGTTTTTAGAATTATATTGTTGTAATTTATTAACTGTGAACTGGTGTTTTAGTCACAATTGTTGGTATTGGTTTTGGCGTATTTGGATTTGCATTTATTTCCACCTGAGGATAAAGGAAACGTTGTGGTGACCCTGTATTTCCTGCTTTTAATTGAATACCAGCGCCATTATTTGTTCTTCCGAAATCAGAGAAGCCTTCGAACGAACCAAGGAAATAGATATATCTCTCTTGTAATATTTCTGCTAGTAATGCATTTTGATTGCTTATAGAAGTTTTATTTACCATACCGCCCGCATCAAAGTCTGCCGCATCATATGCAAGATATGAAAATATTTTTGTTTCGTAACCAGAATTATTTATACCAATTGAATAACCAGTATTTAATAAAGAGCGGTAATTGTTGTAAGAACTTAATCCTGCAGCAAAAGAGGTTCTGGCATCGGCTTCCGCAATTATTAACAACATTTCGCCATAGCTTACCATTGGCATAGCAGAATCGCTTCCGAATTTTCCATTTGTACCACCGTAGTCTCCTCCATAAATATTTAAACTATAAGGAGAGAAATACTCTTGATTATAGGTAAAAGCAAATCGAGCCGCTTCGTCTGTTTTAGCATTTCCTCTGTATAGTGCATTTGATGGATCTAATAATCGAGCAGCGTACCCATCACCTGACATATAAGTATCTCTATCGTATACTAAGAAAGAATAGAAAGGATTGAAACTTTGACCATAGGAGTTGGCAAATTTTGCTTTTAAATCATCTGCAGGATTACTAATTCCCAAAATAGCATTTGCTTTAGCATTTGCGTAATCTTTTACATGAAGATAGAATTTAGCTTTTAGCGAATAGGCTAATCTAAGCCATTGATCCGGATTTCCACCATAGAAGATGTCTTTGGCAGCAGGTATTCCAGCTCCAGTTGTTGCGTTAAGATTCACAATTGCATCATCTAATAACTTTTGGATATTAGTATAAATGCTCGCTTGAGAATCGTATTTAGGGGTTAAATTTTTACCTGTAATATCTATCTCTGAATAAGGAACATCACCCCAAAGAGAAGTTACCGTCCCTATACAATGTGCTTCGATTACCTGAGCAGCACCTTTTAAATTTGGATTTGCCTCTTTGCCTGCTTTTTCTACAGTGATTTTAGCTTGGGTAATACAGTTTACATATGCATTATTCCAGCTATCATCAAATTCAGAAGCGGTAACATTATTCCAATTGTTTAAAGCAACATATTGACGGTCTTCCCCATTAGCTTGATTCAGCCAAATCATTGCATCTCTAGCAGTTGAACTGGTTTGGAAAAACTGATCGGCTAGAAGAACACCTTGAAATATATTAGTGGCATCGGAATCGAGAATATTGTCTGGATCCTGATTTATTTTGTCTACATAATCAGTACAACTAAGAATTGTTGTAAGCAGTAAAGTTAGACTTGCTATTTTTATGGTTATATTTTTCATGTTTTAGAATTTTAAGTTAACACTAAATAAAAGTGATTTAGAGTTTGGACTGTTAAAATATTGTAATCCTCGCCCGTTAGAAGCTCCAGTTAGATTGGTTTCCGGATCTTGACCTAAATCTTTAGCTTTAGTCCATAACCATAGATTTCTACCTGTTCCAGAGAAAGTAACACTTTCAATTCCCAGTATTTTTTTGTCTTTTAGGTTTAGTTGATAGGATAAAGTAAGTTCTCTCCATTTAACCCATGATGCTGATTTAACAAATTGTTCTGCTACCGGTCCAAAACCTCCACCTACACTTTGATACCATGATTGATCTAATAAAACAGGTCCTCCTCCGAAGTCCTGAATATTTCCTCTAATAGTTCCTACAGGGATTGTTGATCCTGCATAGTTTTTAAGAGGGGTTGTCAAAGTAGCTTCGTTAGCGGTATCCCAAGTTCTACCAAAGTTGTGAAGGGCACCACTTGTTCCGTCCCATAGTTGACCTCCCATAGAAGCGTCAAATAAGGTGCTAATTTTAAAGTTTTTGTAAGCAAGTGAAGTACCAATAGCACCTCTCCAGTCTGGATTAGGATTTCCGATTACACCTTCAGCTATTGCAACTGTAGGAAAACCTTTTGAATCTAATATCATTGCTCCTGCAGCATCTCTGTCAAATTTTCCACCCCAAAGAACGCCTAGCGGTTGATTCAAAACGGCGCGGGAGGAAGATCCGGTGAATCCTGCTAAAAACAAGGATTCTGTACCTTCTAATTGAGTTACTTTGTTTGTGTTTTTACTCCAGTTTCCAAAAACATTCCATTTCACAGCTGATTTAGAGGAAAGGATGCTAGCATCAAATTCAAGCTCAATCCCTTTGTTTTGGATTGTAGCAAAATTACCATAGATGCTACTAAAGGTAGAACTTCCATTTAGAGGAACATCTACAAGCAAGTTTTTAGTTTCGTTGGTATAATAGGTTGCGTTAATTTTAATTTTTCTAAAAAACTCTAAATCAGCACCAAATTCAAATTCTGTTTTTATCTCTGGTTTTAAGTTTGGATTTCCACCCGCAGCTGATCTTTGGAAAGAACCCGCGTAAACACCAGAGTCATATCCAGGGCCCCATCCTTCAACTCCACCGGCTGAATTGTAATAGGTAGTTCCAGCATAAGGTCTAGGAATAGAAGCAATTTGACCATAGGTAAGACGTAATTTCCCATCTGTTAAAATGGAACAGTCTAAGTTCTTAGTGAATTTATAGGCTAATTCTGCTGTAGGGTAGAAATAGGCTTTTAAATTTGGTGAATAAGTAGAAGATGTTTCTAAACGTCCTCCTAAAGTTAAGAATAAATAACTTTTATAGTCAAATGCAGCAGAAAAATAACCCCCGCTTAATTTAGAATAGGTCCTGTTTAAGAAGGTAGTTTTGTCTAAGATTAATGCATTATCATAAGAGAAATTGTTAGCATCAATTAGGAAGTTTTTATAAGAACCTCCTCTTTGGTCGTATCTGGTTTGCGCAAAATTGAAACCCGCCAAATAATTAAGGCCTAAATCGTTGTTTATTTTTACATCACCAAGAGCCATGAAATCCACATTAAATTGTTGGAAATCCGTTACACTTTCATTGGCACTACCATGACCTGCATTCTCCGAAGAGTTCATTGGGAACATGGTAATTCTTTTGTCGCTATAACCATCAAGACCAACCCTTGCTAATAATGACAACCATTTTGTAGCGTCATGTTTCAATTCGAAACCAGCGATATAACGATCTACTGTATTTGGATTTTTCTGAATATCAGTTGACCAAAGTGGATTATTATAACTTGGATTTAAATCGGTTGCTGTAGTACCAATGTCTTGTCTGTAGGCTCTTTGACTGTTAAAGTGAGGTACGCCAGCAGCAGTATAATAAGTACCATTATAGTCTCTGTTGTCAAAATCGGCAGGAGTACGGTATAATCCCAAAAACAAACCGCTTAAGTTGGAGCCGGTTTGGATTCTGTTAGAACTCACGCTTGAATATCCAAATTTGCTTTTGAAGGTAGTTTTATCTCCAATTTTAGATTGAGAGGTAAAATCTAAGCTTGTTCTTTCGTAGGTTGAACTTCTAACAATCCCTTTTTGATTTGTGTTTCCAACACCAAGGTAGAAATTGGTGTTTTCACTACCACCACTAATACCGATGTGATTATCAGTAGAAGAACCGTTTCCAATTGCAGAATCCATGTTAGAATTGTTGAAATTAGCGGTACTATTTTTTCCTCCAGTTGCAATGGAGTAAATTTTGTTTCCAGTATCGGATAGAAAATAAGCACCAGCAGTATTGAATGTATCTGCTGCTCCGGAGCGTGCGGAAATTTTATCTCCAAAGGAATTGGAGTTGTTTTTCTTCCAGATTCCTGCAGAACCTTGTCCGAACACATCCTGAAGTGCCATTCTCACGTTGGCTTTATCAAAAGATACAGTAGAGTTAACGTCAACAGATATTTTTCCTTTTTTCCCTTTTTTAGTAGTAATCAAAACCACACCATTAGCAGCTCTATAGCCCCATAGTGCAGCAGCAGATGCTCCTTTAAGAATTTGGATACCATCAATATCATTAGGATTGATATCATTCATTCTATTTTGTTGTCCTACGCCCTGGGTGGAACTTCCTATTTCATCACTTGAAATTGGAATACCGTCCACGACGAATAAAGGTTGGGTAGAACCTGTAATTGAGTTTTGACCTCTAATTTGGATATAAGCACCAGATCCTGGGTCACCAGAATTAGAAACGATACTTACACCAGATGCTTTGGCCGAAAGACCTTTAAGTAGCGAAGACTCACCAGAGTTAGTCAGCACCGTTCCTTTTACTTTGGAATAAGCAGAGGCACTTTGATTTTTCTTTACTTCTACACCAAGTACGTTAATAACCAATCCTTCTAACTCAGTAGCGTCGCTTTTAAGTGTAATTTTAAGTGAGGTTGAAGAAGCGGAAAGTTCTTGTTTTAGCATGCCGATGTAGGATACTACTAGCGTTTGTTTGGCTTCGGCTTTAATTTTAAATTTTCCATCAAAATCAGTTTGAACACCGTTTGAGGTTCCTTTAATAAGAACATTAACTCCTGGAATAGGGATTCCATTTCCGTCGGTCACCGTTCCGGCAACTGTTCTTTCTTGCGCAAATGTTATTTGCGTTATTAGCACTACGAGAAGTACTAACAATCCATTAAATTTTAATTTCATGTTAAATTATTTTGAATTAGTTGACTCAAAAGTCTTAATTATTTGTTAAGGAAGCAAATATAATTTAAGTTATTTATGATAATTTTGTAAAAAATAAATGATTATGTGTTAATTTTAATGAATTATATGTAGTATAATTCCCTATTTACTAGGGTGCTTGTAAGTATTTTATACTGAAATAATGATATAGTTTTAAAATTATTACTATTTACTAACAAATGTTCGATTATTAATAATATACGTACAAAAACCGTTATAATTTAGTATAAAAATATGATGTAATCTATTTTGTAAGGGTTTTAATATCAGGATTAGAAAAGGATCAAGTCTAAAAGTTGTGAGGAACTATTAATAAGGAATATTTGAAATTTAAATAAAAAGTCAAAAAAAAACCATCCCGATGGGGATGGTTTGATTCAATGTATTTTAGTTCTTCTTTAATTTTTATCCCAAAAGATTTTGGTTGTCAATTTATCTCCTCCAATTGCTGTTGAAGCCGCTTGCCAACTTGCGGTATTGATAGTTTGTTCCGCTACTGGGTAGGTCATTCTTACGGGTACTTTACCTTGTGCATCTGCTGTTGCACTTGCAGGAGCAATTAATACTGGAAAGTCTAATCTTCTCCAAGTGTTCCATGATTCAAAGCCTCTATTAAACAAAGCAATCCATGCTTGATGACCGATTTTTTCTTTGTAAGAAGAACCTGAAAGCGAAGAGCTGTAAGTAACTTTTGGATCTGCTAAATAAGTTTCAGCATCGATTGATGATAAACCCCAAGATTCGAATGATTTGGTAATTGCTTGATTGTAATAATATTCATCAGTATTGCCTACACTATATCCTCTTGCGGCAGCTTCGGCTAATAAAAAATTAACTTCGGTAGATTCAAAAAGTATTCCTGGTGTTGTTGCAGCCTGAATTGGAGCGCTGATGTGGGAGAAGTTACCATATGAATTAGCAGCCCCATAAATGCCTCCAACGTAAGTAGTCGTTCCTGGTTTGAAGGTGAAATATGCACTTCTTCTGGGATCGTTCATTGTATTCATGTCGGTTACAATCGTATTTGCAGGAACATAATCATTTCTACTGAATAGGTTATTGTAAATCGGATTCCAGTTTGGTGAAATACTTACGTAAGGAAATTTAGCATTATCGGTATTAGAAGTAATTACACCGCTCAATACAGCACTTTCAATTGTTGTTTTAGCCAAAGCACTATTTACATCAGAAAGATTGATTCCTAGTTTTACTTTTAAGGAATTAGCAAACAATTTCCATTTAGCGGTATTTCCATTATAAATAATTTCTCCTTGTGGAAATGAAAGTCCGCTTACATTTAAATTAGCAATTGCAGCGTCTAATCGTATGATTAATTTAGGATAAATTACCGCGGCATCATCATATTTAGGTAATACAATATTTGGATCTAAGGATTCAGAATAAGGAACATCTCCAAAAGTATCCACTAAAACCTGATAGGTATAAATCTCTAAAATTTCAACAATAGCGATCTTGTTTTTTTGTTGAATATCAAAATCTGCTTGGCTTGTAGCGGCTGACCTAACTTCAACATTGACTGCTTTTTTAGTAGCTTCTAAGTTTCCTAAAACATCTCTCATCAGGTTATCCCAGAAAACGTCAGAAACAGTTCTTTTAAGCAAAATATATCTAGACTCATCTATATATTGAGTTTGAGTCCAATATTGACTAAAAAACCTAAAAATATTGGAACCTTGACTAGGGGTAATTACTTGATCTGCAAGTTCTTTTTCCGCATTTGTGATTAAAACTTTTGCTGGAACATCATATGCTTTATCATGATCATTATTATAATCATTTGATTCGTTTACACAGCTTACTAAAGAAATTAGTAATGCTGCTGATACTATTATTTTTTTCATATTAGAAATTAATTTTTAAGTTAAAAGAATAAGTTTTAACTGTTGGCATAACTCCAGATTGATAACCTTGAGTATTCCCAGAGGAAGCACCAGCTTCTGGATCAGCATAAGGAAGATTTTTGTCAATTATCCACAAGTTGTTTCCAATTACGCTTACTGAAGCTCCTTTAATAAAGGTTTTGTCATAGAATTTTGTAGGAAAAGCGTAGGTTAGGCCCACTTCTCTTAATTTTACAAAAGAGGCATCGTATACGTATGCTTTTGCAGGGTTTGCGGTGATACCATATGTACCACCTAATCCAGCTTCACTTGATGTAGAAGCATCTGCTCTAGTGGTGTTAGCAATATATTGTGGTTGACCATTTGTAGTAGTGTAGGTTGGATTTGCCATTACACCAGGATTAATAATTCCGCCACCGTCAGCAAGTGAATTTCTAACGGGGTTTCCTAAATCATTAGTTCCTGTTGTTAGTGGGGTTAAACCAGTATCTTGTCCAAAACCTTGATCAAGAGAAAATACACTTCCTCCTTTTTTCATGTCAATTAAGAAGCTAAAAGATAGGTTCTTGTAGCTCACTTTATTAAAAAGACCACCACGCCATTTTGCTTGAATATTACCAATAATATTGTTGGTTGCAGAGTTGTTTAAATAGTTTCCATCTGAACCTACTATTTTATTACCTGCAGTATCATACATGTAGTCGGTACCCATCAACGTTCCGTAGGGTTGACCTATTGTTGCGTTTAAAGTTGCTCCAAAAGGAAAAGAGGCTAGTTGTAAATTAGTTCTTCCTGCGTCTAGTGATAACACTTTATTTTTGTTTTGAGACCAGTTAACGGTAACCTGCCATTGAAAATCTTTAGTTTTTATTGGCATACCTGTAAGAGAAACTTCAACTCCTTTGTTTTCTATATTACCGGCATTTACTAAAGAAGAATTATAAGAAGTTGCAGTTGATTGAGGTACTCTAAAGATTTGGTCTTTTGTAACGGTTTTATAATACGATAAATCAAAAGATAATCGATTGTCTAAAAAAGAGCTCTCTAAACCAAATTCCCAACTTTGAGCTATTTCAGGTTTCAATTTATCGAAATTCACAAAAACGGTACTGTTAGAATAATAAGGATTAGTTCCTATTGTACTTACATAATTTTTATAACTTAATAGTCCCGGTTCTGGATCATTTCCTACTTCTGCATAATTGACTCTTAATTTACCAAAGTTCAACCATTCGCTTTTAATTAGATCACTAAAAACAAAGCTAGTTCCTAAAGAGGAATAATTGTAAGCATTTTTTCCTGTTTTTGATAAAGCAGTAGATTTATCTTGTCTTAAAGTACCCTCTAAGAAAATGATTTTTTTATAATCAACCGATGCTTGACCAAATATACCTGATTTTTGATAGGTAATTGCAGAAGTGATTGGAGCAATAAATGAATTTGAATTGGCTAAAGTATATAAATTTGGTAAAACCAAACCTCCGTTAGTAGAGCCATCAAATGAGTTTGAAGTAGAATGTTTCAAAGTAGCCCCACCTAATAATTTTATTCCTACAGCATCACTCACTTTTAAATCATAGTTGGCTAAGAAATCATAAATTTGTTGAGAAGCATCTCTGGTATACAATTCGTATCCGGATGATTGAGTAGTTTGATTTATACCAAAACGTTCGGCATAACTTCCAACTGCTTTTCTTTGTTCTTGTCGGTCATTAGAATTGTCTATAGTTACTCTACCAATAAGGTTAAAATTATCAGTAACATCATAATACAGACTTGAGTTTAATAGAAGTCTTCTTCTAGAATCGGTTTCATAGTTTTGATAACGATCCCAGTATGGATTGTTCCAAAATGCCGGAGTAAGATTACCAGCAGTAGGATCTGCCATATTCCATCCTATATTTTTTTGATCTCTAAAATATTCTTGTTTTAATTCTTTGACATCCACATTTGTTTGCCACCATTGTCTGAAACTTCCAATTAAATTGTTGTTGTATCCAACAGCATTTCTACCTAATACACTTTGATCACTGTAGGTAAATGAAGTAGTTAATTTTAATTTGTTACCAAAATTTCTAGAATAATTTCCTGAGATAATATTTTTCAATAATTTGGAATTTGGCATTACACCTTTATCTTGATTATTGGTTACACTGAAGTTATAAGTAGATTTATCATCCCCTCCATTAAAATTGATATTATTTATTGTAGCAAAGGAGTGTTCAAAGAATTTTGAAGGATCATTGACTGCTGCAACCCATGGAGTAGGTTTTCCGAAGTTAGCATTTCCAGGAGCAAATGCGTTCCATTGGTATACCATCAAACTTGGGTCAAATTTATTACCATAAGAGATGTCGTATCCCGTTTGAACTAATATATCTTTCGTACCATCTCCATTTACATCTTTGCTGTAATCAAAATCGTCATTTCCACCATAACCACCACCACCGTATTGTTTTTGATAAGTAGCAAAAGTACTTTTATCAATCGAACCAGTTGTTACAGTAGAACTATAAGAAACTCCTATACCAGTATTTAAACGCCCTTTTTTGGTAGTAATCATAATTGCACCATTAGAAGCGTCACTACCATAAAGTGCTGTTGCAGAAGCTCCTTTTAAAATGTTAACCGATTCAATATTGTTTGGATCGATGTCGGATGCTGAATTTCCAAAATCAAAACCAGAAGCAGAACCTTTAACGCTTGAGGTATTTAAATTGTCATTTTTAATTGGAACACCATCAACAACTATTAATGCTTGGTTGTTACCAGTTAAACTTTTTGTACCTCTTAATACGATGTTAGTAGATCCTCCAAAGTTAGTATTGGTAATTGATTCAAGACCCGCTACTTTTCCGGAAAGATTATTTAAAAAATTAGTTGTTGGACTCGAGTTTATTTGAGCTCCGTCTAATTTTTGAGAAGAGTAAGAAAGTGATTTTTTTTCTCTTTTCACACCCATTGCCGTTACTACAACTCCTTCGAGTTGCACAGAATCATCTTTTAGTTTTACTACTAAATTAGTTTTAGTAGCAGCAACTTCTTGTTTTTGCATTCCAATGTAAGTAAACACTAATATTTGGTTTGCAGCAGCCTGAATTTTGAACTTCCCATCAAAATCGGTTTGAATACCGTTTGAGGTTCCTTTAACAAGTACGTTAACCCCTGGAATTGGTAGGCCGCTCTTATCGGTAACGGTACCATTAACAGTTCGGTCTTGCGCAAATGTAATTTGCGTTATTAGCACTACTAAGAGCACTAACAATCCATTAAACTTTAATTTCATATTAAATTAGTTTGAATTAGTTAGTT
>Ga0114962_10004188_pt1 | contig 11522 bp, 10 predicted proteins | sample C_130820_MF_Meta_FD_87017 | JGI IMG/M metagenome (GOLD analysis project Ga0114962, IMG submission 87017) | Freshwater microbial communities from Lake Croche, Canada to study carbon cycling - C_130820_MF_MetaG | ecosystem: Environmental > Aquatic > Freshwater > Lake | place: Lake Croche, Canada... | reverse complement strand
GATTTTGATGGATATACAAATGCCTGTTATGGATGGTTTTGAAGCGACAAAAATTATTCGCGATAATCCTCAATGGGCTACTATACCCATTATTGCAGTGAGCGCAGGGGTGACGCTTGACGAACAAGAAAAATATCAGCGTGCTGGGATGAATGACTTTCTCCCTAAACCCATCAACCCGCTGCAGATGTTAGAGAAAATTAAACAGAATATAGTTTTGCCTTCTAATGTGTAACCTAATTTTTGGAGATAAAAAGTGACAGATGAAAATGTAGAATCTAACAATGATGAGCACGTATCCTCCGCTATTCATCATGGCTTGCATGCGACAACGAAGATGCCGGATTTTGAATTACTGACAGGCTTTGATGAAGAGCGTCTTGAGATGCTTGAAATGATGCTCGGTTCGCGAATTCGTGTATTCCAAGCGGTCAAAAAACTCATTTTAGATTTCTCAAGTGCAGTGAGTGAGATTCAGTCATTACTGGATGTCGACGATTTTTACACGGCAAGTCGAAAACTTCACACATTAAAAGGATGCTCGGCGGATATAGGGGCAAATGCCGTATCGGCACTCGCTTATGAAATCGAAGACATGATTAAGCGCGAAGACGTTGGTAACATCAATCAAAAAATGGGACAACTTTCTGAAGCGTGGCAAGTCATTGAAACTACGGTTAAAATGTTACTGTAGGTTCAATCTAAAATGGTTATTGACGACGATTATTTTGCATTTTTTAAATATTCTGCCTTTTTAGCTAAATCCGCATCAGAATCCCAAAATTTAGCCGCAATGGCAATAAAGTCATCTTGTAGTGCTAGGAATGCATCCGTTATATCGGGATCAAAATGACTTCCGCGTCCTTCAATAATCAGTTGCACTGCTTGCTCGTGAGACATTCCTTCTTTATAAACACGACGACTAATCAGTGCATCATAGACATCAGCAACCGCCATTAATCGCGCTGAAATGGGAATGTTATCGCCCGCAAGGCCTAAAGGATAACCACTGCCATCCCATTTTTCTTGATGGGCGTAAGCAATTTCTTTGGCATATTTCAAAAAAGGCACTTCCAGCCCTAATTCATATTCAGCATTTAAAATGGCACTGCGCCCTAATGCTGGATGCTGTTTCATGACTTCAAATTCTTCAGGTTCAAACCGCCCCGGTTTAAGTAAAATCTTATCGGGAATGCCAACTTTACCAATATCGTGAAGTGGCGCGGATTTGTATAGCAGTTCGATAATGTTATCATCATCGAGAAAATGCGAAAAACGAGGGTGATGACGTAATTTTTGGGCTAACACTCTCACGTAATTTTGTGTGCGACGAATATGATTACCCGTTTCATTATCTCGGGTTTCAGCTAAAGAGGCCATCGCATGAATGGTCACATCTTGAATAGCGGTAATTTCACGGGTGCGCTTGATGATTTCCGCTTCGAGAAAACTATTTTGATTACGCAAAAAATCTTGCACTCTTTTGATGTCAAGATGTGTTCTGACGCGTGCCATTAAAATAGCTGGATTAATTGGCTTGGTAATGTAGTCAATAGCGCCAATTTCAAGCCCTTTCGTTTCGTCTGTCGCATCAGTTTTTGCAGTTAAGAAAATAATGGGGATATGCTGTGTTTGTGGATTGGCTTTTAATTGTCTACAAACCTCATAGCCGTCCATAACAGGCATCATGATGTCGAGTAAAATCAAATCTGGCGGGGTTTGCGATTGTGATATTTTTAACGCTTTTTCACCGTTATTGGCCACTTTCACTTTGTATTCGTCTTTGAGTAACTCACTCATCATGATGAGATTGTCGGGGGTGTCATCAACGACTAATATATTGAATTTATCTAACATGATTTTTTTTCCTAAAATTAAACGTTATCTGCCGAGGTATCAGACTGACTTGTCAGTAAATGCAAGGCTTTTTCAAAATTAAATTGTTTGATAGCAATTTCAATTTTTGAGAATACCTCTGCGCTAAAAGAGCGTCTAATGATGGCACTATTATCTTCAAGATAAGTTAATGCAGCGCTGTCATCATCAAGCAAAAAATCGCTGAGTTGCTGAATGAATTGCGCTGTTGTTTTTGCATCAATGTCTTCAATAACGTTAACGGATGTCTCTTGATTTGATGTTTTTAGCGTCGAAACGGCCGTGCGAATTTGCGCAATGAATGGTCGCTGCTTTTTTTCAAAGTAGGTAAGTTTAACATCAATGATATCGCGAGGCATATTTGTGCGAAGTAAATGTTCAATTTCACCAGCTAATTCTTCGAGTTCGCTTGCACCAATATTACCACTGACATTTTTTGCAGTATGGGCAAGACGCTCAGCCGTTTTAAGGTCATTTTCTTCAAGAGCGGCATATATGAGTTCGGGTAAATATTCTTGATTGCTGGCATAGTGACGTAGCAGATTCAAATACAGTGACGTTTTACCCATTACACGTTTTAAACCTAAGGCGACGTCAAGGCCATCAATCTTAGGAAGTGATTCTATCTCTTGATAATTGGATTGTATTTTTTTGATATCACTTTCTTGTAATGCCTCGGTGAGCGTAGGTCTAACCCATCTCAGCAAAGTTCGAAACAGCTCTTCAGGATCAATAGGTTTTGAAATAAAATCGATCATACCGGCTTGTTTACATTTTTCTCTATCTTGCAGCATAGCGTTGGCTGTCATAGCAACAATGGGCAGCGTATTGAATTTGGAGTTTTTGCGGATTTCAATGGTCGCGTCTACACCGTTCATCACGGGCATTTGCATATCCATTAAGACAATATCGTAATGATTATGATTAATCATCTTAATAGCTTCTCTGCCGTCATTTGCAATATCCACTTCAAATCCTTCATCTAAAAGTAGGCCAAGGGCAACTTCTTGATTGAGTTCATTATCTTCAACCACGAGAATGGATGCACCTTGAATAATTTTTAAATCCTCGACAATATATGAAAATCCGGGATGATCAGTTAAATTATCATCAATTTCTTTAGGTGATTCATGGGTTTCACTTAGTAAACGGATGACTAAATCAAATAATAATGAAGCATTCACTGGCTTAATTAAAATATTATCCAGTTCCATATTGTGCATTTCACTTAACACTTCTTCGCGTCCATGCGCGGTGATGATAGTAATGTGAGGCATATGACTTAACGCTAAATTGCGAATCGCTTTCGCTGTTTCAGCACCATCCATATCAGGCATATACCAATCAAGGAACACAATTTCATAGGGTTCGCCTTCCTTTTCAGCCTGTTTAATATTTTTTATAGCTTGTTTACCACTGGACGCTTGCGTGACATTTAAGCCAATATTGGATAACCCTGTTTCCAATATATAACGTGCCAATTCGGTGTCATCTACTACTAACACGCGCCGCCCTTTAAGGTTTTTTGCTTGCGTTAAATAGGGCATTTTTTTATTGGCTTTTTTAAGTCTGGCTGTGAACCAAAATAAACTTCCTTTGCCTAATTCACTTTCAACGCCAACTTCACCATTCATTAATTCAACAAGTTGTTTTGAAATAGATAAGCCAAGGCCACTGCCACCGTATTTTCGGCTTATTGAGGAATCCGCTTGCTGGAAGGATTGAAATAGTTTGGTTTTTGTTTCCTCATTTAAGCCAATACCTGTATCACGTACGCCAAAATACAATAACAATTCATTCTGTTTATCTTCAAGTATTTTAACCGTAATGACAATTTCACCTTCTTCGGTGAATTTCACCGCATTATTTGCGTAATTAATCAGCACTTGCCCCAAACGGAGAGGATCGCCATTGATATAGACAGGGAGGTTCTCATCGATATCAAAAACCAGAGAGAGTCCTTTATCTTTTACTTTGGAGGAAATAAGATTGACGAGATTGTTAAGCGTTTTTTCAATTTTAAAATCAATGTGTTCAATGGCAATTTTACCGGCTTCAACTTTCGATAAATCTAAAATATCATTAATGATACCGAGTAAGTGTTGGCTTGAACTTTGGATTTTTCGCATATAATTGAGCTGTTTATTACTGAGCTCCGTTTTCATAATTAAATGTGAAATACCAACAATCGCATTCATGGGAGTGCGAATTTCATGACTCATGTTCGCCAGAAAATCCGATTTCATTTGGGTGGTATCTTCAGCAATCTTTTTGGCATGATAAAGTGCAATATCAGCTTCTTTTTGGATGGTGACATCACGCGCTGACACACAGATAAAAGATTGGCCGTTGGTATTAGGGAGTTTACTTAGGCCCACTTCAATGGGTAAATGACTTCCGTCTTTGCGAACACCCAGTAGGTGGTTTTTTCCCCCCATCATACGTGTCCCGCCTTCTTCCATGAACTGTTGACGCATGGCTGGATGGTGAGCGCGCACCGTTACTGGAACGAGATGATCAACATTTTTCCATATTAATTCACCCGGCGCGTATCCAAAAACTTCATCCGCTTGTTTATTGCAAAGTACAATCGTGCCGTCACCATCCACCACCAGCATTGCATCAGGTGCCGACTCAATAATTCCTCTAAACCATGCTTCGGTTTCTTTTAACTCGGCCTGCTGTAATTCAAGTTCGACCGCCTGTTCTTCGAGCTGTGCGGCTTGCATTTCCATGTGATCAGATTGCTCTATAGTCTGCTTGAGTAGCTCTTGTGTTTTAAGATTGCGATCAAGAATGTCTAAACATAGCGCAACCATTGGCATTAATGCACTTAATAATAATTTTTCCGTCTTCGTAAAGGGCTTAAAAAAGGCGATTTCAAGCACACCAATTAGCGTATTTACGCGTAAGATAGGGTAAATCACAATATGTTTAGGAATTGACTCACCTAAACTTGAATTGATTTTGATGTAATCTTCAGGCACATCGGTTACATCGATAAGTTTTTTCTCCACTGCGCATTGCCCAACTAAGCCCTCACCGAGCGCAATACGTAACTTTTGTGGACTTTGTTTGTTTTCGCCATACGTATTCAATAGGTGTAATTCATCTTGCGTGTAAACATAAAATGCGCCATAAACCGCATTAATCAGCGGGCAAACTGCAGAGAGAAATTTTTGGGCAAAATCCGAAAGATTTTCGACCTGATAAAGCTCGGTTGAAATGGTGGCGAAATTATCTTTAATCCAGCGCTGAGTTTCCATGCCTCGACACATTGTCTGTAAAACAGCGGCAGATCTCGCAATAGCCCCTATTTCGTTCTTATCATTTACATGAGGAATGACGACATCTAAATTTCCTGCAGCCAAATCTTCAATCGCCGTTTGTAGGCGACTTACCGGACCTGTGATTGATTTTGCGATAAGGAAACCACTTATTGCTGTTATTAACATGCCAATAATCATCATTAAAAGCGAAATATGTTCACTTTCGGCGCGCATTTTCTTCACATCTTCGGCAATAATTAACGCTTGTGATTCTTTTTTACGGCTTAGCGTTGATAATAATTCTTCTGTGGTATTAGCCGTAGCCACAAAATCTGCATCAACTATAAATTGATTAAAGGTGATGTCTGATGGCTTTCTTTCATTCCCTAAGTGGCCTAATGAAATGGCTTGATTGATGTTGCTTAGATAATTAGTCAAAAAAGTATCGAAATTAGCTAACAATTTTTTATCTTCATCTACGACTAAATGCGTGCGAGCCAGCACCATTTCTTCCTGTAGCTTGAGGGTGGCTTTTGTGATGTTGCTTTTAGATTGATTGTTGCGCTCTAGATCTGTTTGCGAAAGCTGAGCTATATTTTCACGAATATGGACTAAATGGATATTGGCTTCTTTTAAGTGTGAAACACACTGAAAATAATTTTCATAGATAATGTTCGTTTCATCACTAAACGTTCGAATATTGCTTAATGTATTTAAATCGATGAGTAGCATAATGACTAAACCATAACCGACAGCCCAAAACAGTTTGGTGCCTAGTGATTTTCTTTCTAATAGTGAAATAAGTGACGTCATTATGTTGGCATGCAATTTAACAATAAGGAACCTCTATTTTACATGAAAATAATCCTTAATATCATCTTGTTATCCCTGTCTTTAAGAAGGCGAGGGCGCGATTAGCTATTTTTCTAAACAGTGTGCCGTTTTAGACATTTTAGAATACGGTTTAATACTCTGCTGGATATGCCCTTAAATTGAATGTTCTCTATGATGATTGATTGCTGCCTAAAACCATATCAGTTTATAAAAAAAGTAGGGGTGGATAATTATCCAACCCCTACACATTAATTAAGCGGCAAAGTTTTTCGCTGCAAAATCCCAATTAACTAATGCCCAGAATGCCTCTAAATAAGCAGGACGTGCATTGCGGAAATCGATGTAGTAAGCGTGTTCCCATACGTCGCAAGTCAATAAAGGTGTTTGACCTGCTGTTAGAGGGCAACCCGCATTGCTTGTGCTAACAAGTGCTAAACTGCCATCTGTATTTTTGACCAGCCATGCCCAACCAGCACCGAATGTGGTCACGGCGCATTTTGTGAATTCTTCTTTGAATTTTTCAAACGATCCAAATGTACTATTGATCGCATCCGCTAGTTCACCAGTTGGCTCGCCACCAGCGTGTGGTGCTAAACAGTTCCAGTAAAATGTATGATTCCAAATCTGTGCTGCATTATTGAAAACACCACCAGATGATTTCATAATAATTTCTTCGAGTGATAAACCTTCAAATTCACTGCCAGGCACTAAATTATTTAAATTAGTGACATAGGTTTGATGATGTTTGCCATGATGAAACTCTAACGTTTCAGCAGAAATGTGTGGTGCAAGCGCATCTTTTGCATACGGTAAAGCGGGAAGTTCAAAGCTCATATAATCTCCAAAAAGTAAATACCAAGTATTTTCATACGAAAATAACTTTAGCACTGCTAGCCAATTAAATAAAGTATCAGATTAAAATTATTTTATAATCCATACTCTTTAATTATAACCACTATTTATCAAAACAGAATTATGACAAATCAAAAAAATGCACCTATTAAAGTTGATGTAGAAGAAGGTGAAAAATATAGCTGGTGTAGTTGTGGACTTAGCGGGACGATACCCTTTTGTGACGGGACACATAAAACGGCTGAAACGGATAAGCGTTCTGTGAAATTTGTACCAGAGCAAACAGGTAGTGTGTATTTATGTGCGTGTGGAAAAACACAAAATGCGCCCTATTGTGACGGCAGTCATCAACAACAAGATTAACGCTGGCTGATACATTATGGCAGTTGAAATCGAACATAAATTTTTATTAGCTACCAATCAATGGCGTGAGCTAGTCAGTCGCAGCGTCATTTATAAACAAGGTTATTTAAGTTCTCAACCGACAAGTTCCATTCGTGTGCGTATTAGTGATAAACAAGCGTGGCTTAATATCAAAAGCGCCACCATAGGGACACAGCGCCAAGAGTTTGAATATGAAATTCCGCTTGGCGATGCGCAAGAGATTTTAGATACATTGTGTACAAAACCGATTATTGAGAAAACGCGCCATTTCGTGATCGATGGGGATCATGTTTGGGAAATAGATGAATTTTATGGCGATAACGCAGGGTTAGTGGTCGCTGAAATTGAATTGAGCGCAGAAGGTGAAGTTTTTGCAAAACCGGATTGGCTTGGTGACGAAGTGACACAGGATTTGCGTTATTACAATAATAATCTAGCGCGTGACCCGTATAAAAATTGGCGTGATCATGCTTGAAACGGCCGGTGAATCACTTGACCCGAAGGATTGGCCTGCGTTTCGCGCTCTCGCGCATCACATGCTTGATGATATGCTCGATTACACGCAGCATATTCAAACGCGCCCCGTTTGGCAACCGCTACCCGAGGCGCTTAAAGCGAAGTTACAGCAACCTTTAAGTGAAAAAACGCTCGAACAGGCGCATCGTCACTTTATGACCACTATTTTGCCTTATGCGGTGGGCAACGCACATCCGCGTTTTATGGGGTGGGTGCATGGTGGTGGCACGCCTGTAGGAATGCTCGCTGAGATGCTTGCCGCTGGGCTCAATGCCAACTTAGGGGGGCGTAATCAGGCTCCTGTTGAGATTGAGCGCCAAGTGATGCGTTGGGTGCGTGATTTATTCCACTTTCCCGATACTGCAAGCGGCATTTTTGTCACGGGAACATCGATGGCGAATTTTATTGGCTGTTTGTGCGCAAAAACGAGCGTATTAGGTGTAAGTACACGCAAAGAAGGGGTAGGGCAATCACCGAATTTAATGGCTTATACGTCAACGGCGGCGCATATTAGCATCGCCCAATCGCTGGATATTAGCGGTATTGGAACGAATGCGTTACGCAAAATTGCTGTGAATACGCGATATGAAATGGACATCACGCAATTGGAAAGAACTATTGCCGATGATAAATCAGCGGGAAAATGGCCTTTTTTAGTGATTGCCACGGTGGGAACGGTAGACGTGGGTGCCATTGATAATATTGAGGCCATTGCTGATTTATGCGCAAGAGAACATATTTGGCTGCATATAGACGGGGCGTTTGGTGCGTTAGCGATGCTTTCACCTGAATTAGCACCGCGTTTGAAAGGGATTGAACGTGCTGATTCGATTGCCTTTGATTTTCATAAATGGGGGCAGGTGCCTTATGACGCGGGGTTTATTTTAGTCCGCAATAGTGAACTTCATCAGCAAGCGTTTGCGTCACCGGCGGCGTATTTGCAACGTCAAGAACGCGGTTTATCAGCCAATTCGCCTTGGGCGTGTGATTTCGGTCTAGATTTATCACGCAGTTTTCGTGCATTGAAAACGTGGTTTACATTAAGCGTTTACGGGGATGAAAAATTAGGTCAGGTAATTTCGCATACCTGCCACTTAGCACAGTATTTGAAACAGCAAGTTATGCAAACGCCTGAACTTGAATTACTAGCGCCTGTGGCGCTCAATATTGTGTGTTTTCGTTATCGCTGCGCGGGGGCTGATTTGAATTGGCTCAATACGGAGATTGTTATTGCCCTGCAAGAATCGGGTGATGCGGCGCCATCTTCAACGACGTTAAATGGGTGTGTTGCGATTCGCGCGGCTATTGTCAATCATCGAACAACGCAACAAGATATTGATACATTACTAGCATCAACATTGAAATTGGGCGCGATACTGACGACTTCTTTTTTATAAATTTAAAACTATGACAGAGCAACTTGCGTTAAACGAATTAAGAAATAGAAATTTTATTGGACTGGTTGAGTTGATGCGCCTTGCGCATCATGGCGTGGATTTGTCTCCACTTGGGCAAGTGTTGATTCAAAAAACCATTGATAATCCATTTGATGCTTATGCCTTACTGGATTTATCAACGGTTCTGCAACTGCGAGGCAATCGTGATTTGGCCTTGCAAATCCAAGCACAAGCTATTGAGCTAAAGCGCGAGTATATTGTCCCAAATCATTCACCCACGAATCTTCGCGTGCTGGCGTTATTGAGTGCAGGGGATTTAATGGTCAATACGCCTATTGAATTTCTACTTGAGAATTCGAGTATTGAACTCACGCAGTTTTTTGTTACTGAGGATTTATTCACGGTTGCTAGCGCGTTTAATGAAGATTTGCCCGAACATGATGTGTTATTTGTCGCCATCGCTGAGTCGGAGGTGAATTTGTCGCTACTCAAACAGCTCACGCCACTGCTCGCAAAATGGTCAAAACCGGTACTCAATAAACCTGAGCGCATTGCATTAATGTCGCGTGATGGCGCATGTGCATTACTTGAGAATGCATCCGGTATTGCCATGCCGACAACGATTCGCTATGCATTGAATACTATTGAACCGCAAGCGTTTGCGTACCCGATTATTATTCGGCCTGTTGATTCCCACGCGGGTCATGATTTAGACAAAGTTGAAAATGCGGAGGCGTTGCAACATTATTTGAATGGGCAACATTACGATGACTTTTTTATTGCACCGTTTGTGGATTATAAAAATTCGGATGGGCTGTATCGTAAATATCGCGTGATTTTATGCGCGGGTGACGCTTTTTTGTGTCATCTTGCGATGTCAACGCATTGGATGATTCATTATCTCAATGCAGGAATGGCCGATGATGCACAAAAACGTGCAGAAGAAGCGCAAGCCATGAATGAGTTTAAGCAAACCTTTGCGAAAAAACACGCCGTCGCTTTTCAAGCCATTTATGAGCGAACAGGCCTTGATTATGTGGGGATTGATTGCAGCGAAACGCCAGACGGGAAATTACTCATTTTTGAAATTGATAGTTGCATGATTGTCCACGCGATAGATTCCGTTGATTTATTTCCGTATAAACCAGAACACATGAAAACCTTGTTTAACGCGTTTGAGTTGATGCTCAAAAAAGCAACCGGAGGATAGTATGACTTTACCTAATTACAAGGTCGGTGATATCAGTGAAGAAACCTATCTTGAAGATGAAAAAATGCGTGATATTAAACAAGAATATGTTGATGGTGAGATTTTTGCGATGGCGGGCGGGAGTATTAGTCATCAACGCATTATTTCCAATTTAGTCATTAATATTGGAACGCATTTAAAACACACTCCTTGTGAGGTGTTCAGTTCAGACATTAAAGTTCGTGCGGATAGCGGTAAAAAATATTTTTATCCTGATGCGTTAGTGGTTTGTCAAAATGACGATAAAGATGCGTATTACACCGAGTCACCGCGCATTATCGTCGAAGTCTTGTCGAATTCCACACGGAAATTTGATAAAAATTTAAAACGTCACATTTATCAAGCTATACCAACTTTAGAAGAATATGTTTTAATCGAGCAAGATTGTGTTGAAATTGAAATTTCACGAAGATCAACGAATTGGCAACCGGTTTTTTATTTTATCGATGATGATATTACGTTTGAATCGATTGATTTAACTTTGCCCGTTTTAGAGCTGTATCAACGTGTTGAGAATGATGAAATACACGCATTTATGAAAGCGTTAGAGTTAGCGAAATTAGCAGAAATCAATTCGAAGGATAACATCGCATTTTAAAAGCATCTTTAAAATTAGAGCATTGAGTGATTTTATATATTCCTCTTTGTTGGCATCTAAACTCGTCGCATTAGGTTTGTTTTCATAAAAAGAATAAAAAAGTTCAACTGATTTTGCGTGGAGTCAACAACTTTGCCATGAACCGCCAAATGTGTTAAAAACTTTTCCACCTCAGCGGCGCCCATGTCGCGAGGATGTCTCTTGCCAAAATGCAGAATAAAGCGTTTAATCCAATCGGTATAAGCCTGCTCATTTCGGATACTATAATGCTTCAAGCGGATTTTACCCCTGACTTGATCAAGTAATTTAGGCGGCTGAATAGATATATATTCTGAAGGGTATTGCATATATTTTAGGATATGCTAAATTTTTTCATGTAAATGAATTTTAAGTCATTTTACATTTTTATAAATAATTAGACAAACATTTGACGCAATGTTTTGCGTCTATTAGGATGTCTAATATTAGTTAGCTTTCAATATCAATAGGAGAATCTTGTGGCATCACAAAAAACCTTGGTCGTAGCAGCAATGTTTGCCATCGCCCTC
>Ga0114962_10004184_pt1 | contig 11527 bp, 12 predicted proteins | sample C_130820_MF_Meta_FD_87017 | JGI IMG/M metagenome (GOLD analysis project Ga0114962, IMG submission 87017) | Freshwater microbial communities from Lake Croche, Canada to study carbon cycling - C_130820_MF_MetaG | ecosystem: Environmental > Aquatic > Freshwater > Lake | place: Lake Croche, Canada... | reverse complement strand
TAAAGGGCGCATCAAGGCGCCCTTTTTGCATTTATCAACGCTGCCCTTTGGTGATACACAACATCCATATCAACTGCAACAATCTAAGAGTATAATAAGAACTCATCGACAATCATTGCATTGATGTTTTGCCGATTATTTCATAATTATAAATTTTTACGATATAGGGGTTTCACAATGAAAAAAATGACGACACCATTTGCTGCAACTATTGGCGCAGCACTGATTTCTAGCGTATCAGCAACTGCCGTTAATGCACAAGAAAACCCATTTGGTGTAACCGAATTATCATCTGGTTATATGCAACTCGCAGCCGCTGAAATGGCGTGTGGTGCAGACATGAAAATGGATGCCCCAAAAACAGCTGAAGGTTCATGTGCTGGTAAAAAAACGGATGCTAAAACAGCGACTGCAACGGAAGGCAAATGCGGTAATATGATGGAAGGCGACAAAATGAAAAAAGGCATGGAATCATCTTGTGGCGCTATGATGAAAGGCAAAGAAGGCTCGTGTGGTGAAATGCACGGTGCGATGTCTAAAGAAGGCGCATGCGGTGGTGACATGAAAGCTGCACCACAAGAAACACCAGGTGTTCATCCTTATAAAGCACAATAATTTTTATACAAAAAAACCGCTCATCTTTTAAAGGTGAGCGGTTTTTTTAATGTTTAAAATTACGTTAAGCAGACACTGCATCGTAAGCGCGAATAAACTTTTGACCTCTTGCCACTTTTTGAAATTCTTTGAGTAAATGCGCTTTTTTAAATTGTACTTCTGCAATAAAAATCTTATCCATTGCTTGAACTGATTTTAAAACATCTAAAACAAACTGACGCTCATCATCAGAAATATCACTAAGCAATAAATCTTCTAAATATGCTTGACGCCCGGTCAGTACATCTGAAAGTTCTAACCAATCATTTTTTTCAATTGCGTTAGAAATCTGACCTGAAAATGCATTTAATGTATCTAACGGCATCATAAGATTAGGCCTTATTTATCGGTAATCTTCTGGAATCGCGTCCCACGCTTCTTTCACAGAACGCATCAAGTCGCTTACTTCATCAAGCAGCACAATACTGTTCTCAACGCTAGCTTGAAAAAGTCTTGTATTAATATATTCGTAAAGGTTACTCAAATTTTCCGCAATGACGCCACCACGCTCTAAATCAACACCATCAATAAGGCCACCAATAATAGATATGGCACGCGAAATATGAGTGCCTTTATCTTCAAGATCTTCACGATCAATCGCGCCCTTCGCGGCATTGACTTGCATCAAAAATCCATTCATTAACATTTGAATTAACGCATGGGGTGTGGCTTCCTCCACAATGCTTTCAGTATGCACAGCGGCATACCTATTTGCATACATTCTATTGTTCATAACAGCAGCCATGATTTAAACTCATTAAGATAAATTATTAGTTATTATTTTTTGTTGCAAACGCTTGTGTTAAGAAAGTACCTGTATTCTTAAATTGCGATACAGCCGCATCCATTGCATTAAACTGTGCTGTTAACGCTTTTTGAGATGCATCTAATCGCGTCTGTACAGCTGCTTTATCCACAGTTAATTGTTTAAGTTGCGCATTTAAACTGTCTTGTTGATTACTCAAGGTTCCTTTCGCATCTAAATACGATTTTAATTTTATATTTAATTGCGTAGCAATACCATTAGTTGAATTGAATACATTCGCAACTGACGTCATATCAGCGGAGAGTGCCGAATTTAAAATATCAGTATCAACTGATAATACACCTTTTTTATCAAAAGACACGCCTAACTGACTGAGTGAATTATACGCACCTGAAGCTGACGCAACCTTACTTCCGAGCATGACTTTCACTTGTGAAATGATATTTTGCACCGTCGTGTTGCCTAGCAAAGGACCGTTATTAGCGCTTCCAGGTGACACGTAATCAGTTAACTGTTTAAGCGTATCACTTAATGTATTGTATGCGTTGACTAAGTTTGTTATTGGTGCAGCTACTGTACTATTGTCAAAACTGGCTTTCACTTCAGCTGTTCCCGTCGCAACCAGCGTCAGTGTTGCCCCAGGAATAGCGTCTGACATTGTATTTGTCTTACGCGTAATTGACAATCCACCTTCACCGACATTTGTCGCTTCAGTTGTCGTAAGATTACTGGTTGTTACTGTCGTAGTGTAGTTAGTTGTCGGCGGTGTTGCACCGTCAGCAACAACTACTGCGCTATCGGAATTAAATCGTGTATCGCCCGCAGTGGCATCAACAGAAAACCCGTTGCTTACGCCACCAGACATAGCCGTTAAAACTAATTTTGATACCGTCGTTCCTGGAGTCACTACTGAATCACTGGTGAAAATACTTGCGACGACTAATTTATTATTTTCAGGCGAATAATTAATCGCGTCACGTAAACCGGCAAGCGTATTATTTCCTTTAATCGTTTCACCTGACACAGGATCTACTGAATCCGGTTCAACAGTTACCGTAAATCTCGGCAAACCACCCGCATCTTTTAAAACGATATTACCAGATGTAATTGCATCAGTAGCACTGACAAATTCAGTCGAATTAATCGATTTTTGTGCGTTCGCTGGGATAGTATCAAAATTTAAACGGCTATCACCCGCAGAGGCATCAATGGTAAATTTATTATCTAATCCGGCTTGCTTTGCTGTAAAAACTAATTTAGAGACAGCAGTACCAGGATTAATTGTTGAATCGACATTAATGACGCTAGCTAATACACTCGTATTACCTGAGGCATTATTAATCGCCTCTGCGACAGATAATAATTTATCGTTTGTACCCGCTTTTATATTGACAGAAAATTTCTCAACACCCGCAGCATCTTTAAAAGAGATTAAACCTGGTGCGATAACATCTGTTGATGAAAATTCAGAATTGGCTACTGTCCGTTGGGGAGTAGCACTTAATGGCTGTGGATCAATAATGATATTCGCATCGGTTGCTTCTGTCGTATTGAAATTTGCTGGACTTTTTACTTTGTCTAAATTGAATCGTGTATCACCTGAAGACGCGTCAATAGTAAACCCATTATCCGTTCCTGCACCTTTTGATGTCAAAATCAAACGTGACACGCTGGTTCGCGGTGTTGTTTTAGAATCTACTTTTAAAATACTTGCCACAACATTGTTGTTGTTTTTGGCATTGTTAATTGAATCACGCAATGCAACTAATGTATCTGTTGACCCTTTTGATACAGTCACAGAAAATTTTGGCGCACCTGCACCATCATTAAACGTCAAGATACCTTCACTAACCACATCCGTATCTTTAAATTCAACTGTCGAAATAGATTTTTGTGGCGCTGCAAGTGTATTGACTTTTACTGTATGGGACTGTGTTGAAGCACCTGTTATGATCGAAACTTTTAACGTTTTATCATCACTTGATGCGACACGTTGATTTCTAAACGCGTTACTCGTATCGAGCGCTGCAACCGAACTTTGAAAAGTTGACAAGGCGCCTTTTAAGGCACCTAGTCCACTGAGCTTGGTTTGTGAGACATTGGTTTTAGCTGCAATAGCGTCTAATTGAGGTTTACCTTCCGCAGCAGTCAATTGACTTACCGTTCCGGCAATATCAATCCCACTTCCTATACCCAATGTTGTTGTTACAGCAGCCATTTTGTCTCTCCACGCTCAAAAAAAATTAAACATTAAGCCTTAGCTTGAATAAGCGAACCAGAGTTACCCTCTAACTCTTTCATCCTTCTCATAAAGTCTAGCATCTCAACCGTTGGGATTTGGCGAACCAACTCACCGGTTTTGCTATCCACAATTTTAACTACGACTTGTTTTGTTGCACTGTCAATTTCAAAGCTCAAACTGCTACTTGCAGATTGAAGCATTGTATTACCTGATTTAACCGCTTCTTTTACCGCATCCAAACTCAACTTCTGATTGGAATCCTGTTTCAGTGCGTTTTCATCTACTGTTTTTACATCCACTACCGTAGTTGACTGTGTTTTTTCCCCAGATGCAGATCCCGGAGAAGTTGATGCAGCTTGTATTCTTACAGAAGTAGCAGGCGTTATATTAGATATTTCACTCATGACACCCTCTTAATTTCTAACCAAGCGTGAAGTGTCGAGACTATTCAAGACACCCACGCTTAGACTTAATTGATTCAATAACTAAATGCTAAGAACTACTTAACATTAAGTATAATTCTTTATCTCAATAAAGCCATTACGGTTTGACCAGATTGGTTAGCTTGCGCTAACATCGCTGTACCTGCTTGTTGCAAGATTTGAGCGCGGCTCAAGTTTGCAGTTTCTACCGCGAAATCAGCATCCATAATACGTGATTTAGCAGCAGTTTGGTTTTCAATACCGTTTTGCAAGTTAGCAATCGTTGTTGTGAAACGGTTTTGAGTTGAACCCAAGTTTGAGCGTTCTGTATCAATCGCCGCAATTGCCGCATCGATATAGTTAATTGACGCTAACGCGTAATCAGCCGCAACATTGTCAGCTGCAGTTGAAACTGAAAGCACTAATGAGTTATTACCTACGAAAGACGCTTTGTCTGTTTCGTTAGCTGACGCAGTTTTCAAAGGATCTTCAACATAAGATGCACCAGCAACCGCTTTAGCTAATGCTAAACCAGCTAATGTTTTTTGCGCTTCTCTGTCAGAACCAAATGCATTGCCAGTTTTAATTGCTCTGTTCACTGCTTGATTTAATACAGTGTCTTGACCAGCCACTGTCATATCAACTTGACCAGTAACATCTCTTGTAGAAGCTGGAAGATCAATTTTATCACCAGTCAATTGATTCATAACAGTGACATAAATATTTTGACCCGCAGCAGCTACGTTAGCTTTTGCAGCGTCAGCCAATGAAGCCGCTGTAATTGACAAAGAAGACGCTTGCGCTGCATCAGTCACACTTTTTGCTTGCACTGTAACATCTGTTGTAACAACTGATGTGTTAGTTGCTTGAGTAGCAAAATCAGCTGCGTTAACTTTATCAGTGAATTCTTGTGAAACCAAAACGTTAGTTAAGCTTGTTGCTGTCGTTGTTTTTGTTGCTGCTGAAGAAAGCGCTAAGGCTGCTGCTGCTTTTGCATTTGCTGTTGACGCTGCTTTTGCAAGCGCTAAGTCAGCAGGTGAGTCCATTGCTTTTTTAGCTGCTACCACGGCTGCATTTGCCAATTTAGACGCTTGGTTAGCTGGTGTTAACAATTGATAATAGGGAGATGCTGTATCGTTAATCGCGTCATTGTTTGCTTTAGTAATCGCAGCAGATAATGAAGAATCGATTGTTTGACTTGCTGGACTTAAAGTTGTTTTTGTAACTGGTGCAAGTAATGAACTCATGTTTGATACACCAACGCTGATACGACTGTTAGTATCTGTTGTTGCGCCAACTTGAATGTTTAAGCCTAAAGCTAAGTCACCGTTTAAGATTTTTTTACCGTTGAATTCACTGTTTTGTACAACACGCATTAATTCTTGGTTTAATGCTTTGAATTCTGTATCCATTTTAGCGCGGTCAGAAGCTGAAACTGCTGCGTTGCTAGATGATTGTACCGCTAAGTCACGCATACGTTGCAAGGTATCAGTTAATGAACCTAACGCGCCTTCAGCAGTTTGTGTCAGTGAGATACCGTCGTTTGCATTTCTAACAGCAACGGTCATACCACGAATTTGTGAATTCATTCTATCAGCAATAGCAAGCCCAGCTGCGTCGTCTTTTGCATTATTAACACGTACACCAGATGACAAACGAGTCATCGAAGTTGTAAGCGCTGTCGCTGAAGAACTCAAATTACGTTGACCGTTGATTGAACTCAAGTTGGTGTTGATTATAAGTGCCATGATATTATCTCCAAAAGCCTTCTGAGCGGGATTGCTCAAAATTAATTTAAAATAAACTTCTACTAAAATTTTTTTTACAACTAAAAAGTTTTTACATTTACATTCGAAACTCGTTTTAGTTATCGGCTTTATTTTTTGTTACTTTAATTTTTTATCAATGAATTCTAGTAACCTAGAGAAAATGACTGGAATTTGTTTAAAATAAAAGCCTTGTGATAGCTAAATATTTAGTATCACAAGGCTTTTTAAGTATTAAACACCGTGTAAAATCATTATCTCAACAGTGTCATAACAGTTTGACCCGTTTGATTTGCTTGTGCAAGCATCGCAGCACCCGCTTGCTGAAGAATTTGTGCACGAGCAAGATTTGCCGTCTCTATCGCAAAATCGGCATCCATAATCCGTGATTTTGCAGCCGATTGATTTTCAACGCCATTTTGTAAATTGGCGATTGTTGTCGTAAAACGATTCTGAGTTGACCCCAAATTAGACCGCTCCGTATCAATAGCTGCAATTGCGCTATCAATATGGTTAATAGCCGATAACGCATAGTCAGCGGCTACCGCATCAGCCTTTGTTGACGCCTCAACTACTAATTTGTTCGTTGTAGCCACCGCCAATTTATCGGTTTCATTAGACGCTAACGTTTTAAGCGGATCATCAACAAATGATGCACTAGCCAAAGCTTCAGCTATCGCGTAACTCGCCAATGCTTTTTGCGCATCTCTATCCGCGCCAAATGTATTACCTGTTCGATATGCTCTATTTACTGCATCATTCAAGGGACTCACAATAGACAAAGTTCCATCCGCATTTTCACTCGACGCCGATATATATATAGAGTCACCCGTCAATTTATTGATCATGTCCGCATAAATATTCTGATTTGACGCATCAATATTCACTTTCGCGGTATCCGCTAATTGAGTAGCCGTAATTTGGAGCGACGCTGCTTGTGCACTATCGGTCACACTTTTATTTGCAATGAGTGCATCTGTTGCAATCACTGACGCGTTCGTGGATTGATTAACCGCATCACTCACCACCACTGAATCAGAAAACGCTTCCGATACATGGAATTTACTTTTATTTGCTGCCGTCATTACCAATGTCGCCGACGAAGACATAGCAACTGCCGATGCCGCCGCCGTGTTAGCACGAGATGCTGCTTTTGCTAACGCCAAATCTGTTGGTGATTCAGCTGCTTTTTTGGCTGCAACGATTGCGGCGTTAGCTAATTTTGCTGCATTCACAGCCGCTTTTAAATCAGTATTAGAACCCGCCTCATTGATACTCAACGCAACACTTGACGCTAACACCGCATCAATAGTTTGATTAGCCGGATTGAGCGTGGTTTTAGTCACGGGCGCTAAAAGCGCTCCCATGTTAGCCACCGCAATACTAATTCGACTATTTGTATCGGAATTTGCACCCACTTGAATACTCAAGCCACTCGACAAATCCCCATTCAAGATTTTTTTGCCATTAAATTCACTATTTTGCACAACACGAAGCAACTCATCATTGAGCGCTTTAAATTCCGTGTCCATTTTTGCACGGTCTGAAGCAGAAACACTCGCATTACTAGAGGATTGCACCGCTAAATCTCGCATTCGCTGCAGCGTACCAGTGAGTGATCCGAGCGCACCTTCAGCAGTTTGCGTCAATGAAATTCCATCATTTGCATTTCTCACTGCCACGTTCATGCCACGCACCTGCGACATCATTCTGTCCGCAATCGCAAGTCCCGCCGCGTCATCCTTTGCACTGTTCACGCGTACCCCTGAAGATAATCGCGTCATCGCGCTTGATAGCGCAAGCGCAGTCCCACTTAAGTTACGTTGACCATTAATCGAGCCAAAGTTAGTATTGATAATCAGTGCCATGCCAACTCCAAAGAATTTAAGAATAAAGTTCTATTTAATTTAGGTAATTTTTAATTCTGCATAACGATGTTGTGTTTATTTGATTTTGACTGCATCATCAAAAGATAAATCACACGCAAAAAAATTACTTGAAAACATCCGTTGGAATAACACAAGCACAATAAAGACCAAAACAAAAAATATACATATAAAACAATAAATTAAATCATTAAAAATACAAAAAAAAGCCAATAAATTGACTTTTACATCATTCAATTTTTTTAAATTCCTTATGCACACACTTCACCGCACTATGACAATGAATAATCAGGCAACAACACGCAACGTACTTATTTTTGAATATGTCACAGGAGGCGGATTTTCAATCGAAAATGTGCCAAAAAGTTTAGAAAATGAAGGGAAAATGATGGTGGATGCGCTGTTGGAGAATTTTGCGGCGCTACCCTTTAATGTTAGCGTGATGAAAAAAGATGACGTATTAACTCTTGATGAAAACTTTAAAATGCAACTTCAAAATGTCGACGCAGTTTGGGTGATTGCACCCGAATTTGATGGCATTTTAGAAACATTTTGCCGCTACGTTGAAATAGCAGATAAAAAATTACTCACCTCCCCTTCTCATGCGGTTGCAATAGTGGCTAATAAATTCGACACTTTTATGCGACTCGAGGCCGCAGAAATTCAAACCATTCCCACTGAAATATTTAGAAAACACGCAATTTATGATAAAACACGCGAATGGATTATCAAACCTATTGATGGTGCGGGCGCAGAAAATACTTTTTTAATGACATCACCGGAAAATTGGTCCCATTTACCGCCATTAGATAAACCCTCTATTATTCAACCACATATTGACGGTGAAAAAATCAGCTTATCTTGTATAGTTGATCGGGGAAACGCCGTATTACTCTGTGTGAACTTACAGATTTTTGATGTGCTAAATAATGGTTTTTATTTAAAAACCATTCACGTGAATGAACGCGAGGATAAAAATGGCGATTATCTAAAAATAGCCTCGCAAGTAGCTAAGGCATTTCCTGATTTATGGGGCTATATTGGCATTGATTTAATTCAAACACCGCAAGCTTGTTTTGTTCTTGAAATCAATCCGCGCTTAACCACTTCTTTCGTGCAAATTGAATCAAAACTCGCCATCAATGTTGCCGAAATGGTGATGTCATTATGTTATGATTAAAGAATATTTTAAATTTTCACAGGACGCCACCATGACACAAGAAAAATCCTTAAATGAAAAAATTGAACAAATCTTGGCGCAAGAAGACTCCATTGCGCAACGCAAAAGCTGGAAAGGACGTTTAACGCATATTTGGCATTCTGACGATCGCAAACAAGCATTAAAAAAAGAATTTTTTGAAGACTTAAGCAAAACAGCGTTATTTACACTTTTTCTTATCGTCGCTTTCATATTTACGCTGACGCTTTCAGTTTTATAGCGCTACACCGTATGCTCTTGACATATTTTTTCACTGTCACTTTGTGTGAGTGATTGATGCGTCAACCCACAAGTAAATCCGGTGTCCGTTGTCGTAAAATAGTTGCACGTTTGACATAGCCCAAATGTTTTTGATTGATTCGCTTTTTGTAGGGCAAGTAAAGCCTTGAGAAACGTATCCTCATGACTTAATACATCCGTTTTACTTAAGATTTCACTGGCTTGTGAAAATAAATTAGTCGAACGAATGCAATCAAGAATAACCTCGCCTTGCGGGCGCAGGCACAAATGCACAATACGCTTATCTTGGCTATCGATTCGCTTTTCAATAAGATCTCTGCGACTTAAAAGCAACAGCGTTTGAGACACTGTACCTCGTGTCATACCCAGATAGGATGCGAGTGCTGCAGGTGTATCACTGTAACGATTGCAGCGTGAAATATAATCTAACATTTGAAAATGCACAGGTTGCAATCCAAATTCCGTACACTTTTTCCTCTCTTCTGAACGGATTAACGCTACCATCCGCTCAATTGACGCATATACCTCAGTTGCCATAGTTATGTATTTTTTCAATCCCAATAAATAGTAACGAATCCCAAAAGGCTAACATGAAAATCCAAACTGTCAGCAAAACCAGCACAAGAATGGTGCATGATACACATTCCTGTACTGGCAATGGGCATTAACTCTGTCCAGGTAACATTCCAACAGATCCAGGTTTAATACGTTTACAGGTGACGACAACATCTTCTAAATGACATTGTTTTTTATTTCCTGTTTCACCTTTGCAATCCGTACAAAGTAACTTCCCTGTGTTTTTCACGCCTTCAACATGCCAACCATATCCCTGTTTTTGACAAAATATTTTGCTGTATTTATCGACCGTATACTGTTTTTGAGCATTTTCTTGTGCAGCACTTTCTGTCATACAAAGTGAGGGCAGCGTATTTGCCATTAGATCACGATAAACATACTCTGTTGCCAGAGTGGTACTTGACGCTAACAGCAATAAGAATATTAAGCTCATTCTTTGTAATATCATTTCACCCTCCCTTAATTTAAGACGCGAATATTCATTAAGGCAGCCTCTTCTTCAAGTTGCTGTTTAATTGGCTCAAATTTATCGCTCTCACTTTTCTTCACAATGGCAAGTGTCGTTAATAAAGCCAACACTAACGCCCCCACATAGAGCCAGAAACGATCATTTTTTTCTATTTCTTCTTGAGACATCGCATATCACCTCATAGTGATTGTTATTATTATTTTTTTCAAAACGATTAAAGAGTTTGTCATTAAATCTCACCTTGTTATGGCGATTCGATACTATTGAATTCTTGTTACATTGTCAATTAAAATATCGAATCGCTATGATTTAGAATGCGAGGATTTAAAAAAACGTTATACTATCGCTTTATTCTTACCGGAGGCCATTAACCCATGAAAATAACAACAAAGATTTTGTCCACGGCGGTATTCACCGTTTTATCTCTCAGCGTCAATGCCAGCGATGATGCGCATCATTCAAACCAACTTTATCAAGAAAACTGCGCAAGTTGTCATGGCGCAGATCAGGGCGGCTATATTGCTCCTGCACTCAATGCCGACACGCTCAAAGGTCGCAGTCCAACTGCACTTCGCAGTATTATTATGACAGGCAGTTTCGACACCTTAATGCCTCCGTTTTATGGCAAACTGTCTGATGATGATATTCGCGGTCTTGTTAAACATCTTCAATCCACACCAAAGCAACCCAATCCCGCATGGACACTTGAGGATATGAAAAAATCCGTGCAAGTTTACGTTCAAGACGAAAGCACCTTGCCAAGTAAACCCACCTATGAAATTGACAGCATGGACAATATCATCGGTGTGGCTGCACGAGGAAAATATGGACGTGGTGCTGGCTCGAAAGCCGTATTTATCAACAGCTCAACACACAAAGAAATTGGTGAAGTGCCTACTGGAACAGCAGCGCATATCATTGAATTCAACCCAACTAATCCACGTTGGGCGTATGTCAAAACGGATACGGCTGAAATTTTCAAAATTGATTTATATTCAATGAAAGCCGTTCGTAGCATTAAAACAGGAATGAACGGCCCTGGTATTGGCATTTCACGCGACGGAAAATACATTATGGCCGGATCATTTGTCCCTCATAATGCCGTGATTTTAAACGCTGATACACTTGACCCGCTCAAAACCTTTGAACTGGAAGGCGTTGATCCCGATGGCAAAATGGTGTCTTCAGACTCAGGCATGATTATCGGTACACCCTTTGCGGATATTTTTGCCATTGCACTTGAAAATGCAGGTCAAGTTTGGGTAGTCGATTTAACAGAAGGCTTCC
>Ga0114962_10004183_pt1 | contig 11529 bp, 12 predicted proteins | sample C_130820_MF_Meta_FD_87017 | JGI IMG/M metagenome (GOLD analysis project Ga0114962, IMG submission 87017) | Freshwater microbial communities from Lake Croche, Canada to study carbon cycling - C_130820_MF_MetaG | ecosystem: Environmental > Aquatic > Freshwater > Lake | place: Lake Croche, Canada... | reverse complement strand
GGCGCACCTCGCCGACGCGATGCTCGCGCGGCTGGGTTCGGTAGCCAACCGCGGAGCTAAGAACAAGCGCGCGATCGCACGCTTCCGGGCGACAGGGCAGGGGTACATCGACTTCGCCCTTGCTGAACCTGGTTTATTTCGAACGGCTTTCGCCCACACCCAGGCCGGACGGGACGTTCACATGCGGTATTCCGTGGCAGCCGACGCCACCATCAACGAGCGGCATCCCTTCCGGATCCTGATGCGCTCCATCGACGACCTCGTTGCCACCGGCGTGCTCTCGCCGGATCGCCGCGACGGCATCGACGAAGCCGCTTGGGCCGCCGTGCATGGGCTCTCGACGTTGTTTCTCGACGGCCCACTCAGTGCGGCCGACGCCGCCCGAAAGCAGTTGATCACCGACCGGATGCTCGACCTTATCGACGTCGGACTCAAGTAGGGGTCCATTTATGTTGACAGCACTAACATCATGTGCAATTCTCAATGTTGTCAGCGTCAACATTGAGAGGTTGAATCCCATGGCCGTCGACACCCGACTCAGCCCCACCTACGGCGCGCATGCCGCGCCACCGCGCGTCCGGCCCGTCCTCATTCTGATCGTGGTCCTCGTCGCCGCCCTGGCGATCAACGTCGAAACCACCATCGTCAATGTGGCTCTGCCCACGCTCAACTCCGAGTTGGGGGCATCAACTCGCGGCCTGCAGTGGATCGTCGACGCCTACAACCTGGCCTTCGCTGCACTGGTGCTCGCCGGCGGCACTGTCGGGGACAAATTCGGCCGCCGCGGCACGCTGATTGCCGGCCTGGCACTCTTCGCGGCCAGCAGTGTCGGGGCCGCGCTGTGCGCCACTACTAGCCAGTTGATCGGGATGCGATTGGTGATGGGAGTGGCTGCGGCGCTGATCTTCCCGACCACCCTGGCCATCATCACCGACACCTTTCGCGACTCGAAGCAGCGCGCCGGCGCCATCGGAGTGTGGGGTGCGGTGACCGGACTCGGCGTCGCCGTGGGTCCGATCATGGGTGGTGCACTACTGGAGTCCTTCTGGTGGGGCAGTCTGTTTTTGGCCCTGGCACCGATCGCACTGATCGCCGCACTCGGCGCGGTGATATTCATCCCCGCATCGGCCCCGGAGTCCGGCGCCCGGCTTGACCGAGGAGGGCTGCTGCTGTCGGTCGTGATGCTCGGATCCCTGGTTTATACGATTATCGAGGCGCCCGAGCATGGATGGACCGCCCCTCGGACGCTGGCCGGATTTGGTATCGCCCTGGCCGCCGCTGTGGCGTTCGTGGTCTGGGAGCGACGGCAGAACGATCCGCTGATCGACGTCACCCTGTTCACCAACCTCCGATTCAGTGCAGCCAGTGGCGCGGTCACCGTCGCCTTCTTCGCACTGTTCGGATTCATTTTCCTGATCACCCAGTTCTTTCAGCTGCTGCAGAACTACGGCCCGCTGGAGACCGGTGTGCGGATTCTGCCGGTGGCGCTGTCGATCGCAATCGGATCTGTTGTGGGAACACAACTTTCGGTCACCAGGGTCGGCACCAAGGCTGTGGTGTTTGTCGGTCTGTTGATGCTGACAGCGGCGTTCGCGTGGGTGTCCACGGCCAGCGTGGACATCTCCTACCTGCAGGTCGCGTCGCAGATGGTGGTGCTCGGCGGGGGACTGGGACTGACCACCGCCCCGGCCACCGACTCGATCATGGGAGTTGTGCGCCCCGAACAGGCTGGCGCCGGTTCGGCCGTCAACGACGCCACCCGCCAGATCGGCGGAACACTCGGTGTGGCGATCATCGGCAGCATCTTCTCCACCATGTACATCCGGCAGCTGTCGGACAGCACAGTTCTGGGCGCTTTGCCGGAGTCAGCGCAACAGACCGCTCGCGACGGCCTCGCACAAGGCCTGCAGGTCGCCGCACAGTCACCGGCGGGAGTCGCCGGGCCGCTGCGTGACACGGTCAGCGATGCCTTCATGTCCGGTTTGCACGCCGGGTGCCTCACCGCCTCGGGCGTGTGTCTAGCCGGTGCGTTATTCGTGCTGGCCTTTCTTCCTGCTCACCCGAAGAAAGCCGATCAGGCATGAACCGACAGAAGTATGGCCCCTGGGCGTTGGTCACCGGTGCCAGTGATGGCATCGGCCAGGCCCTGGCCGAGAAGATTGCCGCGCGAGGCATCAACGTGGCGCTCGTGGCCCGCAGCGAAGACAAACTTCAGGAGTTGGCGTCGGACCTGAGGGCCGCGCACGGCGTCGACGCCATGGTGATCGCGGCCGACCTCGCCGACCCGGCGGCCGTCACCCGCCTCGGAGAACTGACAGCTCACCTCGACATCGGGTTGGTGGTGCTCGCCGCCGGGTTCGGTACGACCGGGACGATCCCGGAGACTGCGCTTACCGACGAACTGGCGCTGATCGCGGTGAACATCACCGCGGTGACCCAGCTTGCCCACACCTTCGCGGCGCGGTTGGCGGCCCGCCGGCGCGGCGGTCTGATTCTGTTCGGTTCCATCGTCGGCTGGCAGGGAGTGCCCGGTCAGGCGAACTACTCCGCATCGAAGGCCTATGTCCAGAGCCTGGCCGAAGCACTGCATGATGACCTCAAGCCCTGTGGAGTCGACGTGCTGTCGGTCGCGCCCGGTCCCGTCGCCTCCGGCTTCGGCAGCAGGGCCGGCCTCTCGATGAAGTCGGCCACCACACCTGAGGTTGTCGCTGACGCGGCGCTGAGTGCGCTCGGTAGGCGCGCAACCGTCATTCCCGGAGCGAAAGGAAAGTTCCTCACCGCCGCGCTCACGCCACTGCCGCGCAGGGTGCGCAGCCGTATCCTGGGAAAGGTCATTGCCGGAATGCGCACGCCCGCAAAGGTTTTGTAGGCATGGCAGTCAACGATTCATTCCTGCGTCAGGCTATCCGCCTGGATGCCACCGGTACCGGACTGCTGGGGCTTGCCGCCGCGGGCTTCGCCCAGCCTCTCTCCCGACTGACCGGGCTGACACCGACGCATGGCTACATCGCGGCAGCGGCGTTCGTGTTCTACGGCGTTGTCGGGAACCTACTCGCTGACAGGGCACGCATCCGTGGAATCGGCATCGGCCTCAGTGCTTTCAACGTCGTGGGCACAGTCGTGGCGGTGCTTCTCACGGCATCGACCATCGCGTGATTGCTTGTCCACTGGGCGGATTCGAAGGTGTCGATGCTGACCTGTGTGTTTTAAACCCTGATCACGGACAGAGCGGGACACACATGAGCAATCTGGTCGAAATCGGCGTCCTGCGTGACGACGGGAAGCCCGTGCTCGATCGCGGTTGCCGCAATCAGAGCGTCGGTTAGCTTCACCGCCCGATGCACGCCAGCGGCTCGGCAGTCCGCGACGAGTCGCGCCCACGAGACCATCACTGCTTCACTAACCGGGATCGGATCGGCTGCGCGCGCCAGCGCCAGGGTGTCGGCACGTCGTGATCGGGTCACCGAATCGTCCGCATTGAGAACGCCGAGTTGCAGTTCGCCGATCGTGATGACCGAAAGTGCCACGCGCTGAGGCAGACTCGCGATAACACGGCCACTTTCGCGCCCAATGAAAATCGACGTGTCCAGCAGGCCTACTTCGACCTCGGTCACAGATCGTCGAGGGTCTGACCGGCAAGGTCATCGAGTTCTTCGGTCAAGCGCGCATCGGCCGAGCGTTCGGCGAGTTCGTTTCGTAAACGCTCTCCGGACAGCCAGCGGGCGCGGCGCCGATGCGGCACGATATCGGCGACCGGTTCCCCGTGAACCGTGAGTGTGACCCGCTCCCCAGCCTTGACCGCATCAATCACGTGACTCGTCCGATTCCGCAGATCTCGCACACCGACCTCCATGTGCGACACCGTAGCACAATCCGGCGCCGACCCACTCCAGGTCGAAAGCGACGACGGTGGCGGCGGTCTCGAAAGTACGTTTCGGCGTGCGGGTGAAAATTCGGACGAAGTCGCTCGATCTACGGCCATTTGGCACTCGCTGGCAAGTCGCCGCCAGAGTGGCTGCTCAGGAGTTTCTCAGGTAGTGTCAACCCAATCTGGGTCTGCAGGCTGAGGCCAGCGGATCGGTCGGGAGAATTAACGTGATGCGAGCGTCGGCCCACGTCGGACGGGTTGGTGGTCTGGCTGTCGCGCTCGGCATCGGGGCCGCGGTGGTCGCGGGCGGCGCGGGGTCCGCCTGGGCCGCGCCGGCCGACACGTCGGGCTCCCAGACCACTGCCGATTCGGCTGCTCCTGCGGACGCGTCACCCGTGGCGCCACGGACTCGCGGGAATAGGGCGGTGGGCCGTGCAGCCGCGGTGGCGCCGACGGGCACCGGCCGCGATTCGGCGCCAGGTGCGCAGCAGGCGCACTCGGGCCCCCACGTGAACGTCGGCCCCGCTGCGGCCGTCAGATCAGTGCCCCCGGTGGGGATCGCCGCCGCGCAACAGTCGGCCCGGGTGCGCCTTCCCGGTGCGTTCACGATTCCCGCCGAGTCCACCCCATCCGCGGCGCAGGCGGCAACGAGTATTCCGGTCGCCTCGCAGGCGGTTGCCGCACCGGTGACGCCAGCCGCGCCTGCCATGGTCCAGGCCCCGGCAACCGCCGCGGTGGCATCGGTACCCTCGACGCTGCTGGGATCGGGCAGCGGCGTGCCGGCCGAGTCGCCGATCTCATGGATAGTTCTCGCGACGGCGCGTCGTCAGCTCGGCGCATCGAAAACCCTTGTGGCTCCTGCAGTTACAGTATCGACCGGCCAGCTGGCCGATCCCACTGCCGCAGTGCGGCTGGTCGCCTCGAACGCCGCGCCGGTCATCTCGAGCGTGACGTTGAGTGCACCGAACTCCAGTACCGGCGCGGTGACTGGAACGGTGCGTGCGACCGACGTCAATATCGGTGACACGCTGTCGTACAAGGCGACGACGTCGACCAAGGGCGCGGTGACGATCACCTCGGCTGGCGTTTTCGTTTACACCCCGACCGCCCTGAGTCGGCACGCTGCGGCCAAGATTGGGGCCAGCACTGCCGTCATCACCGACACGGTGACCGTCACGGTCACCGATTCCAAGGGTGCGACGGCCACCAGAGCTGTCGCGGTGTCGATCTCACCGAGTAACAGCGTTCCCGTGACCAGGTCCACGGTGGGAACACCGAACGCCAGCACAGGCGTGGTCACCGGTTCGGTGACGGCGACGGATGCCAATAACGACCCGCTGACCTACAGCGGCAGCACAACCACGAGCAAGGGAACTGTCACCGTCAACGCCGGCACGGGGGCCTTCACCTACACCCCGACTGCCACGGCTCGCCATGCCGCGGCCAAGATCGGGGCCACCTCCGCTACGACCGACACGTTCACCGTCACCGTCACCGACGGCTACGGCGCAGCCGTCCCAGTGGCGGTAACCGTGGCAATCAGTCCGAAGAACACCGCGCCCGTCGCCGGCACCACGACGGTGGGCACGCCGGACTCCTCGACCGGCGTCGTCACCGGCACCGTGGCCGCCACCGACGCTGAGGTGGACATACTGACCTACAGTGCGCCGGCCACCACGACCAAGGGCGCAGTGAGCCTCAACTCGGCCACCGGGGCGTTCACCTTCACCCCGAGTGAGTCTTCCCGCGCGGTCCCCGGTACGGATACCTTCACCGTGACAATCGCCGACGGATACGGCGGGTCCACGCCGGTGACGGTGTCGGTCCCCATTGCCGGGACGTCGCAGAAGGCGAAGATGACGTTCGTCTTCAACTACACAACCAATTCGCAGTACTGGACGCCCGAGGCGAAGAACGCTCTGCAGTCTGCGGCGAACACGGTGGCGTCCTACATCGTGGTCAGTAAGCCGGTGACCCTGACCTTCGACGTCACAGCGGAGAACTCACCGTCGTCGTCGACGCTGGCCTCGGCGGGCAGCGACCTCACCAGCGCCAGCATCGGCTTCTTCAATACGGTGGTGCAGAACAAGATTCTGACCGGGGTGGACTCCAACGGCACGTCGGCCGACGGTTATGTCGATGTGAACTTCGGAACACCCTGGGCCTACACCGATTCCGTCACCAACGCCCAGTACGACTTCACGTCCACCGCGATGCATGAGTTGCTGCACGCCTTCGGTTTCCTGTCCTATGTCGAGGCCCCGGGGAGCAGTTTGAATGCTCGCGGTACGAACTGGACGACGTTCGACAGCTTCATCGTCACCAACAACAAGACCAGGGTCATCGGGACCTTCTTGAACCGGTACCGGTGGAACACGGCCTACAACAAGAACCTGACCGGAAGCAACGGGGGACTCTACTTCAACGGCGTCAACGCCATCGCGGCCAACGGCGGTCTGCTGGTGCCGCTCTACACGCCCAATCCCTGGGAGTCGGGCAGTTCGGTGTCGCACCTGGACGATTCGACGTTCACCGGAGCGAAATCCCAACTGATGAACGCCATGGCGGACACCGGCAGGGGCATCCGGGCCATCAGCGCCATCGAACTCGGCATCCTCAAAGACATCGGTTACACCGTGATACCCGCTCCGGCGACCGCCAGCACACTGTTGTTCGTCGGCTTCATCTTCCTGCGTCGCCGCAGGAGATAGCAGCCTTCTGGCGACGATCACCTGCAGGTCCCCGGGTTGTTCGCCCGCGGCGCACTCTGTAAGAATTCGGCCGAACGGCCCGCCGAGCGATTGAGGTGCCCCGATGGTCCTACCTACCGACGTGCTGCCCGCTGCGGATCCGTTGCGGACTATCAAGCGCGCATTGGCCGATGGCGATCTGGCGACCGCCGATGCGCAGGTGACGCGACTGACCTCATCGCAGACCGTCGATGTTTTGGAACGACTGCCGGCCACCCAGCGCGCTGTGCTCTATCGGCTGCTGCCAAAGCAGCAGGCCTCAGAGGTCTTCGAGGATCTCGATCCGGTGCTGCAGAAGGACCTGATCAGTTCTTTGCAGGACGAAGAGGTGACCGCGGCCTTCGCCGACCTCGAGCCCGACGACCGGGTGGCGCTGATCGACGAATTACCCGCCTCGGTCGCGAGCAGGTTGATGCAGGGACTTTCGACCGAGCAGCGTGATCTGACCGCCGACATCCTTGGCTATCCGAAGAAGTCGATCGGCCGACGGATGAGTCCGGAAGTGATCGGACTCGACCCGAACGTTACGGCGTCGGCAGCGTTGCGCGAGATCCTGCGGACCCTCGACTACCCGGAGACGATCTACACCCTGCCGGTGATCGACGCCGACCGGGTTCTGCTTGGCGTGGTGAGCCTGCGCGATCTGATGAAGTCTCCGCCGGAGACGACGGTCGCCGACATCATGCGGTCCGCCGACTCGGCTCGCGCCACCGACTCCGCCGAGGATGCTGCGCGCCGGTGCGCCGACGGTAAACATCTCGCACTCCCAGTGGTGGACAACGAGACTCGGCTGGTGGGAATCCTCACCGTCGACGATGCGCTGGCGATCTTAGAAGAGGCCGACAGCCAGGATCAGGCCCGCATCGGTGGTTCTGAGGGCCTGCGCCAGCCATATCTGACCACCAGTGTCTCCAGCCTGGTGCGCTCGCGGGTGGTGTGGCTGCTGGTGTTGGCCATCGGCGCGGCGCTCACCGTGCAGGTGCTGGACACCTTCGAAGCCACCCTCGAGAAGGTGGTGACGCTCGCGTTATTCGTTCCACTGTTGATCGGCACCGGCGGTAATACCGGCAATCAGGCCGCAACCACCGTCACCCGCGCCCTGGCGTTACGTGACGTCACCCCGCGTGACGTCGGCAAGGTGGTGTCCCGGGAATTCCTCGTGGGCATTTCCCTCGGCGCGATTCTGGGCACGGTGGGGTTCGTTTTGACCAGCGTGATTTTTGATCGGTCTCTGGGACTGGTGATTGGGCTGACCCTGCTGAGCGTGTGCACGATGGCTGCCACCGTGGGCGGGGCGATGCCGATCATCGCCAAGGCGGTGCACGCCGACCCGGCGGTGTTCTCCAACCCGTTCATCACCACCTTCGTCGACGCCTCCGGCTTGATCATCTACTTCCTGATCGCGAAGGCGATTCTGCACATCTGATCCGCTGGGGCAGACTGTCAGGCGTGATTGCGCGCATGTCGGCGGTTATTGCCGCCCTGGTGCTCGGTACCGTCGCCGTCGCACCCGCATCGGCCAACCCCGGTGATCCGCCCGGCGCACTGACGGTCGGCGGACTGCAACGCACCTATTCGGTGCACGCCCCGGCCGGTGGCGCCCCGACTGGACTGGTGCTCAATCTGCACGGCTCCGGCATGACCGGTGGAGACCAGGCCGGGTTGACCGACTACAACGCCGTGGCCGACCAGTACGGCTTCGTCGTGGCCTACCCCGACGGCATCGATCTCAGTTGGGCTGACGGGCGCGGTGCCTCGATACCCGACCGGCAGGGAGTCGACGATGTCGGCTTCCTGGCCGCGCTCATCAGCCGCTTGTCGGCCGACTACGCCATCCCGCCCGGGCGGGTCTTCGTGACCGGAATGTCCGCCGGCGCATTCATGGCCAACCGATTTGCCTGTGATCGGGCTGACCTCGTCGCGGCGATCGCGCCCGTCGCCGGAACCCTGGGATCAGGCGTGCCGTGCGCGCCCTCGCGGCCGGTCTCGGTGCTGGCGATCCACGGAACCGGCGATCCGGTCGTGCCGTACAACGGTGGCGGAATGGTCGGACGCGGGGGAGCCAGTGACATCGTCTCGGCGCCGGCGATGGCCGCGCGGTGGGCCGCCCTCGATGGCTGCCCCGGTCCGCTTGTTGTCGAACCGCCCGCGCCGGGTGAGATCAGGAGATCGGTCGCTGCCGGATGCGCGGGCGGCACAGAGGTGTCCCTGGTCAGTATCGACGGTGGCGGACACACCTGGCCCGCAGGACGATTCGCGCTCTCGGAGGCCATGGTGGGCCCGACCAGTCAGGCCATCAGTGCATCACAGGCCAGCGCGCAGTTCTTCGCTGCGCGTTAGTTGCGCGTCAGCGGTGCGCCGACGCGGTGAATGACTGACCCTGGGCGCCCTGCAACAAGCAGATGACGGTACTGGGCAGCGGATTGTTGGATGTGCGGTCCTGTTCGGAGTCGATGAGGTACGAGATCGTATACGCGCCGCCGTTCACCCTCAGACCGGTGTACTGGGTGAAGCCCGACGCGCACTGCTGATTGGCGGTGGTGGTGACGGCCGCGTCCACCGGAATGTCCGCCCGAAGATATGCCTCGGCCAAATGTGGTGTGGCGCAATCGACGACGGTCACGGTCACCTCCGCCGGATCGGCAGACGGTGGCGCGGCCAGACAATCACCGGCCTTGAGGTCGATCCACTTCTCGACGCGCGCCGCCATCGGGGGTGCGGAGGCGCTAGTGGGCGATGCGACTGCAGTCGCAGCCGTGGTGGTCGGAGAGGCTGTCGTCTTCGATTGTGTCGCACTGCAACCGGCCAGACATGCTGTCGAGACCAAGGCGACGGTGATTTCGGCCAGCGCGCGGGTCCGTGGGATTCCCATAGTGAGTAACTTTATAGCGATGCGGATAGCGCGGGTCTACGACGACCCTGATCCCGACGACGGGATTCGGGTTCTGGGACCAAGCAGATTGAGCAGAGCCACCTTGGCGTCCTCGAAGCAGTGCTTGAACATTTGTGAACTCAGTGGAAATCGGCTAAATCGATCGAGCCGTGACGCTCTCCGTCATCGAGTGCCAGCAATGCCGGCACCGTCTCGCAGGTCACCAACCCGTGCGTGCTGGTGAGTTCGTCGACGATCCCGAAACTGCGGCTGATGCGTTCCGGTGTGTCGATGATGATTGTCAGCACCGGTACCTGCCGCCCGAACTGAATCAGTCTGTCGCCGTGGGGTTCATGGTCGCCGTGGAAGCCCCATACTCCGCGCACTACCGTCGCGCCGGTCGAGATTCCGGATTCCGACAGCCTCCTTACCAAGGCGCGGTGAATCGGTACCCCGTCATGCAGGGTGGCCTCGGTGGTGTGGATCATCAGCTTCTGCCACAGTGGGCGGCCCCGGTCGTCACGTAGCGGTAGTGCCGGCGGGCCCGCCAATATCCGTCCGTCACGTTTACACACTCGTAGGCGCTCGGTGGTGATCAGCGGCCGGTGCGGCATGGCGGCCAGTGCCGGAATCACCTGTCGCACATGTGCCGTGCTGCCGACGGCGATGATCATCAGTGGCACATAGAGATTGCGGCCGAAGAAGTGTGCGCGACGACGCATCCCGTGGACGATGCCGTCGACCCCGATCAGCACGGTGACGCCGGCGAAGTGGTGCCGGTGTAGCAGGTCGCAGATGGAGTAGAACGCGGGGTTGCCGTTGATACGGCGGTTGCGGCCGATGTACATGGTCAACTTGATCTCGTCATCACCGTCAGGCAGCGACACCACCGGGTCACCTCCCAGAAGCCTGGCGCGCTGCAGGGTGACCAGCCCACCGCCCGTCATCTCGGTGACCTCGTCGGCCAGGTCGCCGATCGTCGCTGCGATATCGATAGCCTCGATCGTCACCGAGGGATCCTCGGGCAGTGTCAGCTTCTCATCGGAGCTGATGAAGCCGCGGTGACCGAAACCGGCGATACCACGCAACATCACACTGGCGGCGATACCTCGGTCGGCGAACAGATCGAGCATCGACTCGGCCAGGAACTGAGAACCCGCGCGTTGACGCTCCAGGAAATAGGACGTCAGCTTCAGGTAGGACGCGCTCACAATAGGCTCGCGACCCACTGACCGGCCGCGGCTGCGGAGAGGCCAAGAACGACGCTGACGACGATGTTCGCTACGGCAGGCCAGATTTGGCGTTCATCGGTGAGCCGCTGGGTCTCCAGCATCCACGTCGAGAATGTGGTGTAGGCGCCCAGGAATGCAGTGCCGGCCAACATTGCGACCTCATGGCTGAGCACCAGGCCGGAGAGGAAACCCAGCAGCACCGCGCCGCTGATATTCACCACGAGCGTGCCGTACGGGAACGAGCCCTTCGTGCGACGGGACACCGCGCGGTCCACCATGAAGCGCGCTACCGCGCCGAGCCCACCGATGCCCAGCACGCCTGCCCACAGCGCGACGTTCACCGTCGGATCCTGACCCGGCGCACCAACGCGGTCGCCACATAGACCGCGACTAGGCCCGCGGCGATACTGGCGGCGGTGTATCCGGCGGCCAACCCGTAGTGGTGGTGCTGAATCATCTTGACCGTCTCGACCTGCATGGTCGAGAACGTGGTCAGGCCGCCACACAGCCCGGTGCCCAGACTCGGGCGGCGATAACTGGACAGCGGCAGTCGTTCCAGAAGGCGCGTCACGAAGTAGCCCAGCAGGAAGGCACCGACGATGTTGACCGTGAAGGTCGGCCACGGCCACCGGCCCGGATCGGCCACGGCCAGCGTGCCCACTGCCGCACGGGCGATGGTGCCTACCGCGCCGCCGGCGAATACTGCAGCCAGTTCGCGGTTGTCATGGCCGAACACCGGCTACCTCCTTAACGGTCAGTGACAATCGTGAAAGTATCGCCCCTGACGGGCACAATCAGCATCATGGC
>Ga0114962_10004182_pt1 | contig 11529 bp, 8 predicted proteins | sample C_130820_MF_Meta_FD_87017 | JGI IMG/M metagenome (GOLD analysis project Ga0114962, IMG submission 87017) | Freshwater microbial communities from Lake Croche, Canada to study carbon cycling - C_130820_MF_MetaG | ecosystem: Environmental > Aquatic > Freshwater > Lake | place: Lake Croche, Canada... | reverse complement strand
GTGAAAATGGTTGGACATGAAGCAATAGGACAATATCCGGTTACCCGAAAAGTTCTCATACATCCGCATATACATCCGCTGCTGCTCCCGCTCCACATCCCCGAACACAAACTCGCGGTTCACAGCCCGGCTGATACAGTGGTAGATCACCGGCCTTGTCGACCCAGGCGTCACAGGAACAATCCAACGTGCCCGTCTCATTTTGATATATCACCCCGATTGCGCCGGCCGTCAACTGGTTTCCCCACTTTGGGACTGTCCCTTTTGAGCGCGCCGTCAACTGGTTTCCCTACTTTGGGACTGTCCCTTTTGAGCGATCTACTATTTGTCTGTCACCATGTAAGACTGGCGGCGAGACGCCGCCAGCACTGCCTGCGGCGGGGACGTCGCAGCTACCTTGAGGGGTTGGCTTGAGCAGGCCGAGGGTGTCGAGGCCGTTGAAATCCATCTTTACACGCTTCGCCACCACCGCCAAAGCCTAGGATTGGAAGGGCGCCTATCATCCTTCAGCATCCTTCAGCATCCTTCGCCTACTGGCCTGCAGCGGGCTGCGGCGGGATGGTGACGGGAGGCGTAACGGCTGTGGCGGGACGGCTGAGCGCCGAGGGCACGCTGGGGGGCGTCATGCCGGCAGCAGGCGGAGTGGTTCCGGCAGGGGCGTCTTTTTTGAGCAAGGCGGCACGCTCTTTGAGGAGAGGCTCGATGGTGGATTTGCTGACTTTGAAGTTGCGTTCGGCAAACGCCTTGTCCTTTTCGAGGCGCTCGCTAAGTGTCTTGAGGCGTTCGGTGAAGGCGGTATCTTTGGCCTTGGCGTCCTCGGGCTTCTCGCCTTCGGCTTTCCTGCGCTCTTTGGGCAGCTCGGCGGCCACTGCAACCGTTAGGACGTAGTTATCGCTGGCCGGTGGTGTCGGACTGGCTGGATTGGGAGCTGGCGGTGGAGTGGCAGCGGGTTTGAGCGGTGTAAAGGTGAGCGTATAGGTAAAGCCCTCAAGCGTCTCGATGGTGGCGCAGCGCTTACCCGTGGGCTGAGTGAGTTCGGCCGTTTTGGCGGCAGGAATCACATCGTCAAACTTGGAGTAGGAAAACAGACTCTTGAGTGGGTCTGTGGCTGTGGTGTCGAGGGTTTCGCCGGCGGCTGCCCCGCTGAGGGTGAACGCAGCCTCTTCGGTTTCGCGGGCCAGCTTCCAGGCGAGGTCCGTCTTGTCGGGCTGGGTGATGGCGATGGATTTGATTTTTTCGATTTGGATGAAGCCCTCGGCGAGCCAGCGTTTGGGATCATTGCTGAGGGCGGCGAACGACTCGCTGACCCGATAGATCGCTTTACTATCGTCATGGTTGCGGATGAAACGTCCGTTAGGGGCACCGCCATAGGGTGAAGTGGGGGCTTCCGCAGCGGCCCGCCGATCAATGGAAACTGTGGCGAGAGGCTTGCCGCGGGTGTCCTTGATACTAACGGTCACACCGCGCTTCTCAGTGCTCGTGGCGGATTCATCCAGCCCAAAGCGCGGCGCTAACGAGGGCCCCGCCTGGATCCCCTGCGTCACCTTGAGCTCTTCCAGCGTGTCGAGAAACTCGGTGACAGTGCTGGCATTGGCTGGATAGTCATCGCGCTGACTAACCACCCATTTGCCGGCTTTTTTGGCTAGCTTGGTTACGTCGCCAACGCCTTGAATATCAATCTCGGCTGCCTCCGCGACCGGCAATGAATCCAACAATTTTTGGCCGGGCATGCGGGCGGTGGTGGCGGCCGAGGCGTGTTTCTGGCCGAACTTGATCGAGGCGACACCGCCGCCGAGGGCGATGGCGATGATCCAGAGGATGATCACTTGACGTTTATTCATGGAGGGAGCGGTCTAAAATTTAAGATTTGAGATTTGAGATTTAAGATGTGAGATTTGAGATTTGAGATTTGAGATTTGAGATTTGAGATTTGAGATTTGAGATTTGGAATTTGAGATTTCGGTTAGCGGGCGCGGGTGGCGGAGCGGCGTTTGATGAAGAGGCCCAAGCCGAAGAGGATGACGAGGGTGGGCATGACGGTGACGTCGAGGAGGGTGAGGTTGCCGGCAAGGCGGTCTTTCTGTCGGCGCAGGTCTTTTTGTTTTTCGCGGATCATCTGCGAGACGGCGACTTGTTCTTTGCGCAGTTCGCGGATCTTGGCTTTCGTCTCGGCTGAGAGAGTCGCATCGGTGGTTTGCGATTTTTTGGTCTGCAAAGCATTGACTTGTTGGGCGAGTTCCTGCTGGCGGGCCTCAGATTTGGCAATATCGGCGCCCGCAGTTTTGTTAAACTCCGCTTCCATGTCCTTGATCACCGTGAACGGACGGCGGGTGGCGGCGCGGGACCGCGAACCGATCAGGTATTTAGAGCCAGCCGCCTCGTCTAGCAGATTGAACAGCAACGGAGCATTGCCATTGGCCGGTGACGCCATTTGCATCCCGCCAAAGTTTTGCACCCGATAGGCAAACGGATCGTAGAAGGCATCCACATCGCCTATCAAAAATACGTTGCCTGGCGCAACGCCCTCCTTGAGCCAGGTCGGCTTCGGTGCTTCCTGCTTTGCCTCGGCCGGCAACTCGCCCACCTGCGGTGTTTTGTCGGCCTTGGGTGCGGCAGGTGTTTGACCGGGTTTGCCATTGGGGAAGGCGGATTTGAAGGTGCCGCTGAGGTGGGTAACCAGATCAAAGGCGGTGCCCTTAGGTTTGAGCGAGGTGGTCAAGGACTGATCGAGAGTCGAAGCCCGCGTGGAATCGACGAAGCCAGCCTGCAGCGAGGAACGCACCAAAGAATTGACCGCCACCCCCGCGCTGCCGGTTTGGGTGAAGCCACCCGGCAGCAACATCATGATGGACTCCAAATTCTTGGTTACGATGCTGTCCTTCTGCGGCATCGCCTTTTGCGACAAGGTCAGGATGGCCACCGCATCGGTAGGGCGGCCGTCTTGCCCTTGCATGGTCGTCATGTAGGTGGGGTCGGCTAACACCTGCGTCGATTCGAAGCTCATGCCCCAGGCACCGAGCAAGGTTGGAAGCGTGGAGCTGGTGGGAATGCCGCCGCCGCCCATCATCGGATTACCGCCGCCACCAGTGCGTTGTGCCGCCACCGAGAACGCGTCCAAACACGCCACCACCGTGCCGCCGCCTAGCAGGTATTGGTCCACTGCAAACTCAGTCTCCGGCGTGATCCCCGCAGGATGAAACAACAGCAGGACCTGGATTTCCTTCGGATCAATCGTGATCGGGGTCATGCCGAGGTCCTTGACTTGGAAGGATTGCTTCAATTGCTGATAGAAAATCCACGGCTGGTCAGGGCGTTGGCCGGGCATTTGCGCGGGCTTGCCTCCCAGTTGCAGTGCGGACATCACGCCGATGACCGGTTTGCTGGGGGTGGTGACTTCCGCGATGGCTTTGGACAGGTGGTATTCGAGCATGGTTTCCTCGTTAGGATCGAGGAAAGGGATCACGCTGGTGCGGTCCAGACACGACACCGCCAAGCCGAAATAGAGGTTCTGGTCATCCATCCGCTGGCCGTTGATTCCATCAAGATTGGCGGAATCCTCGGCATCGGTGTCGGGCTGCGGATCGAGTTCGTCGATGCGCAGTTGGCCCTTGGATAACGAACTGTATTCCTTGAGCAACTCGTCAACCCGGCGCATATGCAACTTGAGAGCCTCCGGCATGTAGGCGGTGCTACGAGACGCGTAGTAGCGAATCACCACCGGCGTGTCCAATGCCGAAACAATCGCACGGGTGCCCTCCGAGAGCGTGTGCAGTTTGTTCTCAGTGAAATCGTGTCCGCGGCTGCCGACGGGGGTGAGGGCGACGAGCCAGTTGGCCAGCACGGCGATGGCGACCAAAGCGCCGACGCCAAAGGCGGCGCGGGTGACGGGGTGGGTTGGTTTGTGGGCCATGGGATGAAATGGATGAATTTTAAATTATGAGCTAGTAAATGTTAGGAGCGTTTGGCCGAAAGGATGGCGCTGGTGCCCAGCAGGGACACCAGAATAATGGACCCGAACCACACCAGATCCTGCAGGCGGAACAGGCCGCGGTTGAGCGAGCTGAAGTGGTTCCATACGCCGAACGAGACGACCGCCTCGATGGCCGATGGCGACACGGCTTTGCCCAGTTCGCGGGTGAAATCATCATACCCACACAGCACCATCGTCACACAAATCAACACCGAGACAATCAGACAGACGACTTGGTCGCGGGTGCAGGCCGAGACTAACATGGTGATGGCCAGAAACGTGCAGCACACCAGCAGACTGCCGATGTAGCCGGCCAGGATCGCGCCGTTGTCGGGATTACCGAGGTAATTGACCGTGAGGACAATCGGGAAGGTGCAAGCCAGGGCCACCAACCAGACGGTAGCCGCCGCGACGAATTTGCCGATGATGGCACTACTGGTGGAAACCGGGAAGGTGCCTAGCAACTCGATGGTGCCGTTGCGTTGTTCGTCGGCCCACAGGCGCATGCCCACGGCCGGGGCTAGCAGCATGAAGATCCACGGGTGCCAGAAAAAGAACGTCCATTCGAGTGAGGAATCGCCCACGCGCATGAAATTGCCGAAGCTGAAGGCCAGCCCCATGGACAGAAGTAGAAAGATCACAATGATCGCGTAGGCGGTGGGCTGGGCAAAGTAGCTGCCAAGCTCGCGTTTGTAGATGGTTAGGGATGACATGGAAGAAAGGGGATGAAAAAATGCTGGGTAGAGAACGGACGGGCTGGCTCTTGGGGCTGGTGGCTTAGTGGGCGGCTTCGGTGTCGCGGGAGGTGACGGTGCGGAACAGGTCGGTGAGCGAGCCGCCGCCGGATTGGGCGACGAGTTGCGCAGGGGTGCCGTCGGCGACGATTCTGCCACGGTCGACGATGACCGCACGGGTGCACGCGGCCTCAACTTCTTCGAGGATATGAGTGGAGAAGAGGATGGCCTTGGTCTGGCCCAGGCGCTTGATGAGTTGGCGGACCTCGTGCTTTTGGTTGGGATCGAGACCGTCGGTCGGCTCGTCAAGGATGAGCACCTCGGGGTCATGCAGCAGCGCTTGGGCGAGGCAGGTGCGGTGGCGGTAGCCTTTCGAAAGGGTGTCGATCGACTGGGCCGCTACGGAGGCGAGCGAACAGGTATCGATGGCACGCTCGACGGCATCCTTTTTGGCGTTGCCGGATAGGCCGCGGATGGCGGCGCAAAACCGCAAAAACCCGATGACGGTCATATCGCGGTAGAGCGGCGCGGATTCGGGCAAGTAGCCGATCTTGGCCTTGGCTGCGGCCGGCCGATCCACGATTGAGATGCCACAGACTTTGGCATCGCCGGAGGTCGGCGGGAAAAATCCCGTGATCATCCGCATGGTGGTGGATTTGCCGGCACCATTGGGCCCGAGAAACCCTAGCACCTCGCCTTTGTTCACCGCAAACGACAGATGGTCCACGGCGGTTTTGGTTCCAAAATGTTTGGTTAGACTGTCAACTTCGATCATGTGGATAGGTGGAATGAAGGTGGCTTTTTTTCTACGACTCGGCTGTTAGCGTTGCCGCCCCGGCGTCTTGTGTAAAATCATGCATTTTCCCTAGCGACGAGGGAAATATTGGGAAGCTGGCCACCGCCTCGTGACAAGCGTAAGAGTCTGAGTGGCAAGATCCTAGTAAGGAGCCACCACATTTTGTGGTGGTGGCGCAAGCGCGGCCCATGACCCCGGAAACCGAAGTTCAGCACAACTCGAGGTTAAATGAACCACGGATTACACGGATTAAAATAGGGGCCGTCCAGAGCTTCGATAGTGCTGCAAAGGGTGCGCTAATCTAAAGCCAGAAAATCCGTAAAATCCGTGTAATCCGTGGTTTTATGATCAAATTCAGATTTCAACTTCGGATTTCGGGTTCATGGGCGTTGTTTCCGCACGACGACACTAACGTCGTCGCTCCCTAAGGCCGATCCTGCGGCCCGCGGTCGCGGTCGATGCGGAATGGGCGGCCGCGGAGGCGGGCGTTGCGGGTGCGCTCGATGACTTGTTGGACAAAGGTTTCGGGGACATCGACGAGCGAGTGTTTGGGAAACAGGGAGATGCGGCCGAGGCAGCCATCGGGCAGGCCGGCCTCGCGGTAGAGCATGCCGACAATCTCCTTGGCCATGACGCCATGGGTTTTCCCCAAGGATAGGAACAAGCTGGCCATGCCGGCCTCGGCGCTATGAACCTCCCGCGAACCCGAGCGCTCTTGACGCTCCGGCCGCTCTTGGCGGGGACTCGGTCCGCCTTCACGCTGAAAGCTGGGGTCCCTAGATTTTTGAAACTTGGGATCGCGCGGGTCGCGGCGTTCCGGTTCACGATCTTCCTCGATGGCGGAGCCTTCGCGGCCACTCGCCTCGCGCAGCAAGGTGACCAAGGCACCGGCGATATCCGTCGGCGTGTGCCCTTGTTCGAGCAGGCGGTCGATATTATCCTGATAGGCATCGAATTTGCCGCTTTCTAGGCGTTCTTTCAAGGAATCAAAGATGAGGTCGGCGCGGCGGCCTTCGACTTGTTCCTGGGATGGGATGCGCTCACGCCGGATCACCGAGCGGGTGTAGCGCTCAATGGATTGAATGCGGTAAATTTCCCGCCCGTAAACGAAACTCACCGCGCGACCCGAGCGCCCGGCGCGGCCGGTGCGACCGATGCGGTGGACATAGTCCTCGGGGTCGGTGGGCAGGTCGTAGTTGAAGACAATATCAATTTCGTCGATATCAAGCCCGCGGGCGGCCACATCGGTGGCCACCAGCAATTCGACGGACCCCTCACGAAAGCGCTTGAGCACACGTTCGCGCATTTGCTGGGTCATGTCGCCGTGCAAGCGATCGGCGGCATAGCCGCGGTTGACGAGATCTTCGGTGCATTCATCCACCGAGCGCTTGGTATTGCAAAAAATGACGGCCAGTCGTGGCGGGCTCATGTCGAGAATGCGCGAGAGCACCTCGACCTTCGAGCGTTGGCGCACTTCGAAGTACGATTGATCGACGGTGGAGACGGTGCGGGATTTTTGCTGGACCTCGATAATTTCGGGGTTTTTGCCGAAGCGCTGGATGAGGCGTGAGACGCCCGGGTTCATCGTGGCCGAGAAAAACAAGGTCTGATGCTCAGCGGGAAGGGCCGCCAGCAACTCGTCCATTTCATCGCGGAAACCCATATCCAGCATGCGGTCTGCCTCATCGAGAATGGCCAGCTTGACGCGCGAAGCATCCAGGGAACCGCGCCGCAGATGATCCAACAGGCGGCCGGGGGTCCCCACAATCAACTGGGCACCGGAGCGCAGGGCCCGCAATTGGCGATCCATCGGTGCCCCACCGTAAACCGGAGTGGCGTGCAGACCAGTGAGTTTTGAGCCCAAACGATGCACGTCCTCGCACACCTGCACCGCGAGTTCGCGCGTCGGGCAAAGAATCAGCACTTGTGGATAGAGTGAATTCACATCCAGCAGGGCGAGGGCCGGCAAGGCGAAAGCGGCGGTCTTGCCGGATCCGGTTGCAGACAGGCCGACCAGATCGCGGCCCTGCAAGGCTGCCGGGATGCTCATCGCTTGGATCGGTGAGGGGCGCTCGTAGCCCAGGGTTTCAATGGCTTCAAGCAGGCTAGCGGGAAGGCCGAGTTCGGAGAAAGGGGGGGTTTCCATAAGGGGGGACGTTGCGTGGGAGGGGGTCGGGCGCTGGCTGTCGGACAAAAAATACCGCCGCTCCCGGCGGAGAGTCATCGACTTGTTCCACGCGGAAAACAAGCATTGAAAAATCCGATGGCAAAAAAAAGCCGCAGTGTCAGCCAAGATGACGTTGAAAGCCAGTAAGCGCCTGCAGCTCCGACCTGCCGCTGAATGTGCGCTTTGCCTGCCGGTGGGCGAGCATTGCGGCGGTCATAGACACGCCGCTACAATGCCGGTTCATTGGCGGTGCATGGGCAGCGCCGGTCATAAACGCGCCGCTACAATGCGCCGGATCGACTTGCGTGTGAGGGCGAAGCCCCGCTAGAGGTCGCCGGACTTAAGGAAGTGGGCGGTGGTATCGGCGAGCCAAGCCGCGCTTTCCCAGGGCACGCGGTGGCCGCTAGCGGGCGCCACGGCCAGCCGCGCCTGTGGCGACAAACTCACCGCGCGGCGGGCCAGCGCGAGAAACTTGTCATCCTGTTCGCCCGCCACCCATAACACCGGAATGCTAATTTCGCCTAACCGCTGCCACAGGGGTTGCTGCGCCCCGAGCGACCAATCCATGAAGCTGCGGGCCACCTCGCGCCGCCGGGTGACCAACGCACGATCCGCCGCTGCGTCGCGGATTGGCGTGTGGCCCAACAGCGGCTGCGCATTCCAAGCAGCGAGAAATCGCGGCCAATCCCCACCAAACGCCTGCGTCGCCCACGCCGCATCCGCCTCTAACCGTGCCGCCCGCTCCGCCGCTTCTTCCAAGCCCGGGTGCGCCGACACCAATACCGCCGCCTGCCACGGATGGCCTTTTTCTAACAACGCGTGCAGCGCCAGCCGCCCGCCCAGCGAATATCCTAACAATGCCCGCCCGCTGCCGCGGTGCACCTCGCCTCCGGCCTCGGCGTTGAGCGCTTTGCCGAAGCCCTCCAATGACTCAGACCTATCCTCCAGAAAGCGCCACAAGTCCACCGCACGGCTGCTGATGGCCGCGGCGGCCAGCCGCTTGGCCAGTGCCCGCCAATCCGCCGCCACTCCCACCGCGCCATGCAGGCACCAACATTCCAGCGGTCCGGCTTCCCGACGTTCATCGGCTTGTTTCGAGTATTGCAGCATGGCCGGGGCGGCATGCAGCATCGACGCGTCCGATACAAATGTCCACGCCTATCCGAAAACCCGGGATCTTTGGCAGGAGGACAGGTGCAATGGAACCAGTCCCGCTTTTCGAGCGTGAGGTTTTGGAAGTAGGAGCGAATGCTCGAGAAGCGGGACTGACCCCCATTGCAGTTGGGGAAGCTCAAGATCCGCTTGACCGTATTCCTGAAAGGTGCCGTGCTTCATCGTGCGAAACCTTCCCAGGTTTTGAACTCTGCGGCAGTCTCAGGCCCGCGCAGTCCGACCGGGAGGAGGTCGAGATAGGTTTGCACATCGCCCACCAACGGGAAGCCTTGAGATTCCTTTCCTTCCGCAAAAACCCCTTCATCTTCAGGAATGATCAACCACAGGTTCCCTCCCGTGCTGACCTTGCGGGCCGGAAAGATGTCCAGAAGCCGCCGCTGTCTCACATAGGCCGAAACCACCGGTGGAATGGTATGAGGTCGGCGCAACCACGCCGCGAACCACTGGGTGAAGGCGATCGACTCCGTCCCCAAGCTATCAGCCACCTTTTGTGCAATCTCTGCGGGGCGATTGCTCAACACGGAAAACTGATGGACCGCAGTGCGCTTCTGCCAGTTATCGGCCTGCCCCCATGCTTCCAACAGCCGATCAAAATCCGCGAGCAGGTAAGTTGCTGGAACTTTACGGCCGGAGGCGGCTGATCGCTCGACATAGTCCCCATCCACCAGTTGCGCGAGGACCTGCGACACCACGGCGCGGGACACGCCCGTTTGCCGTGCCAGTTCCTCCTGGGTCCGGGGGGCACCCCGCTGACTGAGCAGGGCTCGGACGAGTCTGGAAGCCTTTGGAGAGAACGGATCGGGTCCAGATCGGGGATTTCGGAAAGCCACCACACCCGGGCGCCGGTCCAGCAGGAAATCAGATGCGCCAACGAACAGCCGCCCGTTCAGATCGGCATGTGGAATTCCTTCCCGGCGCAAATCGGCGGCCAACAACTCCGAAATACTCGGGCACACCAGCAAACGTCCCGGATCCGACGGGTCCCTCAGCAGCTTCCGCGAGGGATGTAAAACCGGACGAACCTTGAGCAGCTGCTGCCTTTGGGGGGACTCGATGCGCAAATCGATGGAGCCATCACTAGAATACTCAAACATGGTGGCGAAATGCCGATATTCCTCAGAAAACCCTGATTTATCAAGATTCCCGAGCAATTCCTCAGTGGTCGAAATTTCCTTAATTTTGTTCAAAACAATGATTTTGCTGGCCCAGCAAAACATTTTCATTGGAAAAAACAAGCCTTTTTTGGAATCGGAAACCACCAACCAAGGCATCATCCCCGTTCCAAAGTGGACTCCTCGGCAACCTTCATTGACACCTTCATTGGCTCCACCCTCCTCATTTCACCACCTGCAGCCGCATAAAACGCTGCGGATGGGTCGCGTATGGCACGTTGTCGCGCACCGTCACCTGCAAGACTCAAGACTCAAGAGAAGAGTCGATGTAGAAGCGCTTCGCTCTCTTATCTTGTCTTATCTTGTCTTATCTTGTCTTGCGTCTTGCGTCTTTGAGCGCAGCGGTCTTGCGTCTTTATTTCACCACCTGCAGCCGCATGAAGCGCTGCGGATGACTGGCAAAGGGCACGTTGTCGCGCACCGTCACCTGCAAGACTCAAGACTCAAGACTCAAGACTCAAGAGAAGAGTCGATGTAGAAGCGCTGCGCTCTCTTATCTTATCTTGTCTTGCGTCTTGTGTCTTTGAGCGCAGCGGTCTTGCGTCTTTATTTTACCACCTGCAGCCGCATAAAACGCTGCGGATGGCTGGCAAAGGGCACGTTGTCGCGCACCGTCACCTGCCAATAACTTCCGCCGCCCGGCGTCGGGTCGGTTTGTGACAGCACAGTCAACGCCGGGGTCCATGGCATTTTCTCGGAGCTTTCGCAGCCTTCGCCCGCCGCAGCCAAACAGGCGGCGACCAATTTCGAGCCGAGGAAATATCCTGCTTGGATGATGCCCTCAAGACAAGGCCCGACGGTTTCAATGATACCGCGTTTCTTTGCCTCCACCAGCAAGCCGGCGGTTCCTTTGACCTGCAACCCATAGACATGCGATGCCACACGACGCGCTTTCCTTTCATCAATGATGACCGAAAAAAGTCCGAGTTGCAGTGCCGCTGAGATCACTGCGGCTTCACCGCTGTCTAACTCCGCGCGCAGCAAGCGATCCGACTGGCCTTGACACGGATGAATTCTTGCCTGTGCGAGCGCCTCCAAAAGTTGCTGACGATCAGGCGATCCGCTAACCAGCAATTCTTGTCGAACTTCCTCCGGTACGATTACCACAGGAAACAAGTGGAAAGGCAGCCACGCCATGTCGATACGTGCCAAACCAATGAGAGGACCGGTGTTGCAGACCACTGGCGACGTGAAGAGCGGGTTCATGCGAACTCACCGGTCAGTTCGTCAGCTGATAATTCAGCTACGGGAATCCCTAGTCTGCCGGCCTCTAGTATAAAGACCACCCGCGAGAGACCGCACATCTGCGCGGCTTGCCCGGAACTCAGCTCGCCCAATTCAAAGAATTTCATCGCCAACAGGAACCGACTGCGCTGCTCCAAAGATGCGAGATCCTTGGAGTGAATCAGCAGCGTATCGGGAACCGGGATGGCAACTGTCGCGAACATGCCAAGAGTCTGCAGCCATTCGGCACGAAAACAAGCCCAAAACAGACTCAAGACTGCAAGACACAAGAC
>Ga0114962_10004180_pt1 | contig 11531 bp, 8 predicted proteins | sample C_130820_MF_Meta_FD_87017 | JGI IMG/M metagenome (GOLD analysis project Ga0114962, IMG submission 87017) | Freshwater microbial communities from Lake Croche, Canada to study carbon cycling - C_130820_MF_MetaG | ecosystem: Environmental > Aquatic > Freshwater > Lake | place: Lake Croche, Canada... | reverse complement strand
CCAGGTAGGTAGGACTAAAGCTGATCACTGTGGCCGGACTGGACCTGTAAAATGTATTCAAAGAACCCGTGGTAATATCGCCCATCTTGGAGGCATCAAAGGTACCCGACTGGGGATTGTAGCTCTGCACAAACACACCTGGCTGTGCAGCCGCCTGAAGTTTGTTCTGACGAAGAAAATAAGCAGCCTGGTTACGATCCGCTTTGAGTTTTGTTAACGTGGAGGAATCGTAGACAGACATTCTCCTTTTACACCTTATTTTTTTCTTGGACCTTCTCTGCTGGCCGTAGAAGTGTCTGATTGGTGATCAAGCGACTTCCAATACACATTGTCTCAAGTTCTTGCATCAGCAACTTGGACGCATAGGGGATCTGAATATGGGCAAAGTTGGTTGTATTGCGGCAGCCGCGGCAAACCCAGATTCCCTCCTTTTCATTCGCAATTGCCAAGAGACCGCATTCCCTGCACGAGTAGCACTGGAAGGCATCTGAGCACTCCATTAGGCGCTCCTTGGTGAACTCGCTCATCCCGTGACCGATCACGCAGTCGCGTTCCATTTCACCGAAACGCAAGCCACCATCACGAGCCCTACCCTCCGCCGGTTGCCTTGTCAGCATCACGAGAGGACCTGATGCACGACTATGAAGCTTGTCTGCCGAGCAGTGTCGGAGCCTCTGATAGTAGCAGGGGCCAATGAAGATGCTCGTCTCCATCATTCGGCCCGTGTAGCCATTGTACAGCAGCTCATTCCCATAGGGCTCCATACCGTAATGGTCCCGAAGCAGGGCGCCCATATCATCCACTGTAGTGGCATTGAAGGGTGTGCCGTCGCCCAGAGCTCCCGCATAGCAGCCAATCTTACTCAGCAGAGTCTCCATCAGCTGGGCAATTGTCATACGTGAAGGTATGCAATGGGGATTTATGATGATGTCGGGCACAATTCCCGTGCCCGTCTGGGGCATATCCTCAGGATTGATAACCATCCCCATCGTACCCTTCTGTCCGTGCCTGGAGGAGAACTTGTCGCCGATCTCGGGAATCCTGTCCTGCCGCATTCGGATCTTGGCAAAGGAATAGCCCTCGCCGTTCCTGTTCTTGTAGACCTTGTCTACATAGCCACTCTCATTGTTACGGGGCGTCTTGGAAACATCGCGACACGTCTTGGAGCCTGCAGGGAGCACCTTGCCCGTCGGAACTCGTAGAGGGACCACCTTGCCAATGAGCACATCCTCAGGCGTAACATACTTGTTCTCGGGGACAAACCCGTCCTGACCTAGCTTCTCATAATTCTGCTTCTTCATATGCTTGGTTACAGCAGGATCGGGCTGGCAGAATCGCTCTTCCTCCCCTGAAGACTGGTTCTTCTTCTCTTCGTCCTTGTAGGTCCTGTAGAAGATAGACCTGAACCGGCCGCGATCCAATGCACCCCTGTTAATCATATTGGAATCCTCCTGATTGTAGCCCGTATAGGTCATAATGGCAACAACCACATTGGAGCCAGCCGGCAGCTTCTGGGCCCCATAGAACTTGCTCATAAATGGACTCACCATTGGAATCTCAGGATAGCACAACAGATGGGCCATTGCATCAAAGCGCTCCTCAAAGTTGAGGGCAAACATTCCCATTGCCTGCTTGGCCATTGCAGACTGATAGGCGTTACGGGGCGATTGATTGTGATCGGGGAAGGGGATCATTGAGGCAATTGTGCCGAGGGCCACACAGGGGTGAATCTCTGCGTGGGTTCTGCTCGTATCCTTGAGGGCTGTCTCGTAGTCCATTGCGATAAACGCCCCCTCGGCCTCACCTGCATCAAGAAACTCAAAGAGATGCTTACCCGAGGGGGTAGACCACAGGAGCATCCGATTCCAGTCTCGGATTGCATTGATCTGTGCCTTCAGCGTTCCTGATCTGTCGTTGGCAATTTCACGAAGCGTGGGAGCATACAACACAGGCCGAATGATACGACCGGCCTCTGTGGTGATCCAGAGTTCCTTGAGAGCCGACTTCCAGACAATGCCCGTGTGAATATGGAGCTCACCACTTCGCTTGGCCTTTCGAAGCGCATCTACCATCGCTAGGGCCTTGTCGCAAGGCACAATACCCGTCCACGAGCCGTTTAAGAAGACACGGACATCCTTGAACTTCTCTTCAATTGTGCAAGCCTTGAGCGTCTTCAATGTACCTAGGCGCATCAGATACATCAAGATGGTCGCAGGACTTGAGAAGATAGTGATATGGGCGGTGCACGCCATATTCTTAATGACACCTACACCGTGACCCTCGGGTGTTTCGCAGGGACAGACATTACCCCATTGAGTCCCGTGCTGCTTACGGGGATCGATGAGCTTTGCTGTCTTGTCGACAGGGGTCGACAAGCGGCGTAAATGGGATACGGCAGACGGATAGTTGAGGCGATTGAGCACTTGTGATACGCCCACCTTGGATGGCCCTGCAATCTTGCCATTTCCAAAATTGCCCGTGGCCAAGGAGGACTTTAGGGCCACATCCAGGATCGTGGCCTTGACAATCTTGTTGATGTTGTTGATATTGACGATCTCTGACCAGTTTCCTGTGGCCTTCCACGAGCCCCCGTGAATCTCCTTGGACAGGCACGCTCGCATATCCTTGACCATTCGATTGTTATAAGTCTTTCGCAGAAGGTCCGCCAACAAGAACCCTGGTGTATCAATGCGCTTATTGGGATAGGCGTCACGGTCATCCTTCTGGATACGCTGCGAGGAGACCCAGAGCACCTTGCGCGTCATATGGGCCAGAAAGCACGCCTTTTCGTACTCCTGCGTAGATCCGCCAATGTGAGGAAAGAGCTCCTCGGCCAGAATATCCGATACGACCATCTGCCGCTGGGACTTGGCTGACCAAGAACTGATGTGCTGGGATAGCCACTCAATCGCCAATGCCTTCTTTGTGATCGAAGAGGCCTCCTGAATAGACTCCTCCATAATATTGTCGTACACGGGATCTCCGTCGGGTCCCAGAATAAGCTCATAAATAGCCCTGTCTGTTTCTACGCCAAGCGCCCGAAAGAGAATCCACAGAGGAATGTCCTGCTTGATGCGAGGAATGGTGGCCTTGAGCATCGTTATGAGGTTGTTCTTGGGATGATAGACAAGGCGCACTGCATTGGACTTGGGCACCTGGTCGTTATCGGGACCAATACACTTAATCTCAACCACCTCCTTGTCCTTGACATTGCCCTTTCCGTTACGAAAGACAAAGGGGCGATTCTCTGACATTCGCTCCATCGAGATCATTGCACGCTCGCCGCCCATTACGATAAAGTAACCGCCGAGATCTTCTGCACACTCTCCGAGTTCTCGAGGCTGCACGTGCTTCAAATCATTTAGAAGGCAGTACTTGGACTTGACCATAATGGGGATCTTGCCGAGATGCACATTGGGAAAGACACGAACCTTGGACTCACGAATAGAACCTCGTGTGTGATCAATGAAGGTCGTGGTGACTTTTACGTCCACATTGAGGGGCGCCGAGTAATTCAAGTTGCGATCACGAGCATCCTTGGGAAGCATCTTGTGCACAGCACCATTATTTTCGTGCATTGTGGGCTTCCGAAGAGAGATTCGTTCAAATTCGAGGCTGACTTCGTATTCGTGATTGACGGTTCTTGGAGCTACTACTGTAGCAGTAACAACAGTATTTCCGGTAGCCTGTTGTTGCTGCTGTTGTTGAATAAGAGCGTTTGCGGCTGTCGTGGACAGACCCGTTGCAGCGGCTAAGGCAGACCTCGGTCCCGCCAAGGGAATCTCCGGCGAGCCACGGCTGATAATAGGATTTGCCATCGAAATGATTTCGGGAATGTCCGTTTCTACGAACTGATTGAAGCCATCCAGTTGATGGGCCAAGATATCGGCTTCACTAAAGTAGGTGTCCAGATAGTGCCGATAACTTGGTAGAACCGCTTCAGTAGAACTATTCATTATACTTGATTTAACACAGTGATCAGGGTTTAGATTGTGTCAAATTTATGGTCTTGGACTCACTTAGATGTTGCTCAGCAGTCCAAGAATCAGATTGAATTAAAACGTACAGTTAATTAGGGGATAATCCAATGTCAGCCGCAGATATTAAGCAGATTCAGATTACAGGCGGTGCCGAACTCGTCGGCGGTCGCCGAAAGCGCGCCAGTCGCAAGAAAGATCGTGGCCTCCCTATCAGTGGTCCCATAGTCTCAAAGCAATCCGGCGGTGATTCTTGTCGCCTAACAGGATATATTGCACCCAATCAAGTGGCAGGTCCTGCCTCTCTTGACCAGGCCTTTAAGACGCTCACACAGCCTGGACAGAATCCTATGGAGATCACGAAGCTAGCCGTCTCGGCTCTGCCCAATGCAACGCAAGCCGGCGGCAAACGAAAAGTGGAGCTCCGAAAGACGCTTGGGAGCAAGAAGGTCCACCTGCATTCTAAGAAATCCAGTATTGTTGGAAAACCGATCTCTCTTAAGAGAAATAAGACGCGCAAGATTGTACTTGGATTAGTGTCTCTTCATAAGCGTCAGACACGGGCTAAGAAGATCAGTGAAAAGATGAAGGAGATGCCCATTGATAAACTCAAGAAGCAGCTTGTAGAACAGGGGCTCATTAAGTCTACGTCAAAGGCTCCTGAATCAGTGCTCAGGCAGATTGCAGCCGATGCCCAGATTGTCGGCGGCAATGGTTTGTAAGGCGCCTAAAGTCCAGACGCCGTAAATAGGTAAGGATGTACGAGGAGTACGGCAAGTTCTATGCAAAATACACGAAGACATATGGTAGTAAAACTGCCATATGTCTTATGGTGGGTGCCTTCTATGAACTCTATGATATTCAGGACAAGGAAACGGGCCTGACCCTGTACAATGTCAAGGAGATCACCGATCATCTGGGGATTCAGTTAACCCTCAAAAAGGACTTAAAGGAACCAGGTAAACAGGGGCTCTTTGCAGGATTCCCTGATTATGCGTTGCACAAGCACGCGGCCCGTTTAACAGCCAGTGGTTGGACGGTCATTGTGATTGATCAGGTCAAGGATGCAAAGGGCAAGGTGCTTGATCGCACGGTCAGTCGCATTCTGAGCCCCTCCACCCATGTGGAGGCAATGGCCTCCACAGAGACGCCCTATCTGACCCTTCTGGTCTTTGAGCCTTCCCTCAAGTTCGGCCTGGCCACCCTGGATCTGACGACAGGCTCCACCACCACCTATTCGTCTCAAGCCTTAGGCCATCAGGATTTGTGGACGGCGGATGATCTCCAGCAGCAACTCTGCCTGTATCCACCAAAAGAACTGCTTGTGTTTTGTCATTTGAAGCAACCCTTCGAAGAGGCCCAGATTCGCAAGCAGTTTGGCATTCTACATACTACCCCTGTGCACATCCGAACCTATCAGACCTTTGGCACCTTTGCGAATCCAATGGCCAATGCCGAGTATTTGCGAAAGGCCTTCAGTATTCAGAGTTTACTGCCCGTCCGTGAATACCTGTCCCTTCGTTCCGATCTGGAAGAGATCGCATTAATGTATCTGCTACAGTTCACAGAAGAACATATGCCCTCGGCAATGAAGGGCTTTCAGCGGAACAATCCGTGGATTCCTGAGCAGAATCTGCTGTGCGGGAACAAGGCGCTTGTTCAGCTGCAAATGGATCAGGTCGCCCAACTCTTTTCGTCGTGCATTACGCCAATGGGCAAACGGGATATCAAGCAACGCCTTTTGAGGCCCTTAACTCAAGCAACCCTCATTCAGAATCGGCTCCAAGAGATCCAAGAGTGGATGGCCTGGCCTCAGGATCAGATCTCCGCCCTCGATAAGAATTTGCGATTCATTGGAGATCTGCCTCGTATTCATAGAAAGCTCCTTCTAGCCACAACTACTCATCAGGACTTTGTGACGCTCGATCAGAGCTATTCCTCCATTCAAACGATTTTGAAGTCGTGGTTGGGAACTTTCTTTAAGCCCCCTCCAGATCTAGAAGCACAACTCACGGCCTACCAGGCAGTCTTTGACTCCCATATTGATGGGGAAAAGGCACTCAAAGCGTGTGAGGACTGTACACCTTTTACTAAGAAATATACTGCGGTTGTGGCCATTGAGGAGGATATTCAGACCATTCTGAAGGAGTTCGAGGATGTACGAACAGGGTTGTGTTCAGTGGCGAATCTGTCCTCGGAGGCTGTGCGCTTAGAGGCGCGAGAGAAGGAGCCCTTTGGTCTAAAAGCCTCCTCGAATACGCTCAAGGCTCTGCAAGCGGTTCTGAGCAAGTTGCCAAAGGGAACTCATTTGAATGCCCTTAAATCGGGAGGCTGGATTGAGTCGCCGACTCTTCAGACATTGAATGCGCGGCTCTTGTCTCTGCGAGGAAAGTTGGCCCATCAGAGTCAGGAGGCGATGCTCAAAGCCTGTGCTGCTATTGCAGAACAGGCGTCTGTCTGGTCTTCCTTGGAGGACTGGGTTTCCCACGTGGACTGCACGCGGACGATTGCCAAAGTCAGTCAGGAAAAGGGCTGGTCGTGCCCTACCATTGACCAGAGCTCGGGAGAAGCCTACCTGGATATTAAGGGGCTCCGGCATCCGCTTGTGACCAATACAAGAGTCGCCTATGTGCAGCACGATGTGGTCCTGGGCCCCGATTCGTGGCTCGTCTATGGAATGAATGCATCGGGTAAATCGACGCTAATGAAGGCCGTGGGCATTGCGACACTGTTGGCCCAGAGTGGCTGCTTTGTGCCGGCTCAGCATCTCCAACTCAGACCCTTTTCGTCTCTGTATACACGCATTCTGAATCAGGATAATTTGGCGGCAGGGATGAGTTCTTTTGCAGTCGAAATGAGTGAGCTGCGAGATATTCTGAAAGGGTCAGATGCAAATACCTTGGTCTTAGGGGATGAATTGTGTTCTGGAACGGAATCGGTGTCTGCAATGGCCTTAATTGCTTCGGGCATTCAGTGGCTCCATAAGTCCAGATCCAAGTTTATCTTTGCCACGCATCTGCACGATCTGTCGCAGCTTTTGGATTGTGAAGCCCTCCAGCTCAAGATCTGGCATCTGCACGTTGAATACGACCCTGTCCGTCACAAATTGATCTATGATCGAACCTTGTTGCCTGGATCGGGTTCCACTTTGTATGGCTTAGAGGTGGCGAGGGCGATGGACTTGCCTTTGGCCTTCTTAGAACAAGCCCAGGTCCATCGCCATACCCTTCTTCAGACTCTGAAGCAACAGGATGCCCCCACGAGTTCCTATAATTCTGTTATTTGCAGAACACAGTGTGAGCTCTGTTCTCATCCGATTCAATCGGATCTGGAGGTTCATCATATTCAGCAGCAGGCAATGGCCACAAATGGAGTTCTACCAAATGGTGTTCCGATGAACGATCCGACCAATCTGGTCACTCTATGTGCCAAGTGCCACGATGAGGTGCACGCGGGCCAGGAAGTGCTGCCTCTGGTACAGACATCAGCGGGTCCTGAACGCCTGTCCGTCACGACAAAGTCCACCAAAACAACAAAGTCAAGGAGTAAATGGTCGGAGGAACAGATTGAACAGATACAGGCAGTCCTTCAAGAATATAAAAGAGCCTCTTTGAAGAATCTTTCATATCGATTAAAAACGGAATACCAGATTGACATATCACCCCAGAGTCTAGAGGCCTTTCGGCGAGTTTAGCCACCGCCTAATTCTAATCCCTCTTATGAAACAGTAAAAGATAGTAGTGTAGTTCTTAAAAGGTATGGAGGTAACCAGCCTTCAGGCCCCGAAGATACTACATTATAGTTTTTACCATCACTTTTAAATGTCACACTTTGAGTGACATCATCAAACAGTGTAGGCATTATAGCAGAATATATATAGGGTGCAGGATTCCTTATAGTATTGGTAATACCAATTGTTAGAAGACCGTATGTTACTGCGTTTGGAGGAGTGCCAATTGTGATAGGATGAAGTTTAGTGTAGGGGACATTTGTAAAAAATATAGTAAATTCTAAACCGGGACAAAATGCAGCAGGTAAAGGTCCACTTATATCAAATACTATAATACTTGGTGTTACCCTATTTGTGTAGGGGTGTGCTTTCACTAATCCACTTACATCTAAAGGATTATTTGAAGAATCAACAGATCCCAAATCTACATAAAAAATACCTCCCGAATTCTGGACATCTGGCATAGGGAGAATATAGGTAGATACATTGGAAAAATCTAGAAATATTCCTGGACTACTTCTGGTACTAACATATTGTGGTATAACCTGAATATTATTGTTATTGCGCTGGGCATAACGAGTCTGAACAGAAGACATTTAACTATCTACTGTTAAGAATCTAATTTATATTAGGCACCAGTAATGATACATTAACCACTACCGACTTGTGATGCAGATACAGCTGCAGCTGCTATAGTTGCCTTTGCCTCCGCTGCCGAAGCCTTTGCAGCGGTTGCATCCTTCTCTGCAATGGCCAAACGGGCCTTTACAACCCCTAGATCCGCCGTAAGAGCCTCGACGACTTTCCGGAGCTCTCCAATCTCATTACGATTGGCCTCGATGCCGAGACGAACAGGGTTGCCATTCTGGTAGTTCAGGCCGCCAGCATTTAGGACAGAGGTCATTCTGCTAATTCCTAGAGTATTGAATGCCGGATCTGAACACAGCATCCAAGTCCAGGAGTGCTACTGTAAATTTGAAGATGATTATCATCATAACCGTAAGCAGAGATGATTATCGCCATTCGCTGTATGAACTGTGGAATGCCCTTGGCTGACATGTGGCGTTGGTTTGAACTTCGTGTGGCTGAACTTCGTACAGAAATGGGTATTACAAACTCCTCTTCACCAATGTATATGGACGGTATAAAAGTTCCGGTTACGCCCGAGGGCCGGGCCCTTGATGAGCTAGGGCTCGGCCGTTATTGCTGCCGAGCCAAGATACTCACCTGCACCAATCTAAATGAGAAGGTTTGAGATTATTCCCAATTGAATAATTAGGAGTGATGGAGCTATTTTTGCCATCGATTTTAGTCATCATATTTGCGGCTCTCGTCGTTATGATTCTTCTACCCAACTTCAGTCCTCTTGTGATTGTAATTGTGTCAATTCTTCTCCTTACGGCAAGTACGTACCACCACTTTCAGTTCTTCTGGCACGAATATCAGGATTCTACGTGGCAAGCCTCTCTGAAGATCTTTGCGCCCGGTATTATCATCACTGCAGTGTTTGTGTATATCTTTTTTGCAGGGGGAATTCTCTTAACAAATGGCTCCAGTCCTTCGATGCCGTCGATGGAACTTCCTTCGGCGTCTACGGCAACGAATCCTTTAACGTCTGCTATTAATACATCTATGAGTGCGGTCAGTACTGCCGCTAACTCTATTTCAGGGGCAGCAGGGGCGATTACCAGCTCATTGGGCTTAAGTTCTGCCAATCAATCCAGGAGAGGTGCAAACAAAGGGCCTACCACTAGCACCTTAGCTGTTGTATAATTTTATTCCTACCGTTAAGATTCTCAACTGTATTACTAGAGGGATGGCGCCAAGAGCAACGAAAAAACGCTCTTCAAAGAAGAGTCGTAAAACAAAGCATATAATGACAATCCCCGAGCTTCGAAAGGCGTTTGAACACGTGGAAACGTTTGTAGAGTTGCACTGTAAATTGCCGAAGGCTGAACTTGTTAAACAGTTCAAGCAGGAGTGGAAGCAGACCTTCAAGAAGGAGATTCAGACAAAGGAAGCAGAGGCCTATGTTGAACACGCGCTAAATGTCATTGCGCATAAGAAACCCCATCACAGGAGGCATTCAGGAGGGGCGCAGGTTCTTTCGGGATCCCCTGCTTATGCGGGAGAGACGCGGCCCGGCGAGTATATCTCTGGAGGTGTCAATCAAGGATCCTATGCTCAGGTGCCGGCCTATGTAGACAGAGGATTCTGGAATGCAGAGATTGGGCGTCAATATGATCCTGTACCAGGTCAGACGGCGTATCCTGCGGCGACTCCCTATGGGATGGGGTCCAATCGTGTTACAGGTGGAACACGGAAGAGGAAGAACAAGAAGAATCAGTCAGGTGGCAGTCTTCTTGGGGCGGCTACTCAGTTCCTTATGCGCCCCACCTTTTCAGCCACCCCACCTCCCAATGTACTTGATAATGCAACAACGGCCTGGATGGCAAAAACAATGCCCCAAGGTCCTGATCCATCCCAGATACGCCTTCCCTATTTATCCAATTTAACAGGGGCAACAGCCCCTACCCTTACCTCGACAGTTACTCAATTACCTACTGTATCAACTCCCCCTACTGCGTGGTATAATACAGCTTCTTAACTGCTTGCCGCCTAATATAAAATTAAGCCCTCACTCATAATGGAGGAGGGCTTAATTAGATTCTTCACGGTAGGCAATATAAATTCGCTGGATCTAAGGATTAAACCCTTCTTCAAATAGGAAAGATGGAATCTATTTCCGACGAAAGTCGGCAAGTTGCCAGGAACTTAATTGATACGTATTTTAAGACAACGGATTATCCCTATACACGGCATCATATAGATTCGTATAATACATTTTTGAGCACAGATTTGATTAATATTATTAAATCGGATCCTATCCTAATTGTGAAGGAACTAATTCCAAACACAACCAAGTATCGCTACAAGGTCGAAATCTTTGTCGGCGGCGAATCAGGAACCGAGATCCAAATTGGCACTCCGACCATTTCCTTACAGAACACCGCCGATGTCCGCCTTCTCTTTCCTAATGAGGCCAGACTGAGAGCCCTGACCTATGCAGCCACTGTAACAGCCAATATCACGGTTCGTTTAACCTATACGGCTACAGCCACCTCCGCCCCTGTTCTCTTGGATATTCCTGCAACCACATTCCAAGATGTTCCAATGTTTAAAATGCCCATTATGTTGCACAGCAATTATTGCATTTTGCACAATAAACCCAAGGAGTTCTTAAGGGAAGCCGGCGAATGTATCTATGATCACGGAGGATATTTCGTAGTCGACGGACAGGAGAAGGTACTGGTAACCAAGCAGGGCCAGGCCTTCAATACGCTCTACATTACGCCGAAGCACAATGATGTCCGTGATCCCCGCTCGTCTCTCTTTGCGTCCATTCGCTGCTTAAGTCCCAAGACCAGGCGCACCAAGTCGATGAATCTACGCATCTGGGAGAATGGTCAGATTATGGTCGGTCTGCCCTTCGTGCGTCTCCCCATTCCTCTATTCGTTCTCTTCAGGGCCCTGGGATTCCAATCGGACAAGGAGATTGTGCAACTGATGTATCCCAATCTGAAGTCATCGGAGGCCAAGCTCTTTGTTCCGAAGCTTCAGCCATCCATTGTGGATGCCTGGCCCTTTATGAACACCTTTACGGCCATTCAGTTCATCAAGGTTCTGACAAAGGGCTATTCCGTGGAACACGTACTGGATATTCTTCGCAATCAGTTGTTCACCCATATGCCAAATGATTCGATGAGCCAGGGGCTGTTCTTGGCCGAATGCGTTCGCTCCGTCCTCCGTGTAAGCGAAGGCTT
>Ga0114962_10004179_pt1 | contig 11533 bp, 10 predicted proteins | sample C_130820_MF_Meta_FD_87017 | JGI IMG/M metagenome (GOLD analysis project Ga0114962, IMG submission 87017) | Freshwater microbial communities from Lake Croche, Canada to study carbon cycling - C_130820_MF_MetaG | ecosystem: Environmental > Aquatic > Freshwater > Lake | place: Lake Croche, Canada... | reverse complement strand
TCCCCCTACTTCTATTCAGACAGCAGGATCCTCGGCTACATCACTATCCTTTAGCGGTCTGACAGCTGGAGCATCATATACATTTACTGTGATTGCTAGTAATAGTTCAGGACCAGGTCAGGCAGGTACGTCTAATTCACTAACTATGCGACCAGCAGCACCTACAAATGTTACTGCTTCTATTGATAATTCTTCTACAGCGACTATATCATGGACTCCTCCCAGTGGTACACTTACGGGTTATACGATTACGTCTACTCCAGCTACTACTACTAAGACGGCAGGATCCTCGGCTACATCACTATCCTTTAGCGGTCTAACAAATGGAGCATCATATACATTTACTGTAATTGCTAGTAATAGTTCAGGACCAGGCCAGGCAGGTACGTCTAATTCACTAACTATGCCATCAACATCACCTATGATCTTACAGTTTAGAGATAGAGGGTTACAAACGTATTTAACTTTACCAATTTATAATATTCGGGAATATATCTGGATAGAATTTGGAGCAAATGGTCTAAAGAAATTTGTACCAGGTGATACAGTAGGAGGGTTAATAGACCAAAATATTGGTCCGTTTACAGTGAGAATTTTCAATACATATAACACAGAATTATTCGAAACCTTAGGCCCATCTACAAATGGAAATGTAACCTATACGGATTATTTAACATCTGTTGATTCCTGGGGTACAAATACAATTCTACGGGATTTGACTCGAGCATTTTATGTTCTTACAGTTCTTACTAGTATGCCAACAACTCTCCCTTCCTCAGTTAGAAATATAACTGGTATATTTGAGGCTACTCACGCATTTGTGGGGGAATCTATAATTAATTGGGATGTCAGTAATGTAGTAAATATGAATGCTGCATTCAGGTATGCTGCTCCATTTTCGGCAAATTTATCCAACTGGAACCCGTCTAGTGTCACAGCTATGGAAGGAATGTTTTATTTTACAGATGGTATGTATGTAAGTAATACATTGAGATATGATCTTCGCAATTGGAATGTATCAAGTATTACTCCTGGCAATTATCTTAACTTTTTATTTCTTCGTAATAGCACTGATATAACTTTGACAGATCCAAATTCTCCATTTTTTACAGTCCCAAGACCTACAAATATTACTGCTTCTGCTGCTAGTCCTACTACAGCGACTATATCATGGACTCCTCCCAATCGTCCACTACTGAGGGGCTATACGATTACATCTAATCCCACTACTTCTACTCAGACAGCGATCTTCTCTGCTTCATCTATGACATTTACGGGCCTGACAACTAGTCTCCAATATTCATTTACTGTAATTCCTAGTAATGTTTCAGGACCAGGCCAGGCAGGTACGTCTAATTTACTAACTATGCCACCAGCAGCACCTAGAAATGTATTGGCTACCAAAATTAATGCAAATACAGCATTAATATCTTGGAACGAACCAAGCGGTACTATAACTGGCTACACGATTACTTCTAATCCCGCTACTACTACTCAGACAACGACTCCCTTTGCTACATCTATAACATTTACGAGTCTGGCACCTGGATCATATACATTTACTGTAATTGCTAGTAGTAGTTCTGGGCTCGGTCTACCAGCTACGACCAATTCATTAACATTTTAATAATTATATAAATGGATTCCAGGCCCATTGGAGCAGAGCCTGGCGTTCTCTAGGTCGGCAATTCAGATCACCTGGCTTACAGTTTGCCTTGATCGCGCCCGCGTGACGGGCAAAGGATCTCCAGCGACCAATTTGCACATGATCGAGATCTGGGATGCGGCGGCCCATCCAGTAGCGGCAATACCATTGGAACCATCCCCGTTCATCAGGATTTTCGGGGCTTGATAGGATCGCTCGATGGCCGCCGGTCTTCTTTCCTGGGATCCAGCCATTCTCCCTCCATACCGACAGAGGTTGTCTCGACTTGATCTTAAACAGATTTACTGTCTCATCTGGTGCACCAGGTCTCAGACTGTCAGTCATAAGAGCACCTAAAAACCATTCTGCCGGAAATTCACGATAACAGTCATTCAGATAGGCTCCCTCAAAGGCTCCTAGGAGTAAGATCTCAGCCGGACTCAGAGCCGGTTGAAAGTCAGGGCCCAGTTCACCAGGTTCTTCTGTTAGAATGTAGGAATACGGCTTAGACATTGTCTCAGTTCCCTTAATGGTATCTCCTTTCTTAAATGAGGCTAGTGGTCTACCCCATTTGAGCAAAAGTGACTGTAGGTGTTCAGGACTCGTTGGTTTCATGCCTACTATGGAAGATAATCTTAAATTCAAGGCCTCGATGACCGAGAAAGAGAAGGTAGTACATGCGCTAGCAGCAAAAATGTTGAAAACACGCTACAATCCTGTGCAATGCAACCTCTTCCGCTCTTGGTTGCGATCTTCATCGCAACCTGCAAAGCAGAAAAGTACAGATGCGACGCAACCAGCTAAGCAGTAACCCTTCGTGTCCAAGCCTTGACCCCACCATTGATGTTCAGCCAGTTCACGTCACCGACGGGGACCCACTTGTAGCCCTTGTGTTCACGAGCAATCAGGCTCGGCTCACGTAGTGTTCGCAGGGGCCTGGCCGTCCAGTAAATCCGTTTTTCGAGACGCATCCTATCACCGATGATCTCGTAATCGACACCGAGCATATAGCCCGTCTCCTCGTAGGTCTCACGGACCGCAGTAACAAAGGGATTAGGGTCCTCATCCTCGCCATGACCCTTGGGGAAACTCCAGATCCCTGAGACACCCTGCAGTAAAAGCACCTTGCCATCGCGCACCAATATAATTCCTGCACCAGAAGTCATTCCTAGTGCTAACTCACCCTGGTTGGGGTCAACGGCTTTCACCTTTTTTGATCGAACAAACGTGACAGCCCAAAAAATATATTATAGTAAAACAACACTGTCCAGATATATCTTCAGTAAAGCAAACGCTCTCGCCCAGGTCTCACGATGGCGCTCGCAACTCCCAACAGTGGTCCCTCATTATGCAGTCAAATGCAACAATGACCACCGACTCCTAAACTGGCTCGCTACCGCCGGTGTACACTTTGACTGTGCATCGCCCGGTGAAATACACCAGGTTCTGGCAGCAGGTGCTAAGCCAAGCGATATTATATACGCCCATCCCTGCAAGTCCACCTATGATATTCGAATTGCGAGCGATCTAGGAGTCCGGGCCACAGTCGTCGATAGCCCAGAGGAAGCTAAGAAACTCGGCTCCTCCGGCTGGGTCCGCTCTGCCCTTATTCGCCTGATGGTTCCCGACAGTGGATCCAAGCAACCCTTTAGTAAGAAATTCGGTGCCCCTCTCTCCTGGGTCCCCGAGATCTGTGATGCCCTTCACGAGTACGGTGTCCGACTTGCCGGCTGGAGCTTCCATGTTGGATCCCTATGTACCGAACCCAAGCAGTTCTCGGCCGCTATTGAGCTCTGTGCTGAGGCCCAGGCGATGATTCCGACCAAAAGTCGGTACGCCTTTCCGACCATCGTAGATATTGGCGGCGGCTTTATTCCCGATGCATCCTTCGATAACGCCGCCGCTGAAATCCGTGACTCCTTCCGCCACTTTCCGATTAATACCGAGTGGATCGCCGAGCCCGGCCGATTCATCGCGACTCCTGTGATTACCATGCATGTTCCGGTTATCGGTGTGAAACGCCGTATCGGCGGAGGATTCCGGTATACTGTGGATGAATCCTTGTATGGCGCGTTCAGTAATATTCCCTTCGATGGCCAGACACCCGAGTTTGAATTGATTGATCCAGCGGGCTACCGGCCCCTTGTCCGAGCAACGATCTTCGGCCGAACCTGCGATTCTGCCGATTGTCTGGCCGAGGACATTGAACTCCCAGAGCTCCGCGTTGGAGATTGGCTTCGTGTGTCTAACATGGGTGCCTATACCCTAGTCTCCTCGTCTGAATTTAATGGCTTCCCCCTGGCAAAAAGAATCTATGTGTAGGGTAGAATGAGTGTAGTATCTAAGCTTTTTGGTCGTCTTACCAAGACCGTGAGAAATGTTGGTCGCAGGACGCGCAAGGTTGGTCGCAACACCGCCAATGTGGCTCGTGCCATATACAAGCCCGTGACGAATCTGGTGGGCCTGACCAAGAGGAGTCGTAAGAGTCGCCGCCGGCAGTAAATTTGACGGGCATATTGTCTAAATAGAAATAGTAATGAATATACTAATCGTTGAATCTCCTGCAAAGTGCTCGAAGATTCAAGGATTTCTCGGCGCCGGTTGGCGCGTCCAAGCAACCATGGGCCACTTTCGCGGCCTTAAGGAAGGTCTTGATGGTATCGGATTCCAAACAGGATGGGCTCCCATCTATGAAAATCTCAAGACCAAGGCGACGGCCGTCACCAGTCTCAAGAAACTTAAGGGGACCATCTATCTCGGTTCTGATGATGATCGTGAGGGAGAGGCCATTGCCTGGCACGTATGTCAGCTCCTCGGTCTCCCCGTCGCAACGACGCCCCGTGTTATCTTTCATGAGATTACCAAGGAGGCAATTACTAAGGCAGTGGCAAAACCAACACGGATTAACATGGCAGTCGTCGAGGCCCAACAGGCCCGGTCCATGCTCGACCTCCTCATCGGATTTACGCTCTCTCCCTGTCTGTGGAAGGGCGTCGGATACAAACCCGGTCTCTCTGCGGGCCGTTGCCAGACTCCCGCACTTCGTATCGTCTATGACCGCGAACTTCAGATTGCCGCCCATCAGACTAAGAAGACCTGGACTCTATCGGCCATGGCCGCACTCAAGTGGGTCTGTCCCACAGCCTTCGAGGAGGAGCCAGATATCGTAGAACTCGCTAAAGATCCGATTCTATTGATCGTCGACAGGAAGGATAGTGTTAGTAGCCACAAGGCCCCCGCACCATTTATTACATCGAGTCTGCAACAGGAGGCATCGAGCCGTCTTCGTATGAATCCCAAGACTACAATGCGTGTGGCACAGAAACTATACGAACAGGGCCACATTACCTATATGCGCACAGATTCCGCCGTTCTCTCTGATGAGGCGACGACTAAGGCACGGAGCTTAGTCGAGTCACGTTGGGGTGAAGAGTATCTGCAGACGATAAGCAAGGCTAAAGGAGCCGAAGGTCCGCACGAGGGTATCCGTCCCACCCATCTTGAGACCGAAACTCTCAGTGAAGGTGACGAGGCCCGCCTCTACGCCCTAATCTGGAGGCGAACCATGCAATCCGTAATGTCAGATCACAAGGAGGCCGTAGTACGTCTCAAAGGGACTATCGCAACCACCGAATTCTTTACGGAATCGAGACAGACCACGTTTTCCGGCTGGCGCATCATCGGAATGCCCGCTGCAGAGGATGAATCAGAGGGAGAGGACCCAGTCTCTGTAAGTACCCTCAAGGCCGGCAAGAAACTCAAGTGGGCCTCGATGTCAGCCAAGGAGACTCTAACATCGCCTCCTCCCAGGTTCAGTGAGGCTTCGCTCATTCGTGAACTTGAGAAGAAGGGTATCGGACGGCCCAGTACCTATGCTGCACTCATCGAGACCGTATTAGAACGGGGCTACGTCGAGAAGACGAAACTGAGTAAGGAGAAGGTGCCGATTAAGAGTGTGGAGATTGTGGCGGGGTCCCCGCCATTGCGGAAGACGGAATATAGTGAGAAAACCAAGGGGACCGGACTCCAGGTAACCTCGCTGGGTCGCACAGTGATCGAGTGGCTTCTAACACAGTTTGGCCCCTTAGTTGACTATGGATTTACGGCATCTATGGAACGTCGTCTCGACGATGTAGCTAGCTCCTCACTCGATAAGACGGTCCTACTCGAGGATATCTGGACCTCGTACAAGGATCGATATTCTGAGATCATGGCTTCTGGCTCTGGATCCGGATCCGAGGCTAAGTCCAAGGGTGCTCTGGGAGAGGGATACAAGGTCGTCGTTACCAAGAAGGGCCCACTCTTCGTCTTGGAGGGCGAATCTGGAGCTCAATTTGCAGCTCTTCCTCCTACGGTTTCTGCAAAGACGGCAACACTTGCTGATGCAAAAGCGGCCTTCGCTGATCTATCAGGAGTCATGTTAGGATCCCTAGAGGGCAAACCCGTACTTCAGAAGAAGGGAAAATATGGCCCCTACGTAACCTGGACTTCACCCAAGGGATCTAACATAAATCTTACCTATGGCTCTGAGACCTTTGAAGAGGTGTGTGCTCGGCTGAAGGCCAAGATTTCGACTGATACAGTGGATCACCAGATTGGCCCATTCCGTATCAAGAAGGGCCCATATGGTCTTTATATGTTTAAGGTCTTGAAGTCGGCCAAGAAGCCGACCTTTATCTCTATTCCTGCCGATACCTCGTGGTCCACGCTGACGGTAGAGGGTGCAGAGGCGCTCTACAAGGCGAATGTAAAAGTTAAATAGATGATGTGCCGGCAGCACAGAAGACACCTGGCGGACATATTATAGGTATCTCCGTTTTCAGAGGACAATAGTATCCCGGTGGGCAGATAATGGGCGGGGTTACGCCACCTGTCCCTGATACACAAAAATATCCAGCTGGACAGTCTGTAGGACATGATGATGTAGATGCTTCATTACACACACATCCCGGATCACAGAATCCGCTGCATTTTGGATCGGTTAGCTTGGGTTCGGACCCATATGTTCCACCAGGACAAGGATAGGACTTGGATCCACCAGCTGCCTGGGGGCACCAATAGCCAGGACTACAGGATAATGCCGGAGAAGCATCATCAAAGCTTTCAGGCCTATACACAGTGAATAGTCCTAAAAAAATACATAATACTACCGAGAACCATAGTATCGTTTCATTCCGTTTCATCCTTACTAATTTAATATATTTTTACGGCCCCTTGATCACAAGCGTCGAATATGGAGATAGGTCGCCCGTTATCGGTGTGACTAGGGTATATCCCTGAGTCTCCGCATAGGATAGCCAGTCAAAGAAACGCGACCATGTCACGTATTCACCCTCGTGAACTAAGAGGAGAGAACAGCGGCACCCGAGTGGATCATCGGTATCCGTATATGTCTGACGTGTTGTTTCTAGAGATGCAGGGGCCCTATCTATACCCCAGACCTCTTCCGTTTCAGCCGATCGTGGTAAGAATACAACATGTCGTTTTAGTTTATAGTACATTCTATAGGATCATGGGATCATTTTTTTCCAAGAAACAGAAGAAGCCTAAGATTCAATTTAATCAATTCTTAGGAATACCCTTTCGTGAAATGGCTGCAAAGATCAAAGACATATATCCTGAGAGTAAGGTTACAACAGTGGCCCTAAAAGAAGGTGATGTCTTAGATCCCAATGGTCTTACAGGATTTATTGTGACGTATAATGCGCTAACATGGGCAGTTACTGGCGTCTGGGATCTATAGTATACATCTGGGTATCCTGTCTGGTCGTATTATTGAATCGTAGGCCGGAATGTTGAACTGCAAAGGCATCTGCAGTATCGCGGCATATAGCCCCCGGGCGGATGATCGACGATATAGGATTTGATGCATTCAGTACATCAGATCGGACTCCTGAAGGCTGAGGGGGCTGGACTGTATTACGGAAGAGAGGCGCATCCTCTGCAATAACAGCCTGCATCTTGGTAAGACGCTGATCCAGTCGTCTCAGCTGACTCTCGACATCCACCTGAGTCGCATTGGGGCCCCTAGGCCGGAATGCGAATTGAGGATGATTCTGAGCAGTTTCCATCATGGCAGAAGGATCGAGATCCTCCAGAGGACTAGATGACACATAATTCATACAGACTCTCGTATAAGGCGACGGATCCAGAGGAATACCTACTCCAAGCATAATGTCTGGAAAGGTGAATTTACGGGTGATCTCCGTCGGGTCTACACCCTTTATGCATCCATGCTTTCTAGAATACCATGCAGAAGTATCGGGAGCCGGCACATACTCCGACTTGGGATGCTTATTTCCAGCAAGAGTATCTTTACTACCATAAAGGACCTGTTCTTGGCTAGGATCCATACTCTACTATACAGATCTAATTAACGTCGAAGAATCCGTAGGAGCATCAACAATATAGTAAATACGGAGTGTCATATGCCAATCACAGGAAAGTGAATCCGGGCCTGTAATAGCTGTCCCATCGTGTAGGACCCAATCGAAAGACATACGATCGAGACGTGAGAGAGGATTCTGAAAGATCTTGGGGGCCTCAATAAAGGTCTGTGCATAGTTTCCAAAGTCATTCATGAGTAATTTGCCAAAATAGGCACCGGTTAATCCTGTAGGATCATGAGTTATAGATACATCCTCTTGTCCAGTTGTATCGATCGTATTCATAGTATCAGTATCATTAAGTTTCAGATAGATATAATCCGTATTTAGGCGAGGCATCATGGAGGCTGTTTGTGTGTCACTTGCATTCAGATCTAGCGGCGGGCCGCCGAATCCCAGAGAATAGCCCAACCCCCAGTTAGTATAAACCTTCATCATAGGATCTTCTTGAGTAGATTTGAAGGGAAGACGGAAAGGATTGCCAGGCGAGGATAGTACAAAACGACCTATAGAAGTATTATAGGCCACCTTATATGTAATTTGTGTAGAGGCAGCAGCTGTATTTATGGCTTTCATCAAGGCAGCAGCTAGAGCATTTGCAGTATATGTTCCATCCGGAATTGTGGCAGTAATCTTGGTTTCATTTTTATCATAGAGAATAAGGGTGGTATTCCCCTTGGTAGCACTGAATGCATAAAGACCACAGAGTAACTTGACCTGAACAATATCAATACGGCTAATATTCTTATATGTCTTTGGTAGCATCAGGCGGCAGGAGAGAGGACTTGGATAAATCCGTTGGTCCCTATGTAAACTATCTATAGTCACTACTTGGACTAGCTGGGTCTGCTGAAATTTAAGAGTAGTCGGCTGCAATTGGTTATTTGCATTCAGACTTTCTTCGGGTGTAGTATCTATAACCTTTGGTTCCAGGCCCTGTTGCATTTGTGACTGCCAGGTATCGCGGGCATTCGCGTAGCCTGACTCTTGATCTAACTCTTGACCTGACTCTTGACCTGACTCTTGATCTAACTCTTGACCTGACTCTTGACCTGACTCTTGACCTGAATCATATTCTGAATCATATTCTGAATCAGACATCTTATTTAATGGTTGTTTCTATAAATAAGAATCAACCGCTAAAACAGATGTCAGAGAGTACCCGACTAGGGTTCTGCAATGATAATATTGCAGGGGTATTAACACTAAATTCTACAATTCAGTCTCTAGCGGGTGTTTCGGATCCATTAAATGGTAATACTTTCTCTGTTGATACTGATGGAAATACCATAATATATGGAACTCTAGATGTGTCGGGGAAAAGCCAGATATTTGGTGGTCTAAATCTCTATGGAGATTTTTTTTTAAATGGGACCTCAATTTTTGGAGGCGGTGGCGGTGGCGGTGGTAGCGCCGGTCTAGATCTTTCAGGAACATCTACGCTAGGTTCATTGATTGTATCTAATTCTCTTGCTGTTAGAGGTGGAACTACTCTTAATACGCTAAATGTATCCAATAGCTTATATGCTGATTCTCCAACATTCGGGAAATTAGATGTATCAGGTGCTACTAAATTAGATACCTTGACAGCGGGGGCCACTATCTTGACCCAATCCTTAAATGTGACGGGTAGTACACGTGTTCGTGCTCTCAATGCTACAGATACATCATTAACATCATTAAATGTCTCTGGATCTACACAATTAACCTCCTTAACAGTATCTGGTATAGCACACTTTTCTGCCTTAGATATTTCAGGTTTAGTTAACTTTGAGTCAATTAATACAGGATTAGGCTCCTTTGTTATTATAAAAGCAGATGCAGCCACTCTCCAATCATTAGTTGTACCAGGGCCATCAAGATTAGCCTCATTAGAGGTTTTAGGAGCTACTATGCTTAATACCCTAGATGTCTCTGGAAACACCTCTCTCATGAATCTAGATGTCTCAGGGACTCTTACGGTACATCGCAATTCAGACTTGAATTCGTTAAATGTCCATGATACATTTATTGATTCATCAGGGAATATTCGTGCCTATACAGGGTCCGCTTTCTTGGGAGGGCTGACAACCTTTGCTCAGAGACCAAATCTTACTGCTGGAATAAATGTAAGTAACGGTACCTTGATTGTCGATTCTAGTAATAATGTAATTATTAATACTAACCTTTCTGTAGATGCATTAGGGAATCTTAGTACAAATGGTACCCTAGATAGTGCAGGCTTAGCTACACTAAATGGGGGCCTATCGATTAATACGTTTTTAATTGATCCGACCGGGTTCCTATATGCGGATAGTACGGATAATATTATTCTTAATGGAGTCCCACTGACACATCTCTTAAACCCTCCTATAGTTCTAACATCATATCTTGACGGTTCGCTAACTGTAGGAATGAATCTTGATGTAAGTGGTGTACTAACTCTTCCTACAGCCGATAATTTACTCCTAAATGGGGTTACCCTAACAAGTCTGCTGCAGACAACAACAATTCTAAATAATTCTGTCAGTGGCAACTTATCTGTAAGTGGGAATCTTTCACTTTCTAATACGAACGCTCTTCTCCTAAATGGGGTTACACTAACAAGTCTTTTGCAGCAACCGCCCTCAGTTACCTTAGATATTTCAGGTATATCTAATCTAAATGGGGGCCTCAATATCGGTAGTCTTCATGTTGATAGTAGTGGGACGCTATATCTAGGAGCGAATACCCTTAGTACATCTGGGTCAGGAAATACTGCAGTACTACTTCTTAATTCTCAACAGTTTACAAGTGGGTTTACAGGGACAGTTGCTAGTTTATTCGTCAATGATTCATCGACTATGTTAGGCCCTATCGTAGGACATGATAGTCTATCTGTCACCGGCGGAATCCTGACAGATGAACTGTATGTTGGTCAAGATCGTAACACTACAAGAATTAAAGTGGATCAATCGGGCCTGTTAACAGTTAATAAAGATCTTCTTCTTCCTCCAGGTTCAGTCGCATATTTTGCCGACCCGCTCGGCATAATTATAAATGGTTGTTATTTATCTGTTCGATATTTTCGGTCTATACCTGCCCTATATTTTAACGGAATCCCAATAAATTCATTTCCTCAAGATTTCATTGGATCCAGCATAGATATTTCGGCTGGAAATTTTTATGTGTATCCAACTGGAAAAACTCATATTGGAGCTGATTTAGATGTATCTGGCAACCTATTGGTACGGGGCAGATCTACCTTTCTAGATGCTAGTGGAATCTTCTTTACAGGGAATAATTATCTGAATGTGAGAAATGGGACCCTACTTGTAAACGGTGCTACTATTTCTTCAGGTAGCTCTGGAGCCTATCCATCAGATATTTCAGGAACGTCTCTGAATATTTCTAAAACGTTTACAGTGGATAGTAGTGGTAATACAGATATTTCTGGTACTCTTGTAGTGCATAACCCAGCTATCTTTCTGGACCCTGGTGGGATTTATTTGGCAAATGATCGTGTATCGATAAGATATGGAGT
>Ga0114962_10004173_pt1 | contig 11544 bp, 14 predicted proteins | sample C_130820_MF_Meta_FD_87017 | JGI IMG/M metagenome (GOLD analysis project Ga0114962, IMG submission 87017) | Freshwater microbial communities from Lake Croche, Canada to study carbon cycling - C_130820_MF_MetaG | ecosystem: Environmental > Aquatic > Freshwater > Lake | place: Lake Croche, Canada... | reverse complement strand
GATCAGTATTCCTCACTTAGCCGCGAGCAGATACGTGACACATTCAAAGCCTTTTGCGATGCCCGTCCTGCAGGGGGAAAATTTGCCCATCGTGCCACCGATATTCCCGCAGGATCGAGCCCATCGATGAAATGGGTGAACCCCCCTGTGGCTTACATGTTGCATGCAGGTGTGCCACGCATGTTGCAAGCAGGCTTGGATTTTCCAGGGCTGTACAGCGGCGATGAACAGCGCGTGGCATTGGAGGCCTATCCAGGCTGGTTAGCCAGACAATTGGTGGGTTCGCGCAGCTACAAAAGTGACGACAAATCCAAGCAGACACCCGAGCGCTTGATTGCCCGCAAAGATATTTTGCAGGCCTTAGTGAGTGGGCAAGTCGGCGTGACTTTGTATCTGCGTCCTGCGCAACACGACGCTTTGGTGGCGGACGCCAGCGGTGACAAACTTGACGCGGTGTTGTGCATGGTGCAAGCCGCTATGGCTCAGCAGCGTCATGCCGCGGGTGAGACGCCCTATGGTTTGCCAGCAGACATGGATGCGTTGGAAGGGTGGATCATCGGTGTATGAGCTTTACACTGATTGAATTCATTGAGACGCCGCGCTTGGTGCTGCGCTGCCCTTACCCAAGGGATGCAGAGGCTTTGCATGCTGCGGTGGTCGACAGTCTTGCGTTGCTTCGACAGTGGCCCGACTCATTGCCTTGGGCACAAAACCCCCAAACACTGGAAGGTGCGCACGACTATTGCCAATCTTCTTATGGTGCTTTTGTCTTCGGTTTGGCATGGCCCATGCTCATGCTTGACAAGCTCACCAATGCTTTGATCGGCACCGTAGGCTTTCATCGCATGGATCCCACCAAGCCTGAGTTTGAGTTAGGTTATTGGTGCCGCACGGCTTATCAAGGGCGCGGTTTGACAAGCGAGGCCGTGGCCGCTTTAAGTGACCAAGCATTGCTCAACTGGCCGACGGTGCGACTGGTCTGCCGCGTGGATGTGCGCAATGCCGCAAGTTGTCGCGTGGTGGAAAAAGCGCAGTACCGATTCAAACTGTTACAGCAAGAAGCCAGCACCTCTGCAAGCCCCACAATGGCAGTGCGTGTTTATGAACGTTGGTCCGCGGCGCACACCGAACAAGCGGTCTGACGCCGCAGTCGCATATCCGTCCAGGTCATGTCGCGACCATCCAGCATCTGCAGTCGCCCCACCAAAGCGCTGCCCTTGTCAGCCAGTAATTTCACAGCCTCTGCTGCTTGCATGCTACCGATGACACCTACCAAAGGGGCGAGCACACCCATGGTGGCGCAACTGATTTCTTCAGGTGCTTGCTCGGGTGGGAACACACAAGCGTAACAAGGTGAATCCGCTTGTCTGGGGTCGTAGGTGGTGATTTGCCCGTCCCAGCGAATGACCGCGCCACTGACCAAAGGCACGTGGTGCTTGACGCAGGCCTTGTTCAGCATATGGCGGGTTTGAAAATTATCACTGCAGTCAAGCATCACCTGGGTGGCGGGCAGCAGTTGATCCAACAACTGCGCATCGGCTTTTTGCTGCAGGGCATGCACCTGTATGTCGGGGTTGAGCGCCAACATGGCTTGTTGGGCAGAAAGCACTTTGGCTTGTCCAATGCGCTCGGTGCTGTGGGCGATTTGGCGTTGCAAATTGGTGAGGTCGACCGCATCGTGGTCGATCAAGGTGATGCGACCCACGCCACTGGAAGCCAAGAAAAGAGCAGCGGTGCAACCCAAACCACCAGCGCCCACGATGACGGCGTGACTGTCTAAAAGGCGCTGTTGTCCGAGGTCACCAAGTTCATCGAGCAGGATATGCCGTGAATAACGCAGCAGTTGTGCGTCATTCACGCTTTACTGTTCCTTTTTTTCTGCAGGTCGTTCGGTCTGGGTTTTGCTAACTTTGACCGGTTGATTTTTCAAGCGGTTGACCGCTTGTTGCAGTTGGAAGTCTTCGGCACTGCCGTACTCGGGGCTTTTGCGATCAGCCACAGGTTTTTTGGATTCTTCTTCTAAACGCTTTAAGGCTTCGTCACGCGCTTTTTCGCGCGAGGGGTCTTTGACTTCCTCGCCTTGGCCGCTGTTCAAGTGTTTTTCCAAATCGGCTTCACGGGTACGCAAAGCAGCGTAAGGACTTCCTTCGGCGGTGTCATCCACCAACAAGTCGGGAACGATGCCTTTGGCTTGGATGGAACGTCCACTCGGTGTGTAGTAGCGAGCCGTGGTGATTTTCAATGCAGTGTCAGAACCAAGCTGACGCACTGTTTGAACAGAACCTTTACCAAAGGTTTGGCTGCCCATTAATGTGGCTCGTTTGTGGTCTTGCAAGGCGCCAGCAACGATTTCACTGGCAGAGGCTGAGCCTTCGTTGACCAATACCACCAAAGGTATTTTCTTGAAGTAGCCATTGGTTTTGCTGTTGAGACCGGAGACACTGTCTTGTCCGCCACGGCGCAAGTAAAACTCGGGTGCGGCTTTGAAGGTGTATTTGCTTTCTTCCAATTGACCATTGGTAGACACCACAGTCACGTTGTCGGGTAAGAACACCGCAGAAATGGCCACCGCTGCGTCAAGTAAACCACCGGGGTCGTTGCGCAAGTCGAGCACCAAGCCCTTCATTTTGGGGTCTTGTTTGTACAGCTCTTCAAGCTTGCGCGCCATGTCGTCAACAGTGCGTTCTTGGAATTGGCTCACGCGAATCCAGCCGTAGCCGTTGTCAATCATTTTGGATTTGACGCTGACGGTTTTGATTTCTTCACGAACGATGGTGACAGGGAAGGTGCGGTTTTCGTCTTTACGGAAAATGGTCAAAACAACCTTGGTGCGCGGCTCGCCACGCATACGCTTGACCGCCTCGTTAAGGGACAAACCTTTCATGGAGGTGTCATCTACTTTGGTGATGAGGTCACCGGGCTTCAAGCCCGCGCGGTCAGCAGGCGAGCCTTCGATGGGTGAGACCACCTTGACCAAGCCTTCTTCTTGCGCGATTTCGATGCCCACACCCACAAATTTACCGGTTGTGCCTTCGCGAAATTCTTTGTAGGATTTTTTGTCGAAATACTGAGAATGAGGGTCAAGGCTTGAGACCATGCCAGAGATGGCATCGTTGATGAGTTTTTTCTCGTCAACCGGTTCGACGTAATCGCTTTTGACCATGCTGAACACAGCGGCGAGTTGCTGCAATTCTTCCAATGGCAGTGGCGCCATGTTGGCGCGAGCGACAGTTTGCAGAGAAAAAGTGGTTAAGGCACCCGTCAAAGCACCAATGCTTAACCAGCCTGCAATTTTCAGTTTATGGCCCATTTTTACCCTGTGTTGAAAGCGCCGATGAACGGCAATTGAAGAAGATAGTTTACTGTGCCTGCCGGCTGGCGCAGGCACAGACCGAAATTAACCTTGAGGCTGGACGGTCGGGGTCGCCTGGGACTCGCCCAGGTAATAGCGGCGAATCGGTTGCAATTGGGCGTCGAGTTCGTAGACCAAGGGCTCGCCGTTGGGAATGTTCAGGCCCACAATGTCTGCATCTGCAATCTTGTCAAGGTATTTAACCAGCGCTCGCAAGGAGTTGCCGTGAGCGCTGACTAACACCCTTTTCCCAGACCGTATGGCGGGCGCCAGCGATTCATTCCAAAAAGGCATGACCCGCTCGACGGTGTCTTTTAGGCATTCAGTCAGAGGCACCTGACCCGCGCTCAGCTGGGCGTAGCGCGGGTCTTGGCCTTCCCAGCGGCTGTCGTTGGGGGCCAAAGCCGGCGGCGGCACATCAAAACTGCGTCGCCAGGCCATCACTTGCTCCTGGCCATACTGGGCGGCAGTTTCGGCTTTGTTGAGGCCTTGCAAAGCACCGTAATGGCGCTCGTTCAAGCGCCAATGGTGAACCACCGGCAGCCAAGTGCGGTCCATGCCATCCAAGGCATGCCACAAAGTATGGATGGCACGTTTAAGCACACTGGTGTAGGCCATATCCAATTCAAAGCCGGCTTTTTTCAGCAAAACGCCCGCTTGGTGGGCTTGGGCCACACCTTTGGGGGTCAGGTCAACATCGGTCCAGCCGGTAAAGCGGTTTTCCAAGTTCCAAACCGATTCGCCGTGGCGTATGAGCACAAGGGTATACATGAGATTAAAAAGGCCTGAAGAATGCAGACAAAAGGAATGCATTCTAAAATGACGGTTCTGCGACAAATTTCCAAGGCAAGCATGGTGAGCTTTTTGATCGATAACTGGATGTTGGTGCTGGTGGCTTTGGTATCTGGTGGTTCTTTGCTGGTTCCTACCCTGCAAGCCATGGGCAACCCAGGCTTAACACCCACCCAAGCGGTGTTGCTCATTAACCGCGAAAAAGCCCATATCGTCGATGTGCGCAGCCCTGAGGAGTTCTCTACCGGCCATTTGATTGGTGCTAAAAACATTGCGCTGGATGTGCTGGAGACCAGCCTTGGCAAAACCATCAACGATAAAAAACGTCCGCTCATTTTGGTGTGTGCCAGCGGCATGCGCTCACAAAAAGCCCAAAAAATTGCCAACAAACTCGGTTTTGAGCAGGCGCACAGCCTCTCAGGCGGCTTGAAGATTTGGCAAGAAGCCAATTTACCCTTGGAAAAAACCTAACCCTTCTTTCACACCATGCCCCCCATCAAGATGTACACCACTGCGGTGTGTCCTTATTGCACTCGCGCCAAACAAATCCTCAAAGCTCGCGGTGTCGAGCACATCGAGGAGGTGCGCATCGACCTTTCTGTGCAAGAGCGTGATCGGATGATGGCATTGACTGGGCGACGCACCGTGCCGCAAATTTTCATTGGCGACACGCATGTGGGCGGATGCGACGACTTGATGGCTTTGGATGGCCGTGGCGGGCTCATGCCCTTGCTTCAAGCAAGCTGAGATAATCCCCCACTTTCAGAAAGCAGACCATGGCCGAAGCCAACGATCCCGTATTTCAAATCCAGCGCATCTACCTTAAAGACATGTCGTTGGAGCAACCCAATTCCCCCGCGATTTTGTTGTCCCAAGAGGCGCCCTCAGTGGACATCCAAATCGGTTTGGGTTCCGAGCAAATTGGCGAAGGCGTTTTTGAAATCACCGTCACCGCCACCGTCACCACCAAGATCAACGAGCAGACCATGTTCTTGGTTGAGGCCAAGCAGGCGGGCATTTTTGAAATTCGCCATCTGCCTGAAGGGCAGCTGCAACCCGTGACAGGCATTGCCTGCCCACAAATCATTTACCCCTATTTGCGCGGTAATGTGGCTGACGTGATTCAGCGGGCAGGCTTCCCACCAGTGCACATGGCGGAAATTAATTTCCAAGCCATGTATGACCAGCAGCAGCGCATGGCGGCTGACCAAAAACTTCAGTGAAGCTGGTCATCGTTGGGGCAGGCGCCTGGGGAACGGCATTGGCTATGCAAGCCTGCCAGCGCCATGAGGTTACTTTATGGGCCCGAGATGCCTCTCTCATTCAATCGATGCAGCAGCAGCGTGAAAACTCGCGCTATTTGCCTGGTCGTGTTTTACCCGCGTCTTTGCACTTAAGCCACGCTCCATTAGACCAAGCCTTGGCCAGTGTCGATTTGATGCTGTTGGCGGTTCCCATGGCCGCGCTGCGTTCGGTATTGCAAGCGCTTGCGCCTTTGCAAAAGCAAAAACCTCTGGCTTGGTTGTGCAAAGGTTTTGAAGCTGCTGCTTCAAGCGCAGTGTCTCAAGGTTTGCTGCCCCACGAGGTGCAGGCGCAAGTGGCGCCGACCCTGCGGGCAGGGGCACTGAGTGGCCCCAGCTTTGCCCAAGAGGTGGCTGACATGAAACCCGCTGCGCTGGTGGCGGCCAGTGCACACGCCTCGGTACGTCAGGCTTTGGTGGACGCCTTTCACGGCGATAACCTGCGCGTTTACGCCAATGACGATGTGGTCGGCGTCGAAGTGGGCGGCGCGGTGAAAAACGTCATGGCCATTGCCACGGGTTTATGCGATGGTATGCACTTGGGTTTGAACGCACGGGCTGCGTTGATCACCCGTGGTTTGGCTGAAATGACCCGCTTGGGGCTTGCCATGGGTGCTCGCGCTGACACCTTCATGGGCTTGAGTGGTTTAGGTGATTTGGTCTTGACTGCCACTGGCGACTTGAGCCGCAACCGTCAAGTGGGCATGGCGCTGGCACAAGGCCAATCGTTAGACCGTGTGTTGCAGTCTTTGGGCCATGTGGCCGAGGGTGTGTACAGCGCCCGAAACGTGGTGGCCAGAGCCCAACAGCTTGGCGTGGACATGCCCATAGCGCAAGCCGTGGTGTCTGTGTTGCAAGGCCACCTGTCACCCCAACAAGCTGTGTCCGAGTTGATGGGGCGCGGCGCTAAGGGCGAATAAGTTCTAAGTTATCAATCAAGCGCGTGCCACCCAATTTCGCCGCACCCAGCACCACCAGCGCATCATCCACTTGTGGCGCTTGCAGGTCTTGGCGGCGCCGCACGGTGAGGTAGTCGGGTTGCCAACCGCGCTGGCGCAGGGCTTGCATGGCATCGGCTTCGAGTTGCGGCAAATGGGAGGCCAGGTCATCGGCGACAGCCAAAGCTGCTTGGCCCAATTGGCGTAGTGCTATGGCAAGTTGCACCGCCTGCGCACGCTCTGTCGCGCTTAGGTAAGCATTGCGCGAACTCAGCGCCAAGCCGTCTGGTGCACGGCAGGTGTCCACGCCACGGATGTCAATGGGCAGGGCAAACTGGCGCACCATCTGGCGAATCACCATCAGCTGTTGGTAGTCTTTTTTGCCAAACACTGCAACGCCTTTGGGCTGACCGGCAAACACGGCCATGAAGAGTTTCATCACCACAGTGCACACGCCGGTGAAAAACCCGGGGCGAAACTGTCCTTCCAAGATATCGGCCAAGGCTGGGTCGGGTAGCACTTTGAAGGTTTGGGGCTGGGGATACAACTCAGCTTCCTGGGGGGCAAATAACACATCGCAGCCTTGCGAGCGCAGTTTGGCGCAGTCGTCTTCAAAGGTGCGGGGATAGCTGGCAAAGTCTTCGTGGGGCAAAAACTGCAAGCGGTTGACAAAGATGCTAGCCACCAACACGTCGCCCAAGGGCTTGGCTTGTTGCAACAAAAGCAAATGCCCTTCATGTAAGTTGCCCATGGTGGGCACAAAAGCAGGTCGATCAAAGCGCTGCAAATGTTGGCGTAAGTCCGCCAACGTACGGGCGATCAACATAGGGGATTTACCAGGCGTGAAGCTCGTTGACGGGAAAGCGCTTTTCTTTGACAGCTCGCACAAAAGCGTGCATGGCTTCTTGGATGGTGGAGGCTTCACCCATGAAGTTATGGGCAAACTTGGGCACCTTGCCCTGGGTCACACCCAACATATCGTGTAAGACCAAAATTTGTCCTGCGGTGTCCACACCGGCGCCAATGCCGATGGTGGCACACGATGTCAGCGAGCGGGTAATTTCAGCGGACAACACAGCCGGCACCATTTCCATGACCAGCATCTGAGCGCCGGCATTTTGCAATTGCAAAGCATCTTGCTGGAGTTGATGCGCTGCGCTTTCGGTGCGCCCTTGCACCCGGTAGCCACCCAAGGTGTTGACGCTTTGCGGGGTCAATCCCACGTGGCCGCACACCGGTATGCCACGGGTGACCAAAAACTCCACGGTGTGCGCCAACCAGGCGCCACCTTCGAGCTTGACCATGTGGGCGCCGGCTTGCATCAACTCGCTGGCGCTGCGAAAAGCTTGTTCGGGTGTGGCGTAAGTGCCAAAGGGCATGTCTCCCAAAACAATGGGGCGGCCGTTTTGTTTTTGCACGCCACGTGCCACGCATTCGGTGTGGTAGCGCATGGCGTCAAGCGTGACGGGCAAGGTGCTGCTATGGCCTTGGCACACCATGCCCAAGGAGTCGCCCACCAAAATCACCTCCACACCCGCTAAATCTGCCAGCGCCGCAAAACTCGCGTCATAGGCTGTGAGCATGGTGATTTTTTCGCCCTCGCTGTACATCTTCATCAAGCTGTGCATGGTCATCGCAGGACGCTTGGCGTTGGTGGGGGCGCTGGGTTGTACGCTCATGGGGGGCCTCTTTCTGGGAAAATCAGTTCAGCGGCGCGTAAGCCAGACGAACATAAATGGGTGCGTAGGCTTCGGCTTGGGTGATGTCCACCAAGGTTTCTTTGGCGAGTTCGAGCAATGCAATGAAGGTGACCAGCAACACTGGCACACCTGATGCGGCGTCGAACAAATCGGCGAACTCAACAAAACGCTGACCTTGGAGCTTTTTCAACACAATGCTCATGTGTTCTCTGACGGACAATTCTTGGCGGCTGATTTTGTGGTGCTGAACCAATTTGGCACGACGCAAAATATCCGCCCAAGCTTGCTGCAATTCCACCACTTCAACATGGGGAAAACGCGGTTGCAGCGATTGTTCGATGTACACCTGAGCGCGTAAAAAGTCTCGCCCTTGTTGGGGAAATTGGTTGAGATTGGCTGCGGCCAATTTGAGTTGCTCGTATTCCAACAAGCGGCGCACCAACTCGGCACGGGGGTCTTCGGCTTCCACGCCCTCAGCCACTTTTTTAGGCGGCAACAGCATGCGGGACTTGATTTCAATCAGCATGGCTGCCATCAGCAGATATTCAGCGGCCAACTCTAGGTTGGTTTTGCGAATTTCCTCGACGTAGCTGAGGTACTGGCGGGTGAGGCCCGCCATGGGGATGTCCAAGATATTGAAGTTTTGCTTGCGAATCAGGTAGAGCAGCAAGTCCAGCGGACCTTCAAAGGCTTCAAGAAAAATTTGCAGCGCATCGGGCGGAATGTACAAGTCTTGGGGCATGGCAAACAGCGGTTCACCATACAAACGAGCCACCGCCACATGGTCGATCACGCTAGGCATGTGGGGCAAATCGCCGCTGGGACCTTGCCAATCGGGTTGCGCAGAAGAGCTGTTCACTTGACGTTGGGATTGAAATAGACGTAGGGCTTTTGTGCGACTTGTGACGCCTTGAATTCATTTTGTTCTTTGGCGCTTTGCGGTTGGTCCCATAGCAGTGCACGACCCTGACGTTGCTCGGCTTCCAGTGTAGGCTTGGCCTGCTTTAATTGTTCGATGAACAGCGTGGCTTCGGAGACGTATTCAGGGCGGGCAAACAATGACATGGGGCTGTCCAAGAGTGGGAGCACTATTCTAGCGACCCAGACTTTGTAGCAAAGCTTGGGTGTCTTCCAAGCAGTTTTCATCACCCATGTTGGCCAACAGGCCGCAGCGGCGCAAGATGTCCAAGGGCTGATCGCGCAAACCTGCCAAGCGCATCACCACCGCTTGCTGTTGGCAAGCTTGCCACAGTTGCTCCATGGCATCTGCGCCGCTGGAATCGATATAGATCAGCCCTGCGCAATCGAGCACCAAACACTGCGTCGGCAAATCGTTGATGCGCTGCTCAATCAGATTGACTGCACCAAAAAACAAAGCGCCTTGTAAGCGCAGCACCTGCGTTTGGGGGCTTTGCCACAGCACCTCGCTGCGGGTCAAACTGGAGACGCGAAACAAAAACGTGAGGGTGGCCGCCACCAAGCCAACCGAGACGGCCATACCCAAGTCCACCGTGACTGTCAGCACAAAAACCGAAAGCAGGGTCAGGCGGTAGGGCCAGCGAAATTGCAGCAAATCGGTAAAGGCATGCCACTCGCCCATGTTCCAAGCCACAAACACCAAGATGGCGCTCAATGCCGCCAAGGGCACATGAAACGCCAAGGGCGCGGCAAGCAACATCAGCAGCAACAGGCTAAGTGCATGGACCATGCCCGCAACAGGGCTGGCTGCGCCGTTTTTCACATTCGTCATGGTGCGTGCAATCGTTCCCGTGGCAGGCATGCCGCCGACAAAAGGCATGACCATGTTGGCAATGCCTTGCGCCATCAACTCCTGGTTGGGGTCATGCCGGTCATGGATGAGTTTGTCGGTCACTCGCGCACACATCAATGACTCGATGGCACCCAGCAGTGCCAAGGTGATGCTGGGCAACAGAACGGCATGTAATTGCGACCTGTCAAAGGATGGCCAAGTCCATGTGGGCAAACTGTCAGGTATGCCGCCAAAACGGTTGCCCAAGGTGTCTACCGGCAAGTCCATGCCCACAGTGGCAAGCGTGCTGAGAACCAGCACCAACAGCGAGCCCGGCAACACTGCCAAACGCCGCACCCAAACAGGGGGCAAGACCTTGGGCAACAATTTTTGCCACAGTACCAACAGACCCAGACTTGCCAAGGCCACCGAGAAAGCTGCACTGTTGAAGGTGTCTGCATGTTCTACCAAGGCGGCCAACAGATTGAAGAAATCAGCGGGCAGGGGGTGTAGGTGCAGACCCACAAAATCCTTTAGCTGCGACACAAAAATAAGCACGGCAATGCCGTTGGTAAAACCAATGATAAGAGCCACAGGAATAAATCGAATCAGCACACCCAATCGCAACATGCCCATGAGCAGCAGCCACACACCAGAAAGCAACGTCGCCAACATCAAGCCCGCTACACCCTGCTGGCTGACGATGCCGTAAACGATGACGATGAAGGCGCCAGCCGGACCGCCAATTTGCACCTTGCTGCCACCCAGAGCTGAAATGAGAAACCCCGCCACGATGGCAGTGAACAAGCCAGCTTCTGGCTTTAAACCTGAGGCGATGGCAAAGGCCATGGCCAAGGGCAGGGCCACCACGCCTACTGTCAAACCCGCGCCTATGTCTTGCCTCAGTTGGTGGCTGTTGTAGCCCTTCAGCGCTTGAAATAATTTGGGTTGAAAAGTCAGCCATGCCATGGCAGACCACTATACGCCGCTGGGCTCAGCCGGCTTTCACGTCTGGCCAGCGTAAATCGATACCTAGACTTTGCCTGAGCGCTGAGATATCGGCTTGGCTGTCAAGGTCGGTGATGTAGTGCAGGTTGTCGCTTGCCCACCCATGCACCAAAGCGCGGTGGTGTTGACGCCAAGTTTGGCAACCGAAGTCGTCATTGGCTTGCAAGACCGCATTACGCACTTCAGCGCTGAGCGCCACCGGATTCCCAGGCTGTCCTTGCACTTGGGGAAAAACCAAGCTCGTGTTTGTGGGGCGATCGGCAAACGCTTGCAGCAATTCAGTGATGTCTTGTGCTTGTATCAGCGGTTGATCGGCCAAGCACATCAGCACCGCATCGCAGGCGTCGGTGATGCTTTGCAAGCCCAGACGTTGCGAGGAAATGATGCCCTGTTCGGGGTGCGGGTTGGTCACTGTGCGAACTGACAGACCTTTCAAAGCAGGTGCTACCTCTTGGGCGTAGTGTCCCAGCACCACCACCAACTCTTGAATGCCTGCGTCGAGCAAGGCAAGGACGGTTCGGCGAATCAGCGCTTGGCCATCGCGCTCTAACAAGCACTTGGGTCGGTGGCCCATGCGTGAGGCAGAGCCTGCTGCCAATAAGACCGCCGAGCAGCGCATCAGTGAATGCGCATGCCCGGTGTCGCACCCGGCCAAGGGTGCAGCACATGGATGCCAGGCTGGGCTTTTTCATCGGCATGCGAG
>Ga0114962_10004172_pt1 | contig 11546 bp, 13 predicted proteins | sample C_130820_MF_Meta_FD_87017 | JGI IMG/M metagenome (GOLD analysis project Ga0114962, IMG submission 87017) | Freshwater microbial communities from Lake Croche, Canada to study carbon cycling - C_130820_MF_MetaG | ecosystem: Environmental > Aquatic > Freshwater > Lake | place: Lake Croche, Canada... | reverse complement strand
TTCTTTCTGGGAACGGATGCGTGAGAGGTTAAGTCCTGCGCCGGAGCCGCCCTTGAAGATCATTCCTTCTTCGCGATACCAGTTGAGGATGGAATCCATGGTGTCATCGACAGAGAGAATGAAGCAAGCAGATACTTGCTGTGGTGCGTTGGTACCAACGTTGAACCACACTGGTGAGTTGAAAGAGAAGACCTGGTGCATAAGCATCCAAGTAAGTTCGTGTTCAAAGATTTCGGCATCTGCATCAGTTGCAAAGTAACCGAATTCTTTTCCGGCCTTGGTGTAGGTCAAGACAACGCGATCGATAACTTGCTTGAGTGACCATTCGCGGTTCTCGGCACCGACAGCGCCACGGAAGTACTTGGTGGTCACAATGGTGGATGCGTTGACTGACCAGAAGTCTGGGTACTCGACGCCCTTTTGTTCGAAGATTACTTCGCCGGATTTCCAGTTGGTCTGGACAACATCGCGACGTTCCCATGTCACTTCGTCGTACGGGTGCTTACCTGCAGTGGTGTAAATGCGTTCCATGACTAAACCTTTTCCAAGGTTTTTCTTGGTTCCGGCAGCTGCTGGCTTATTGACGATTGACATACGTATTTCCTTCTTCCGAGTAGTTAGTTAGTAAATTCTGGTGCAGGAACTGCTGATGTAACTTTTGGTGCAGCAGTTTGGGAATTCACTGCTTGAGTTGCTGTGTTAGGACGTGAAGGTTCTGCGCGGAGAAGTGCGATCTCACCTTCGAAATCTTCTAAGGAGGCAAAGTTACGATATACCGAGGCATAACGTAGGTAAGCGACCTCATCGAGCTCTCGGAGTGGCGCAAGAATTGCCATTCCGACTTCGTGTGCTTCAACTTCTGCTTGACCATCGGCGCGAAGTGATTCTTCAACGCGTTGTGCCAAGAGCGCTAAATCATCATCGCTGGCAGGTCGGCCTTGGCAGGCCTTGCTGACGCCGGCAATAACTTTCTCGCGACTAAAAGGTTCGGTTGCTCCAGAGCGCTTGATGACGAGAAGGAGTGAGGTCTCAGATGTAGTGAAGCGGCGCTGGCATGAGGTGCACTCACGACGGCGACGGATTCCTGTGCCTTCTTCTACCGGCCGTGAATCAACGACTCTAGAGTCGTCGTGGCGGCAGAATGGGCAGATCATCTGGGTATCTCCTCTTTTATCTAGTTAAAAAATCACTCCGTGGTCGCCAAATAGCCCTGAAATGGTCTATCAGCGAGGGAAGGAGCAATGTAGCGTAAAACCACAACTAATGGAACGTTATTGGAGTCTTACCCCTACATCTTGTGGTAACTCTAAACCCTTACTTGAGGGAAATTGGGGATTTAGAGAGTTCTTACATGGCGTGTCGCCATAAGTGGGAGTTACTTAAGCGGAACGAGGAGCTTCTGGCCTGCTTGGACCTCGGATGAGCGTAAGTGATTAGCTTCGATGATCTGATCGACTACGGCTGAGCTATTGCCGCCGACCATTCCCGCGATCGACCAGAGGGTCTCGCCGGGTGCGACAACAACGCTCATGTAGGAATTAGCGACGGAAGATTGTGAAGAAGAAGTTGTTGATGCATTGCCCACTGCGCTAAAACCAGCGCCAATCACTACTAATAGCGATGTCACAACAATTGTGCGAGCTAACTTGCGGCTTCTCTTTGCAGTCATAATCTCTACCTACTTTTCGATCCAACGGTATTCGAGGGGATTCGAACACCTGTTCTAAAGGAAAACTTACCCCACCCCACCGACATTGGCAAGAAAATTTCGAACATTTGTTCGCCTTTTTCGAAAATTTGTTCTATGATTTCCCCATGACTAAAGAGAACATCTCAGAGCTCCCCGACGGCCCCGCCGATGAGACTGGCCTGACCCCCCGCCAGCGCAAGATCCTCGAATTTATCAACCAGGCCACTCAAGATCAGGGCTACCCACCTGCGATGCGCGAAATTGGCGCCGCGGTCGGTCTGACCTCATCCGCCTCGGTCTCCTACCAGCTCAAGGTCCTCGCCGAAAAGGGCTGGATCCGCCGCGACTCCACTAAGGGTCGCGCCATGGAGGTCACCGTTCCTGGCCAAGAAGGCGCGATTACCCCAGAGCGCTCCGTCAATGTCCCATTGGTCGGCCAGATTGCCGCCGGTATTCCCATTACTGCCGAACAGAATATTGAAGAAGTTCATACCCTGCCTGAATCCCTAGTCGGCAAGGGCGAGATCTACATGCTCAAGGTCAAGGGCGACTCCATGATCGATGCCGCTATCTGCGATGGCGATTTCGTTGTTATCCGCGCTCAGAAAACTGCCGAGAAGGGCGAGATTGTTGCTGCCATGATTGATGGCGAGGCGACTGTTAAGACCTGGTCCAAGAAAGATGGCCATTACTGGCTGCTTCCTGCCAACGATGACTTCGCACCTATCCCTGCAGATAACGCAGAGATATTGGGCAAGGTCACCGCGGTTCTTCGCTCCCTCTAACCACTTAGCTCCAGCATTCCTATAGGATTTCTCCCCTATAGATAGGAGCGCGAATGCGCATCGCACGAATCGGCCAGCCAGGAAGCGAGCGCCCCGTTGTCATTCAGGGCGAGTCAGCCATCTATGTTGATTCTTTAATCTCTGATTGGGATCGCACAAGCCTTGAAGCTGGTGCTCTCAACACAGTTGCACAAGCAAATCTTTCAGCTCTTCCGAGCACGCCACTAGCTGGAATGCGCTACGGCTCCCCTATCGCTAAGCCCACCAAAGTTATCTGTGTCGGCCTCAACTACTTGGGGCACATTAAAGAGACAAATGCCGATACTCCCAAGGAGCCAATCGTCTTCATGAAGGCGCCGGATTGCGTGGTTGGTCCAGATGATGACATCGTCATTCCACCTAGCTCTGAGGCCACAGATTACGAAGTAGAGCTCGCCATTGTGATTGGTAAGAAAGCTTTGTATTTAGATTCACCGGCGCAGGCTAAGGATTACATCTTGGGGTACACCATCTCGCAAGATGTCTCGGAACGTCACTGGCAGATCGAACGCTCTGGCCAATGGTTTAAGGGGAAGTCTTTTCCTACCTTTAATCCAGTTGGTCCTTCTATTGTTACCGGCGATGAAATCGATGCCAGCAATCTGCGCCTCTGGTGCAGCGTTGATGGCGAGATGCGTCAAGACTCCAACACTTCAGATCTTCTCTTCGGCATCGATCACATCGTCTGGTACATCAGCCAATTCACTGAACTACATCCTGGCGACATCATTAACACCGGCACTCCATTTGGCGTTGGAATGGGACTCAATCCCAAACGCTATCTCAAGGCTGGACAGACCGTTGTTACGGGTATCGATGGGATTGGTCAGTTCACCAATCACGTGAAGGCTTACTCTAAATAATTCTTAATACTTCGAAATAAGTTAGAGATCAACGCTTCGCTCGTTATCCATCGATTCATATAACGCTTTAACGAGCTTGAGCGTTCCAATATTCTCCCGAACCGATGAGCGCAGCGGCGCACCAGTGGCCATGTTGCTCATGACCGAGCCCATTGTGCCGATGAAGGCATCCGGGAACCAGAGCGTAGAAATTGGATATGAACTCCACCCATCTGTTGCCACTACCTGTGAATTAACTTCGAGGGTAGAGATACGCCCATGCGGATAGTCGTATAACAAGCCAAAAGTTCCGCGGATAGATCCCTTATCGCCATCAATGCGGTACTCGGCATAGTTATCACCGCCGCGATTAACGTGACTGGAATGTACAAGTGCGGTTAAACCATCGCCGTACACATAAGTAGAAATGGTGCGAGTTTCACCCTTAGGGAACTGTCCTTTGGTGCGCCCAGCTGCGCAAAATACTGTCTTAGGCTCCCCCAGGAACCAGCGAATCATGTCGTGATAGTGAATCGAGTGAAGCATGACTTCGAGCCGATCCATATCTTTCGCCCATGGCCAGAGCTCCCATGGAGTAGCAAGATTGACGTTGACGGTGAAATTGGTGACCGTGCCGATCCAACCGAGTTCAACCATCTTATGAGCTGCAGCAACGCCCTCTTCAAAGCGCAATTGCTGATTTACTGCGGCAACAATCTTATTTTTATCGACGAGGTCAGCCATAACAATGCCGGCTTCAACGGTAGTCGCCATGGGCTTTTGCGCCAGGATGTTCTTGCCCGCATTCGCAATCTTGGCAAAGAGGTCAGGCTGAGCAGCAGCTGGAACTGCAATATCAAATACTTGTGCCGAAGACTTCTCAATCATTTCGTCGAGAGATGCATACACATTCGCAATACCGTGCCTTGCTGCAACCTCTTTCGCTTTATCAAGATCAGTATCAGTAATCGCATCAACAGTGAGGCCGGCCTTTGTGTACGCGACAAGGTGCGCGCCATCCACAATTCCACCAGCGCCGACGCAGGCAATGGGAACTCGATGTGCTGGCTGAACTTCTAGTCGAACCGCATCTTGAATAACTTTAAATTGCTCCATCATTTACTGACCTTCGGCCTTCTGATTCTCTGCTTGCGAGGTGCGATAGAGAACTGTCTGCAAGTGCTCGGTATAGAGCAAGAGTTCTTCATTGTCGGCGCGGAAGATTTCGTAGGAGACTTTGAAGAGGCCCATATTTTCGTACTTAGGGTTTTTTTCTAGCAGAGTGCGCATGCCATAAATCGTGTCACCGATAAAGGTGGGCTTAATGAAGCGCAACTTGTCGTAGCCGTAACTAAAAGTATTGACGTTGTTATGGGCAAAGAGTCCGAGGCCATAACTAAAGACCATGGCTCCAGGAACTAACCGGCGCTTGAAGAGGCCCTCTTCCCGAGCCCAGATGTCATCGCCAACATAGGGGTGCATATCTAGTACCAGAGAATTAAAGAGCATGACTTCGCCCTCAGAGATAGTGCGTCGTAGCGAACGATCAACCTCGCCGACTTGATAATCCTCATACAACTTCACATCTTGATTCCATACTGGAATTTCGTAACGCGACTTGGGATCTGGATTGGGATTCTTCATTTATATTCCAAACTCTCTTCGGATAGCTTCGGTATTTTCACCAACATGAGGGGCGCCTTTGCTGTGCTTAATCGGGCGACCATCAATACGCATAGGCGAGCGAGTGGTCATGATGTCAACGCTCTCGCCGGTCTTAGATGTGCGATGAATCTTCTGGGTCATATCAAGCTCTGCAAAACCCTCATGTGCAATCAACTCTGGCAGAGTCAACACTGGTGCACACCAGATATCTGCGGCATCCAAGATTGCCAACCAATGATCGGTGGTATCGGTTGATAGCTTCGATGAGAGCAGTTGGGTAATTGCCTCTTGATCGCTCCACCAAGTTGCTGGGTCTTCATACTTACTTAAATCCAACCCCAGTAGCTCACCTAATTGCGGAATCGGGGTCATAGCAATCGCCATGTAACCAGTCGACGTTTCATAGAGTCCATACGGTGCTGGCAAGAACGCATGTGCGCCGCTTCCCCGCTTGACGATCACGTTCGGGTCGAAGAGATTTGCGGTAATCAATTCAAATTGAAGGTCGAGCATGGATTCGAGCAAACTTGATTCAACGAGTCCGCCCTTACCGGTGCGTTCACGACGGAGCAACATTGCGGTCACGCCATGCGCTAAGTGAGTAGATGTAAAAATATCGGCAACAGCTAACCCAACCGGTACCGGTGGATCTCCTGCTTTTCCGTTAAGCCACGGTAAGCCGGAAATGGATTGAGCTAAGAGATCTTGTCCTGGTCGGTTCTTGAACGGACCCGTAGATCCATACCCGGTTGCACTTCCATAAACAATGCGCGGATTGCGCTTCTTGACCTCTTCGTAGCCCAGACCCAAGCGCTCAATCACGCCGGGCCTAAAGTTTTGAATAATTACATCAGCCTTATCAATCAACTTCCAGACTTCCTCAAGCCCTTGCGGATTTTTAAGGTCTGCGGCAAATGATTCCTTATTGCGATTCATCATGTGAAAAGACAAGGTGTCGCCATCTGCTTCTAGGCCAGCAAATGCAAGTGTTCTACCGATATCACCAGTAACGGGACGTTCGATTTTGATTACTCGTGCACCTAAATCTGCCAGTCGCATCGCTGCTACGGGACCAGCAAGGAACTGACTGAAGTCCAGAACGAGAAAGCCGTTGAGCGGCAGATCTTCTTTAGTCGACATGGAAAATTTCTGGGATTGCTGCCCACCACTCGCCATCGGCGCGGTCGCTGACCGGAGTCTGTAATGGTTTGCAGACATCCCACCACTTCTGGGTTGTGGGATCTGCCGCCATCGCTGCCATATCTCCTTCGAAATCGTTGCCGACATATTCGAAGTAGGAGAAGAGCAGTTCGCCGTAGCGATAAATAGAGTAATTACGAATATTGCTATTCGCTATCTGCTTGAGAACTTCAGGCCAGACATCCGCATGAAGGCGTTCGTACTCGGCTCGGTTCTCCGGCTTCATCCCGATAACTGAGGCATAACGTTGCATCGATTACTCCTTTATTTGGAAAGTTGGAAATTTATAGGTTGTAAAAAGCTTTAGCAGTCTTAGATTTAATCCACTCTTGATCATCGGCCGGCAAGTGCGCAATCACATCCACCTGCGCCTTCCATACTTTGACGTAGTCGCCATTGAGAACGCAGACTGGCCAATCTCCACCCATCATGACTCGCTTCGCGCCATATGCCTTCACAATGTGATCAACATAGGGAAGCCAATCTTTAAAGGTCCAGTCCGGTGACGAGGCGGTATTGAGGCCAGATAATTTGGCATAGACGTTGGGGTAGGTCGCTAGGTCAGCCATCAAAGTTGCCCATGGCTCAAACTTTCCACCAGCGATATCTGGCTTGGCAAAGTGATCGACAATTATTTTGAGTTTAGGGAATTTCTTCGCGAGGGTGGGAACATTCTTAATATGCGCATCATTAACCGCGACATAATCAAAGGCCAATCCCTTGTTTTCGATCATCGCAATCGTCTCTAAAACTTCTGGCCGCAAAATCCAAGAATCATCCGAGTTGTACTTGGGGTTGCTGTAATCGTGCGAGAGATTGCGGAAGCCCTTGATGTACTTATTCTTGGCAAGTACGTCAATCGCAGCACTTGCTTCGCGTGGACGATCGAACGGAACCCACCCAACAACGCCTTGTACAAAACTGGAGTGCTCGGCCACATCTAACATGTAAAAAGTATCCTCGTAGGTATCTGCTGCTTGCACAAGAACCGAGCCAGTGACACCTGATGGTGCGATCTCTGGTTGCAGGCGCTCTGGTGAGAAGTCGTCGTAGAGCGGACCATACTCAGGTGCAATCCAGCTATACGTGCGTTCACTCATCATCCAAAGATGTTGATGCGCATCAATGAGTTCGTTGCTTGCCATTTCTTCCACCTTTCCCTGTTAGAGAACGCCGTAAGCGTTCCATACTTCACGCACGCTCTTGCCTGCGAGTAAATCCTTAAGAACCGCCTTCTCGCTCTGCGCGCGAGCATTCGCTAATTCAAAGACTTTATCGATATGCGCTGCGGGAACAACAGCGACGCCATCGGCATCAGCTATTACTGCGTCGCCAGGATTAACTTGAACTCCCCCGCACACGACAGTTGTACGAACTTCGGCAACGCGCATCCGGCCCTTGTAATCAATCGGACGCATCGATGCACCAAACACTGGGAACTCCAGCGGAATTATTGATTCGGTATCCCGCAATGGACCATCGCAGACCATGCCAGCTGCGCCACGACCCTTTGCCGCCGCCGAAAACAACTCGCCCCAGAAGGCGGAGATGTCGTTTGGGCCGGTCGCTACTACCGCAAGTTCACCTGGCTTTAACGTGTCCAAATAATCAATCGCCTCGCCGTACGGATCTTTCTGGTCATACTCACTACTTGCCTCAAAACGTACGGTGGCGGCTAAGCCAACTGCGCGCATACCGGGTCGCAGAGCGCGCACTGATGTATTCATTACATTGTTGCGGATTCCCACCACATCAAGTGAATCGCTGACCATGGCAACTTTTACACGTGGATCCACATTGAGCGCCATTACATCTTCCTATTCACGAGATAGACATGGACAAAGGCAATCACGGTTTCACCACGTTGATTGGTGACTGTCACCTTCTCGTCGACGATACCAAAATCATCCGGCCGCTTTGCGTGCTCGCGCTTCTCAGTAATCTCTGCGTGCGAGGTGATGGTATCGCCAATAAAGACAGGTGCGATAAATCGGACTTTGTCATATCCGTATGACATTGCCTCATCATTAATTTCACCGGCGAGAGCGCCTACTGCGACCGAGAGAACAAGCGTTCCGTGCGCCATACGTTGACCAAAAGGTTGAGTAGCACACCACTCAGCATCCATATGATGCGGATAGAAATCTCCAGTTTGGCCAGCATGTAAAACGATATCGGCTTCAGTAATGGTGCGACCGGTGCTCGTTCGACTGCTACCGATCACATAATCCTCGAAGAACTCTTTCATGGGCTATTCCTTCACATTCTTCTCATATGTTGCGGCAATCTGCGAAATCACTGAGGCTTTTACAGTGCGAGTGGTGAGGGCTTGATGAATAATCTGAGAGCTTTCAAATTGCACATCTGGCCAACCGAGAACACGAGGACGCACCCATGCTCGTTCAAGTGTGCGCAAGGTATTACGGAAGAAGTTATTCGAGGCACGATTGAGCGCATCGTTCTTCCATGCAACGAGATTGCCGGGCTGTCCGCCACCGAGACCATAAGTAGTCGATTGGATTTCGGGAAGTGAGAGCAATACCGCCGCCCGAGATGCCGCCTCGAGATTCTTCGTTGCTGATGAAATTGCAACACCCGCTCCACCTAATTGCGAACCAGTAGCTCGGCCATCGAAGGAGGGAAGATCATCGTATGCCAGAGTATTTTTGCGAAAGCCTTGATGGCCGTAATTGCTATAGCCATACATACAAATTCCATGCGCATAGTCATCACCTCCCGCGAGTACTTCTGCAATATCAATCGGATTAGAAGTCGCACAGAAATCAGGAACAAGCGCAGCAAGTTCGACCATTATCTCCATGACTTCGAGGGCAACAGTTTCGTTGACGTAGGTGCCGCCATCACAGAGTGGTGCACCCTTCTGTGCCATCAGCGTTGCAAAGGTGCTGAATGCATCGACCGGTTTATGTGCCCACAGCAATTTCTTCGCTTTCGCCAGAGCAAAAACATCACTCCAAAAAACTGGCGCGCTATCAGTGAGATCTGGACGATAGGCACTTACTTGTGCGGCGGTGTCGATGGCAAGCGACCATTGCTTACCTTGATATTGATACGAATTATGAGATTGGCCAACGCTGGTTCGCGCAAGTAGTTCCATATCAGCGGCCGAAATTGCATCGTCAAGAGCAATTACCGCCTGTGCGTGTACTGCATCAGGCACGTGTGGATGATCGATAATCAATAAATCGTAATCTTGATGAAACTCAGAAATATGTTGGTCACCGAAGGCTAAGAGCGAGCGAGCATCCCACTTAATAGTGATGCCCAATTTTTCCTGTAATAGCTGGTTGGAATTAACGACCGAGTCCAGCCCGCGCGGATGATCCCAAGTCATACCCTTGAGCTCAATCATTGATTAGGCACCGACAATTCGGTTGATCTCATCAGCAAAGTACTCACGAATCTTGATTCCATCCGAGAGGAACTTGCCGTAATTAAAGAACCCGTGAATCATTCCTGGGGCATCTTTATAAGCAACTGGTACACCTGCGGCAATTAACTTATCTTTATAGGCGATTCCATCATCACGCAACACGTCGTATTCAGCGGTAAGTAGAATTGTTGGTGGCAGGCCGGCAAGTGATGTCGCTGCGTGCGGAACTGCGTATGGGTTCTTCTCATCACCTGGATTGAGATAGGCCTCCCAAAGCCACTTCATAATTTTCTGAGTCAGACCATAATCAATTGCATTGGGAACGTTTGCGGATGCCACAAATTCTGGGCCATTGCATGGATAGATTAACCACTGGAATGCTAATTTAATGCGACCCCGATCGCGCGCAGCTAGTGCCACCGCTGATGCCAGATTGCCGCCCGCACTATCTCCTCCGACGCCAATTTTGCTGGGATCAATCTTGAAGTCGGCAGCTCGATCGAAAACCCACTCCAATGATTCATAGCAATCATTAAATGGGACTGGGAATTTATGCTCTGGAGCTTTCTGGTAATTCACGGAGATGATGACCGAGTTAGTCTTTGCTGCCATATCTGCAAGTTGTGATTCATACTTAGCTAAATTATTGAGAACCCATCCACCACCGTGAAAATAAACAATGCCGTTAAAGAGACCATCTGAACGCGAGCTCTTCTTCGGGGTATAGATACGAATTGGTAAATCTGCGGTGTGGGAGGTCAGAAATCCGTGGGTAATAGTTGTTTGATCGGTCAGCGGACCGCCCAAATCCTTAGGTTCGTTGTGAGAATTAAGACGAGCTTTATATGCACCCAACTCTGCAAGATCAGGAAGATTTGCAGCCTTACCGGCCTCAAGAAATGCAACTGCCTCTGGATGTAAGCTCACTGAAATACTATAGGATTCTAATTAGAGCAGGTCAAGGTCTTTCCATACTTCTTCTGCAATCGGTGCATCGAATGCGGCGCAGTTATCTCGCACTTCCTGGGCGCTTCGACATCCCACAATTACCGCTTTGACCGCTGGATGGCGTAACGGAAATTGCATGGCCGCTGAAGTGATTGAAACTTTGTGCTGGTCGAGCACATCGCGAATACGTTGCGCCCTCGCAATGAGTTCATCTGAGGCGGGACCATAATCGTATGTTGCGCCTTTGACTGGATTAGCCAAGATGCCAGAGTTGAAAACTCCAGCAGCGATGATATCTACTCCCCGCTTCAATGCCGCTGGCAATAAATCTTTCGCTGCCGATTGATCGAGAAGTGATTGTCGGCCGGCAATCAGAACCATATCGATATCAGTCTCGTTTATAAATCTGGTCGGGGCCGCTGTTTGATTCATTCCTACGCCAATCCCCTTGATCAATCCTGCCTCCCGCATCTTCGCCAGTGCTGGAAATGCCTCTTGAATACCCTGTTCGATATATATCTGATCATCGGGATCGTGGATGAAGACAAAATCCACACTATCCATCTGTAACTTTTCCAGTGAATCCTTAATTGATTTCTCTACTGCCTTTGCTGAGTAATCAAAGAAGCGCTCAACCGTATTATCGGCATCCATAAAATATTCATCGACATTGTCAGTAGTAGGAACTAGTAGTCGACCAATTTTTGTTGATATATGAAAACCAGTTTTACCTTTGAGGATTCGACCGAGGCGCCGCTCTGAGGTGCCTTTCCCGTAGTGTGGCGCAGTATCTATATATGTAATGCCCTGATTCAGGGCTTCATTGACGGTCGCATCGCATTCCGCTTCCGACATCGACTTGTACAAGCCACCCAGAGTTGCAGTGCCTAATCCCAATTGCGAGATCTCGACACCTGTGCGAAGACGAACTGAAGAGTTATGAGCCATCGTTATGCCGTTGTAGAAATGGAGCCAGCCATGAC
>Ga0114962_10004171_pt1 | contig 11549 bp, 11 predicted proteins | sample C_130820_MF_Meta_FD_87017 | JGI IMG/M metagenome (GOLD analysis project Ga0114962, IMG submission 87017) | Freshwater microbial communities from Lake Croche, Canada to study carbon cycling - C_130820_MF_MetaG | ecosystem: Environmental > Aquatic > Freshwater > Lake | place: Lake Croche, Canada... | reverse complement strand
GAACGATACGTGCAAGGGTGCGATGAATGTAAAGGATTTCCTGAATTTCATCAACGTAGATTTAGAAGACATAGAATACATAGGAACACACGGGTATGTGGCAGGAATCTCCAGGATCTTTACGAAGAATCTAGCGAGACTAGGAAAATTCGAGAAACCAATTTGGGTAACGGACGAGAAGAGAGAGACGATCATGTACAAAGAAGATGGAGTATGGCAGAAAGATGATGATCATATAAAAATGAATAGAATATCAGCAACAATAGAGAACAAGTGTAGAATGGCACTCACTCTATGGAGAGAGTTAAATCCAGATTGGAAAGAAAACGAAAAGAAAGGTGAGTTTTTAAATATAATGAATGGATGTGTATTTGGCGGAGAACTAAATAACAAAACAACATTCTATTATCCTCCAGATAAAGATCAAAAGGCAAAGATAGTGAGGAACATGATTCACCAATTGAAGATTCCTAAGAAGAATGTAAAACTAGAAAATTAGATAACTTTATCTCTCTTGATATTGATTTCAAAGAATAAAATAAAGAAGAATCAATAGATGTTCTACCAATAGAACATATATTTATATGGGGATTGGAGTAAACGAAGGATTGCTTTATATTCCTTACGCGGCGAAGGCGCTAGCCGAAGGAATATAAAATCACCGGTCGCCTCTTAATTTGTCACCCATATCTGGAATACATATATAACAGCATATATGCTAACATAGTTGTTTAACATGGCGCCACATGGTAGCTACGCTCAAACACCCGCGCCGCCGCGCCGAAGGCGCGACATAGCATGAGGCCGTAGGCGCGTATAGTATGTCAGAAAAGGACTGCATACTGCAGCCAACAAAAACAACAAAAACAACAAAAACAACAAAAACAAAACAAAACAAAACAAAACAAAACAAAACAAAACAAAACAAAACAAAAAATACAATATATACATAATAAACAAACGAATATTTAGTTAAGAACCTCACTCGCAAATCCCCTTTTTTTATCTTGAACGTGTGTGATATAAGTGTCCATAGTATTACTATGCATCTCCTCTTTAATAAAATTTTCCATCTTAAATCTGAATACATATACGGGTTTGGTTTGTCCGATGCGATGACATCTGGCGACGGATTGGTCTTCCACGGCGGGGTTCCAGTGAGGCGATACGAAATAAACCTCGCTGTAATTAGCTTGTAGATTCAACCCCTCACACCCAGCCTGTATCTGAAGAACCAGTGCGTCATATTTGGCGGTCAACTTGTCTTGCCTAGATCCTTTGGTGTCACGACCATCAAACGAAGCGACGTTAGTCATGCCGCCAGCCTTTAAGCGCTGGATGATAGCGTTGATTTCAGGTCGGAAATGACAGAATATAAGCTTACCATTGCCGTTATCTTTGCGCGCAAGAATGACGCTAATAACGTGATCGAGTTTGCTGCTATAGTTGAGCGCATCGGAATAAACAAAGTTGTTAGTGATCTGATTCTTCAACATACTGGGGAGTATACAGGATTTCCTAGCTTGAAGGAAAAGCTGTAACTTGAAGGAACTCGTATCGATCGCGCTATGAATGTCAGAGGAAAGCTGCATTTCATTTTTATTAGACCAAGCAATGGTGTCATTGTCTTGAGAGACGGAAGGAAGTTTGATGCCGATTTGCGCCTTTGTGCGACGCAAGATGGGAGCCTTGCTGTGCATGCTAGCAGGCAATCCAAGAGCAGAACACAAGTTGTAGTAGTCCTTCCTGGAGTTCTGAATGGGCGTTCCAGTGACAAGCCATCGGATGTCCGATTTGAGAAATTTGCATCCAGCTGATCGTCTATTTTTGTTACGGAGATGGTGCGCTTCGTCACAAATAACTCTGGACCAGGCGATGCTATGCAAGAGGCATGTTGTGTACTTCTTGGTGGTGACTAAGGAGTTGTAGGTGGTCAACACGACAGGAGCAGCTGATAGTTGTTCAGAAGTGATGTTTTGCTTATTCGCATTGCCGTGGAAGATGAGCGCTCGATGCCCAGTAGTGCGGAATATTTCGGCATTCCATTGGGCGAGCAGCATTGGCGGCACAACTATGAGCGTGTGTGGCAGGAAATTGGTGAGGCACACACCGATCATCATGATGGTTTTACCCAACCCCATCTCGTCACAAATGAAGCCGCCCTTAACAGGTAGAGGTTGCTCTAGTGGTTGTTCTAGAGTAGCTACCTCAGGCTGTCGAGCGATTTCATTATTAACACACCAGATGATGCCGTCAAGCTGATGCTGTTTACGTTCAATATTGGCCTTACCGATGAACCAATTATACTTTTCTACTATATGCTGTGAGCCTGAGCCGTAGGCACTATGGAATGTGGTGAGTGATTGAACTCCTTGCGCTGCGATAGCAGTAGCCAAAGGAGTTTCTTTATTATCCATGATTACGATTACGATTACGTTATACGTTTAAATTTGAAGACTAATTCTGAGGTAAAAGTATTGCAGCAAAATGATATCAATTTTTTCCAAAAAAAGTAGAAAAAATGGACTACTTAAAATATAATATTGGGGATCGACTGGTCATTGGGAATCGCCTGATCGAATGAGGGATCGCATTGGAAATCGAGTGGGGATCGCATTGGTGATCGCATTGGTGATCGCATTGGTGATCGCATTGGTGATCGCATTGGGAATCGCATTGGTGATCACATTGGGAATCGCATTGGGAATCGCATAAGGCATTCATGTTGTATATAATATGGATTACTTTATCTCTCTTGATCTTGATTTCTAAGAATAAAATAAGAAGAACATAATGGATATTCTACCAATAATTCATGTATTTATATGGGAATCAAATCAACGGCCGTATCTCGTAATGTCACCCATATCTGGAATACATATATAACAGCATATATGGTCACATAATAGTTTAACATAGCGCCAAATGGTAGCTACGCTAAAATAGGAGCGCCCCGCGCCTTCGGCGCGCGGGACATAGCACGGGGCCGTAGGCTCGTATAGTATGTCAGAAAAGGCATGCATAATACAAAGAAACAAAAAGAAGAAACACTGGAAAGTGTACCGGACATTTACTGAAAAAAAGACACTACCGCTTTAAGTCATTCTATCCATTTATTATATAATTCTGCAAATAAAAAGTCCAAAAGTATTCCAGAGTTTCAAAAATGGACAAATATATTTGTCCAATTTTAGAATTCTAAAAAAAGTCTTGAGAAAATGAAAAAAAAATAAGCCAGAGCATAAAAATTGCATGCTTTTTCGATTTGTGAGCATAAGAAAAAAAAATGAGAAAAATAAAATTACAAAAAAGATTTAGGAACTTTTTCATTAGGATATAATTCCTAATTTTAGGATATAAACCCTAATTATATAATATTTATATATTATACTAATGAATACGAAAGAATCTAAGTCTAAAAAGGTTATTCCTTTTTGTTGTGAAAAATGTGCTTACACCACATCACGAAAAAGCCAATATGATAGACATATAGTAACATCAAAACATTTAAAATTAATTTCAGAAGTTGAAAATACATATGAATGTTCTTGTGGAAAATCATATAGTCATATGTCAACTTTATGTGCACACAAAAAGAAATGCACTATTCTAAATCAAGAAGAAGCGGCAATAAAAGAGCTGAAAGAAAAAGAGAAAGAAGGAGTCACATTAAAAATGACAGATATACAAGGTGCAATCCCAAACATGGATATGAGTTTAATATTTGCATTCATGAAAGACACACAAGAATTCAAGCAAATAATGTTAGAACAAAGCAATACTATGATGGAATATAATAAGCAGATGCTGTCGGAACAAAGCAATGCCATGATGGAATATAATAAGCAGATGATGTCGGATCAAAACAATATGATATCGGATCAAAACAAGATCATGACAGAGTTGGTGGAAAAAGTAGGCAATACAACTAACAACAACATCAACACACAAAACAATCAATTTAATCTTCAGTTTTTCTTGAACGATACGTGCAAGGGTGCGATGAATGTAAAGGATTTCCTGAATTTCATCAACGTAGATTTGGAAGACATAGAATACATAGGAACACACGGGTATGTGGCAGGAATCTCTAGGATCTTCACCAAGAATCTAGCGAGACTAGGAAAATTCGAGAAACCGATTTGGGTAACGGACGAGAAGAGAGAGACGATCATGTACAAAGAAGATGGAGTATGGCAGAAAGACGAAGATCATATAAGAATGAATAGAATATCAGCAACAATAGAAAACAAATGCAGAATGGCACTCGCCCTATGGAGAGAGTTAAATCCAGATTGGAAAGAAAACGATAAGAAAGGCGAATTTTTAAATATAATGAATGGATGTGTATTTGGCGGAGAACTAAATAACAAAACAACATTCTATTATCCTCCCGATAAAGATCAAAAGGCGAAAATAGTGAGGAACATGATTCAACTATTGAAAATTCCTAAGAAAAATGTAAAAGAACAAATACTTACTTAAACATATCTGGACAAAGATGTGTAATGTGGTATTACCTATTAGCCTTTATCGTAGGATCATATAGCGGGCGAGTATTTGGAGATCGAACTAACAAATATTACGAGTCGATATGCAACTCACAACAAAATGAAATAAACAAATATAAAAGATTTCTAGCAGACAAAAATGTAGAAGAAGAGTTTGCTGCCATGCAAAGGTGAGTACAATAAATTTTAGTAAACAAACAAAGTACACGAATAAGAAAAAAATTGAAAACTATTATACACACAAAATAAAAGATATCAATAGCCCTATATCAAGTTTTTAAAAGCAATCAAGAATGTCTCAATACAAGAACAAGAATAAGAATCAAAAGCAATTTGTACCCCAACCCTTCTGCAAGGTATGCAAAGACTCGGATAAATCCGAGGCAATGTACACCTCACATTGGGTAAAGGACAAACAAGGTAAAGTATGCTGTCCAACCCTGTTGTCACAGCAATGTAGATATTGTAATAATCATGGTCATACTATAAAGTTCTGTAAATTTGCAGTAGAAGATAATAATAGAAGGAATATGAAGATAGTAACCAAAGCACCAGCAGTCAAATTGGCGAACAACCCGCAACCAACTTTAATGTCTAATAATCGATGGACGGCGTTAGCGGATGCGGCGGAAGCGCCAGCCAAAGCGCTAGCGCTAGCAGAAGAGTACCCTTCATTGTCCCCCAACGTGACGCTTAGACCTCATCAGAAGCAATTCGCAACGCTGTCGTTTGCAGCAGTTGCAGCCATCCCCCTAGCCTTCCCTCAAGTCACCCCTCAAGTCATCCAAAAAAGCGCGCCTGTCAAGTTCAGCCGCAATTGGGCTGATGACGACTCTTCCGACGAAGAAGAAGACCAGCAACAAGAACGATATGATTGTGCAAGCGGATGCAATAGCCCGTGCAACAGCATTGTTGAACAAGACTATGAACAAGACGAAGTCGAAATGTCGTTCTACTACAGACAACAAGTTGCAGCATTTTAGAAGACAAAATAAAACACAAATAAAAACATAAATTAGAACAAAATATAAACACCAATAAAAACATAAATTAGAACAAAATATAAACACCCATAAAAACAAATAAAAATCTAGAGCATTATGCTCTATTTTTTTGTCACCGATAACTCAAATAGACGGCCATATCTGGAATACATATAAACAGCTTAGTAGACTGCCTAGTAGACACCCTAGTAGACACCCAATAAAAAACATACAATATATACACTATGTTTTTTATTTATACAAATATATACTATCTATCGCATGCTATCCACACGACTAAGACCAGCACACTTATTAAACACCCCATCACACTGACCATATAAATCAAAGATAGTAGACAATGTAATCTTCTTTGCATCTGATTGCTTCTTCTTCAAGAGAGAATAGGCATCACAGGTGCGATCCCAAAAGGCGTCGCTGTCATTGCCGATAGCCACTACCGGAATAGCAGCAAGACCAGGCAAACGACGCTTGGAATGCACATCATACACCTCACCCGATACACCCTTCAAATAAGGACGTCCATTCTCCACTCCAACCACGCGGACAAACACACTCATCATCGATGTCATCGTCCTTCTAGATTTTATCTTCTTAGCTTTTAATTATGTCATCCTATTAGTAGTTAAAAAGTACTTCAATTTTTTTATTTCGGACAGACTAAATTCGTCTACCAAATTTGTCTACATATTTGTCTACCAATTTGACTGCATATATGCTGTAAATTTTTGTCACCGGATTCTTAATTTGTCACTCATTTCTCGAGTACCCTATTTAGGGGGGTGTAGGGCACATATCGGGTCCTATGGTGAGCCAATAAGGGGAGCCTAGAAGGGGAGCCTATAAAGGGAGGATTATGGCGCGCTTGCAGGGGAGATATGACAGGACATCAATAGGACATCAAATTGTATCAAATGGTCCAAATAGTGGCGCAGAAGATCGTAATCCTTGTAATAACACGTTCAGAGCATACTCCTCCACTGACGTTCTCAGTGGGCACGTAGTGCCCACCAAGTGGTTCGCCGAAGGCGAACAACCGGAGTATAATCGGAAAACTTCGATTCGCTTCGCTCATCTCCGTTTTCCTCCAAATATAATGATTATTTTTTTATCATAAATGCAGTAGGAGCCATAAAATTTGTGCTTTGTAAATCATATGGAATATTAAATTCTTTTAAAAATTTATCAACTCCAACACTTTCACTGAATTTATGATATTCATATTCATCAAATAATATAACTCCACCAGGTAATATTCTATCCCATAAATATTTTAATGCAACATATGTTGGACGTTCAATATCAACATCGATGTATAATAATGATATTTTAAAACCAGGATTGTCTACTATAAATTGCGGAATAGTTTGTTCAACATCACCTTCAACTAATATGTAATTTTTATTAATATTCATATTATTTAAATTAGATTTAACTGAATTTAATGTAAGTTGATTTTCATCTACTTTTGAATATACTGTAGTCATGGTATCTTTATCAAAACTGCCATCTTTATCAAGTATCTTAGTCGCATTAATCACATTAAATATATCAAACCCTATTACTTTTTTGTTTGAGTTTGGGCAAGATATTTCTACGAATTTAGAAAATGAAGCAATTCCAGAACCTTTAAATACACCAATTTCTACAATATCACCCGGAAGATGTTTTATTTTATTAAAAAATTCGTGTCGCAATAGTAATTTTCCTAATAATTTAATATCATTTGAAAATATAAATTGATTAAATGCATCGTATGTTGCATCTGTTGGCATATTTTTTGCATTTGAATTGCAAATTTCAAAAAGTTTGTTATCCATATATTAGTTTATAATATAAATACTTTAAGTACTTTACACCCTGAAGATTTAACCTTTCTCATTTTATATTCCTTCGCTAAAGCTACGGAATATAATCAGAAAACTTCTATTCGCTTCGCTCATATCCGTTTTCCTCCAAAGTAATATTTATTTACGTGATCTGTTCTGTCGTCTAGTTCGACGTATAAGCTTCTTATTTCGATTAGTAGTAGAAGAACGCTTATAACCGCCCTGTCTACGAAATCCACTGCTAGGAGCAGGAGCAGGAGCAGGAGCAGGAGCGGTAGCAGTTGTTGGAACATCAGGTAAAGGATCATAAAATAACGAACCTACCGAATACCCATTATTTGGATTTTCACTAAAAAACAATTCTGTCTCTACATTTCTATGACCACTCCGTAAAAAATGACGCACCAATGTCCCCAAACGTGAAAATTCGCGAAACCTTTCGGCCTGGATGGCAGGCCTGGAAGCCGGTAAACTCCATCGCCGCTGATAATAAACTCTATTTACATTAACTGGATCAAGAACACCTTGCATACCTTCAGCAGTATAACCAACACTTACTAAACGTTCTCCATCAGCTCTAGAAATTCTGTTACGGACAAAGTCCCCATAGTCGGAGGACATAGTCCTTGGGTCGTATCTCGGATGAGGAACTAATTGTGTAATTATATCAGGTTCAGAAGCACGAGCACGAGCAGCAGCAGCCCAAGGATATATTCCGTGTTGACTAGCAGGTTCAGCATTGACAGAAAGGACAGAAGAAACTAAACGCGCCTGTGGAACTCCAGTAACACGTCTGTATATAGGCTCATTTAAGTATAAAAAATCAGGAATGACTTCATAATCCATTATTATTATTATATATTATGCATAAAATATTTTTTTAGTAAACCTAATAAAATATTTAAAATGAAAAAAACTGAAATGCTTTTAGCGCATAAAATAACATATATATTTGTATTCAACTTTGCATTAAGCTTTTAAAAATGTCTCAACAACAACAGGAACAACAACAGGGTCAGGTAGAGGAACAACAACAGATGTATACTCCAATCAATCTACTTAGCGAGTTTGATTCAGCATTCCTAGAGGATCTCCAATCAGGTAGCGATAGTGATGGAGATGAATGGGTAGATGTAGAAGAAGAAGAAGCAGTAGAAGAAGAACCAGTAGATAAATGTGTATGTTGTAGTGTTTCTACCACAGAAACACAAGCAGTAGTCCAAGTGAAACCTCTATTCGAATTGCCAGACGGAATCGAATTAGGTGAGTGTTGCATTTGCTATGAGGAAATGGTCATGAATAACTTCACTGTCACAGAATGTGGACACAAGTTTCATTCCAAGTGCATCTTCAAAAATCTAGCTCAACGATTGGAATGTCCGATGTGCAGAGTAGAACTATTGCATATTCCCGAGGAGGAAGACGACGAGGATGAGGATGAAGACGATGGCGATGATGATGAGGACGATGATGATGACGATGATGAAGAGGAGCCTGCACAAGCAGTGACCATTCCACAACTCGCTAGTAAGTTGACAGCACTTGGATATACACTGGAAGATGTTTTGCAAATGATATGTGGATCCACACATCCTCTAGATCTCGTAAATCCCAGATTCATTGTTCAAGATCCAGTAGCAGAAGTGGTAGAAGCTCCTACAAATGAACCAGTCAGATCGACCTACTTTCCAAATGTGGGAACTCATGTGTTTTATACTAATGAAGACGGCGTATTAGAGTCAGAATCCAACGATTTATCAGAGCGACTTTCAAATGACATTGATCTCATTCTGGAAGGAAAGATTACCATGTCACATAGAGATACACGATCATATGCTTCAGTAGCGCTGGCGCTAGCGCAACCAAAAGCAGTAAAAGAACAAAAGCATAAAGAAGAAACAATAGAAGAACGAGAAGAAATCATTGCATAAAAACATAAAAACATAAAAACATAAAAACATAAAAACATAAAAACATAAAAACACAAAAACACAAAAACACAAAAACACAAAAACACAAAAAACAAAACAAAAATCTGTATATATTTTTTTCAACGTTTTCCAAATCTAGTCTCACCTAATACGTATTGTAACTCGTCGAACCATTTTGCTTGATGAAAAAATAAACCCCAATTGGCATTAATAAGAGTTATGATACCAAATACTAAAAATAGAAACCTAGCTTCATTGCCAATAACAATTGGTTTGGTTGAAAACGGATGGAAAATCATAATTGTTAACAATGCCATACAACTGCTAAAAATGAAACTAGTTCGTTCTTTCCAATATATAATTTCCCTAGCAAATTCAGTATCGTCTTCACTATTATGTATTAAATAATAATGAATAACAGCTAAAATAGCAAATGAAATTTTAACAGCAAAAATAAAAGTAATATATAATTTATAAGGTGTCCAATCCATTATATATAACTTGAGAAAATACAATAAGATAAAGATAAAGTATGGAAGAAAACCCTAATAAGGTAAAAAGAAAGTAAAAAAATATAGAGACAGATAAGAGAGATGAATACGAATACGACAAAAAACCAAATGACTCCAATAGATAACGCCTTTCAATTTCCGACCCCCATCACACCAGTACATCTAGCCCCAAAATTCACCAACGTATGTATCTTCTGTAACCATCCAGAGTCCATTTCTCTTATGCCAGATGGATCATATAGACAATGTTCTAGATGTCACAAAAATTTCAAGCCGATAATAGAGAGGGTAAATGATAAACGTCCAAAACCAGCCACACCATATATGTAAAGGAAAACATAGACTATGTTTTCTGGATAAAACCCTGTAAGGGTTGTGAAGCAGTCCTATCGCTCGGTAGAGAAGAAAAAAATTTGGAATAACCTTCCATTAGTAGACCGGTCACCGAAATAATCCATAGACATATGAAAGTTATTCGCATTAAATAAAACAAGACGATTAAAGACATTCCCAACTTGATCCACCACAGACCATTTCGTCATGTCCTGACTAAATGTATCAGTCTCACTTTTATTGTTCAATAATTTCTGATCGGTGACGCAGGTAGTCCCGTCATGGAAACGAAAAAACCCAGTACCGGATGACAAGGGGGCGTCTGGCGTTAAAAAAAGCACTCCTGCCCAATTATTAAATCCGTCCGTATGCACCCAAGAACGATCTCTAGAAGTAGTATATTGGAAAGAGCCATTATATGTTTCTTTAGCAGCAGTGCCAGTGCCAGTGCCAGTAGCAGTAGCAGGACTAGGCAAAGGAAAATCCGTAATTTTACCACCAAACGGCTCCACATATTTTTGAATAATAGCACGTAGTTGTTCCGTTGCATGCGAAATAGTTCGACTACCGGGATAATTACCACGCACCGAAAACTCTTGCGTTAATATAAAATCACGAGTAGCCATCGCATTTTGATAAAAATTGTCAACAACTATTAAACCACAAGAAGGCCCTCTAGTAGATTTATCGGTAGCCAACAAATTTTTAGATATAGATAAAGGATTAGCGTTATGCTTAATCGCAGGCGTTGCACTGGTACTAATTGTAGGCGTAACACTAGTATTGGTCGTAGAATTAGCCGTAGAGATAGATTTAAAAGTTTTAATGTTAGAAGGAGTATCCATTATAACAATAATATTAATATTATTATTAACATTATTTTATATAGTTATCTACCAATATAACTATCTACCAATATGTAAGAAAACGTAGTTACTGCGTAGCGAGAAGGCAGCCGAAGTTTTCGGATTAAGCTAGCGGATTAAAGTTATACACATATTCTAACCCTAAATGTAATATCCCATGAACGCCAATAGCAACAGAAAAAAGCAACAACAAGTTTACCAACTGATAAGTACTCATAGAGGAGCCAACTTTTGAACTATGTTGAAAAATAAGTAAGAGAGAAACAAATAGTAATATACCAGTTATAGGTAACGAATAAAAAGACGGCTTGGTAAAAATAGTGGTGTCAATCATGTAGTATAACAAGAGATAAATAAATATATTCAATAAAACAATTTAAAAGCATCCGGACATGTGATTATGTAGAGGATGAATGTGGAGGACATTCAGTCCATGTATCCAACAGCAACAACCTTTTCTAAAAACCCCCGATGGATACAAGCAACCAAAAAAACAAAACAAAACAAAAAGCTCGTGTAGCGCAGTGGTTAGCGCATTAGTCTTATGAGCTGAGGGTCGCCGG
>Ga0114962_10004170_pt1 | contig 11549 bp, 22 predicted proteins | sample C_130820_MF_Meta_FD_87017 | JGI IMG/M metagenome (GOLD analysis project Ga0114962, IMG submission 87017) | Freshwater microbial communities from Lake Croche, Canada to study carbon cycling - C_130820_MF_MetaG | ecosystem: Environmental > Aquatic > Freshwater > Lake | place: Lake Croche, Canada... | reverse complement strand
TGAGGGTTCAGAGCGCGTGCGTTTCGTGTGCCGGTCGTGGCGCCACTCCCGAACAAAGTTGCTCTGATTGCAACGGACGAGGCTACAAGGTGGTTTCGGAGAGGGAGTTGGAGATCAAAATACCAAGGGGCATCGAGGACGGGACGCAGATCAGAATCCCCAATGGCTCTCACGACGGCAAGGACATATTTGTTGTCGTGAACGTGGATAGGGACCCGACGATATCAAGGCAGAACAAGAACCTTTTCTTGTCTGCCGATGTTCCGTACGCCACTCTCGTTCTGGGGGGCGAGGCCAAGGCGGTCTTGTTCGGCGAAGAGATACTCGTAAAGGTTCCGAAAGGAACAAGGTCTGGTTCTCGAGTGCGGCTCACATCCCGAGGCATGCCACATGTGCAGAACTCTTCTTTGAAGGGCGATCTGTTTATTGATTTGGTCCTGAAGGTTCCGACCAACCCATCGAAGGAACACGAGGACCTACTGAAGGCTCTTTCCAAAATTGAAACACAGAGCTAATCTAGATGTGAGGAGAAAAAATGAACGAAGAAAGACTCAAAACCGCAGCGGCACTTCTTTTTGTACTGATAGTGGTTCTGGCCGCCAACAACGCGATGCTCACGAGCAGAATAAGCTCGCGGGTTATCGACAGCCTGAAGAGGGACTACGCTCCGGGGCCGTACGAGCCTGGGTTCGATCCCGACAAGGTTCCGCCGAGCAATGTCAAGTAGCGTTCGGTTGACGATCTCGACTCGGGTTCGTCAATCGATGCTGACGATCTTGGACGTGTCAGGACTGCCGTCGTCCTCTCGCCTTTGAAATGTCACTCTTATCTCGCGACCGGGGCTCAGCTTGGTTCTTGAATCAACCTTGTTGAACTCATCCAGTGTCATGTAGAGGACGGTTCCGTCCATGAGCGATACCTTTATGGGGTCTTTGCTTTTTTCCACGGACCTTATTTTGGACTTCCTCACTACGCCCGGGATTTCAAGGTCGATTCCCGGCACCCCGTATGAGTAGGCCCCTAGGTCTTCGCTTCCTGTCCAGGTGGTGGGAAGGAATTTTGCGGTGGCGAAGTCGTTGTGCGTTCCCGTGGTGTTCTGCGAGAACGGGTTTTGTATCCTGCCTTCGTATTCTTCCAAAAATCTCTTGAATCCGTTTTCCATAATTTCCTCCGCACTAGCCACTCTAGTATTGTATGGCTCCTTCCATCAATATCGCCTCTGTAGTTTTTTTGGAGACCGAAGGCGTGTCTGGACTTTTCGCGGTCGACCAGTCCTCTGGCAGGGTTTACAGGCTTTCCGTTTCGGAGAGCGATCCGATCGAGACCGGAAAGATAATGATGGCGGTTACGGGTCAGATGAGGGCGAGTTTTCCTCGTATCCCGACCGACGAAATAGCACAAATCGTCAAGACGGAGAGGGATGTGACCAGAGAGGCCTCTGGCAAGTTCAAAGACAGGAGTGGCGATGCAAGAAGCTGAAGGCATGAATTTCTCCGTGGGCGTCCCGAACGACGGCCCAAACGGCCCACAAAAAATAAAACCCCCCAGGGGCCTCAGGCAAAACAACCCGACCCTCAAGGACGTTCTTTCCTTCATAGATGGACTCCCACTGAACAAGGTCGACAAGGATCGCCTTGCCTCGGTCGCCCGCAAAACGCCCAACGGCGCCCTCCTCAATTTGAGGAAGAATTACATGCGTCACCTCGGCAAGGAGAGGAAAAATTGAGAGGAGACAACTGGGAGTCCGATCCTCCGTTGCCACGCGCAAGGCCGATGATGCCCTCTTCTCCGGCGAAGGGCTATTCGGGATCTTGCGTAGAAAAAGTCGCCATCGTGATAAAGAGCGACGAAGCGGAATTTTCTCCTTCTCCATGCGATTCCAAGGGCTGTTCTGAAATCATCGCCAACATCCCGTCCGGCAAGATCGTGATGGTTGAGGGTTCTACCACAATCGTGGACTGCGGGTTCAGTATGGAGCTGCCCACAGGCTACAGGTGCATGATTGCAAGCTGCGTGCCCGGGGTTATTGTTGAGCTGGTGGACTCCAAACGGTTCAAGGTAAATGCGATAAATCTTGGAGGCGAGACTATCTTACATGACAGGGAGACCATCGGTCGAATTTGGGTCGAACCGGTTTACTTCCCAGAATGGATAAACAGGGGCTAAAATGGAAAAGATTTTTGCCGTTATAACGGTGGCTAGACAGGTCGAGGGCGAGTATGTCTTCATCAAGACTGAAAGAGCCTTCAAATCCGCACAGAAGGCCGACGCTCTACTGAAGTCGCTGAAGACCCAGTATGCGACTCTTGACGGTAAGTGGAAGCCTCAGCAGGTTTCGACCCCCCAGGGCGACGCCGTGTGCATGTGCGAGGCCGGCGTGTTCGAGATCGAGGTTGACTTCGAAGAATGAGCGAACAGAAGCCAGAACCGAGGTTCGAATTCGGCGGCCCCTGCCCGACGCTCAAGGGAATGGTATTCCCATACGACCCGTCCATCAAGCCATACGAGATAGAGGAAAAAGAGGACAAAGAGGAGAAGAAGGATGAGCAAATCAATCCCGCACAACCCTCTTGAGGGCGAGAGGCCAGAGTTGACTCTGAATCTAGAGAGCAACAGCGACGAGCAGGTCTCCATAATAGTCGTTCACAAGGATAGACCCGAATACCTCAATATATGCCTTCAGTCCATAGCGGTCACCAGCGTAAACAACAACTACGAGATCGTAGTTGTCGACAACAATTCGGGGGCGGACTCCCAGGCCTTCCTTGACGACATAAAAGACGAGGTTACTGTGGTGAGGAACAAGGACAACTTGTTCTGGGCCGCGGCCGCAAACAGGGGGGCTGAAAGAGCCAGCAAGAAGTCCAAGTACTTGTTGTTCCTGCACTGCGACGTCGTCGTGACCAACCCCGCATGGATGGACCTGATGATCAATGTCTCTGAGTCGTCCGGCTCGGGCCTGGTGGGCCTAGAGCTCCAGTCCTACTACATGCAGTCACAGAAGGTGGACTTCATACAGGAGTGGTGCATGCTGGTGACGCGCGACTGTTGGGACAAGGCCGGCCCGTTCGATGAGCGACTGCCGCAGATTGGAGCCCCTTTCGTATTCACCGTGGAGGCCCAGAACAAGGGCTTCAAGCCGCAGGTGATGAAGAACATCATTGCACATCACTACAGGATTTTCTCGCTCGACATCAATGAGTACGAGAGGATAATTGAGCAGGCCATGGTGATGATCCCGCAGGTGATCAGAGAGAAGCAGGGAATGCCCGTCTAGGCCAGGACGAAGTCGCTCCTAATTCGTCCAGAATATCATATCGTTTTTTTCGTCGTCCCAGGCGCATTCCACGATGTCCTTGGCCGCCAGTTTCGACAGGCCCGAGTTGAATATCCTTTGCCTGATCGATTTGAAGAGTTCTGCATGGGATCCGTCGTCTAGGAGCGGTCTTCCGTCCTCGTCCTTGCCGATGGAGTGTTCCAGAATCATTCCGGCTGTCTGCTGTATCGTGACGAAATCGTTCAGGTCTTCGTTGCTAGATTTTGATATGGACGCAGCGGCTTTCGACCGAAGCATGCCCGCGTACTTCTCAAGGTTTATTATCGCGTAGACCTCGCTCATCTCACTTTCCTCACGAAGTCGATCAGGGCCTCGTGGTCGTACTTGTTGATTTTGTTCCTTGCATATACCTGGGCGTAGGTCATGCAGAATATCTCCTCGTCGTTCTGGTCGAGGTCTTTCTTGTTCGCCTTCCTTATGGGGGCGAGGATTTTTTTCCATTCGGACTTCTTTTTTTCGTCCACCGCGTACTTCCAAACCGCGTGTCCCACCTCGTGCAGGAGGGTGTACTCCCTTCCGTAGTTCCAAGGCGAGGCTATCGTTATCGTCTTTTTTTTCTCGTCTATGAATCCTATGTGGCCGTCGTCGCCTTTGAGGGTGTTTTGTGGCTGGAAAACGAACTCGTACCCCTTTATAAGTTCGGCGTGTCGCTTGGGGAGTTTGCCAAGGGTGTTTTTGACGTCCTTCTGGCCTTTCCGGCTTTCTGTCAGGTACTGTCTGAATTCCATGCCTTATATACGCCGCATCTGGATATATACCTTGTCTCAAACTGGAGGTGGGATGCAGAAAAAAAGAAACAAGCCCGTCAGGAAGCGCGAGGAGCGGCCAGTACGGCAGGACACGGGCGAGAGGGTCTTTCGCTCGCGCCTTCGTCCGAAGACAGAAAACCAGGCCGAACTCATAAGGACGATCGCCGAGAATGTCGTGACGCTTGCCATGGGTCCCGCCGGGTCCGGCAAGACCAAGATCGCCGTCGCCTACGGAGTGGAGAAACTGCTCTTCGGCGACTTCAAGAGGCTGGTCGTCACAAGGCCGGTCGTGGAGGCGGGGGAGAGGCTGGGGTACCTTCCTGGCTCCTTTGCGGACAAGATCGATCCATACCTCCAGCCCGTATACTACGAACTGCTCCAGTATCTCTCGAAGGCCCAGCTGCAGGAGTTCATCAACAACGGCAGCTCGTACAGGGGTTCGCAGGAGATAATCATAGCCCCCTTGGCATACATGAGGGGCATGAACTATCACGACGCCTACATGGTTCTTGACGAGGCCCAGAACTGCACACAGGAGCAGATCAAGCTCTTCATCACCAGGGTTGGCTTCAACAGCAAGGCCGTTCTTGTCGGCGACGACAAGCAGTCTGATCTCGAGGGCGGCAGATCAGGCCTTTCCTACTGGCACGACAAGCTCCAAGGCATACCAGAGGTCGGCACTTTCCGCCTACAGAACGTAGATATCGTGAGGAATCCTGTGATATCTCGCATTCTGTCCAAAATAGGCGAATGATGCCAAGCAAGCAAGAAACAATATCGTACGCCTCCGTCATCGAGGCAGACCTCCAGACCTCTTGGAACATCGGATCGGGTCCGTTCTACTGGTATCGGGTCGAGGGCGAATGCGGTTCTGTCGAGTGCGAACGCATGGGCGTCGGATACGAAGGGTGTCAAAGGATGACGATTGTGACCACGGTCTCCGCCCAAAACCTGGACGAGCTGTGTTTCACCCTCGCCAATCCGAGGGTCAATGCACCATTCGTTTCCAAAATCAAATCGATCAGGCGATATTCAAGACCTGTTCTCAAGGCGAATCCGCCAAGTGACCTATGCAATGTTCTGGAGGAAGTCCAGTTCTGCCAGATTCCTGACTGTTTTGATTTTTGCCCCGATGATCATGTGTCGTTTCTGGAACTAGCCGACATTAGGCCGAGATTCCTGCCTCATTATCAAGAAGACAACAAGATTGACCCTCCGGTCATCCTCGGGCATGGAGCCGAGCCACAGTCGTTCTCGACGCTGTCAGAGTCTGGGACATACACCTGGGAGTCCACAGGGTCCATACAACTCGGTGGATTCGCCTACTGCGCCTCCCCGAGCGGTGACTTTCAGGGGTCTGGAGGCGTTGAGTTTTCTGGGGGCATAATCCTTGTCAACATTTCAATTGCATCTGGCTCGGTCGGCTTTTCGGGCGAAGCCGAATGTAATTTGAACCTATCCCACACACCATCCGGATCCTTGTTGTTCTCTGGGGTGTTTGATTATGTGTCTCCTTCCTACTCGTACACGGGCGTCGGATCTGTCTTTTTCGGCGGATCACCACAGACCTCATTCGTCAATCTTGGCACGTTCGTCGTTTCTTCGGAGGTGCAGACGTCCGCTTTCGGATTTGGCTATGACTACATCGAAAGCACTTCGAACTTCGTTCTTTCCATTTCCGATTTTACCGTGAGTGCGTGCGGCTGCTCGCAGATGGCCCCGACCCTTTCCTTGCGTCACAACCTCCTGTCTTCAAAGAACTTCAGCGATTTTCTGTCATCCGGAGGCCTGACGTACTCCTCCACCAATACGCTTCGCTACAAGTCATCAGAGCTTTCGTGGAGCTCGACGGACTGCCTCGTCGGCAGAAACTCCTCTTGGGAGGTGTCCATGTCCCTCGGGTGCAAGGACAATTCATGGGGTCTTTTGCTCGGCGTCGCAGATGGCAAGCGAGCGACGAAGATCATACTAGACATACCCGCCGACGTTCTTTGCGGCGATGGATTTATCGTCGCATCTATACTTGCCTACTTCAGCCCGTATTCCTCGGACGGCGGCTCGAATGTGAAAATACAAGCCGTGAGTCCGCCCAAGAAAATCCGCCGCGCCATCAGCGGATCGGTAGAGGCCTACGTCAATGAAATTTTCATCCCGCAGACGGTATACTATGACGAGATCGGTCTTTTTGGAGATTCGTACTGGCAAACCGGCCCCCTGCGAATCGACATAAACCCGATCGCAAGGAACGATTCCACCATTATGGACTTGAGATGGGTAGTATGACATTGATCTTCGTTTTGTTTGGCGCTTGCGCGTTCTTGGGCGTTCTCAATTTCGTCGCCACCATCATGCTCAGCAACGCCGTATACAGGGCCTTCTCCGAGTCAAAAGGCCCCGCCCCGTCCCTCCCAAGCAGGGACTCCGGGCTCGTCGAGATAAAGAATTCTCCTACGTACGACCCGAGGTTCAGGACATGAAAAATAGAACCTGCAGGATATATAACATCAACATTAACTTCAACATAAACGGATATGAACATGAACATGAAACTTGCGGAGCAGTACATGCCTCTTGCGGAGGGCATGATCAGAAGGCGAGCATCAAGCCTCCCCTCTGATTTGACCATAGACGACCTGAGGTCCGCAGCCTATTTTGCCCTTGCTGACGCGGCCTCGAGGTACAACCCCAACGCCGGCGTCTCCTTCCCCACCTTTGCCAAGTCAAGGATATCTGGGGAGATTTCTGACTGCCTAGGCTTTCGGCGTACGAGATACATCCCTGAAAACAGAGATGTGGAAGCCTCTCCTTGCCAAGATCGCCTTGAGACCGAGGACTTCTTCAGTTTCGTTTGTTCGGAGCTGGGCGAGGAGGACGGCAAATCTCTACGCATGTACTATGTTGATGAGAGGAGCCTTAAGGAAGTCGGCGAGTTGCGTGGCGTCACCGAGTCAAGGGCGTCGCAGATACTGAAGGATTGCCGCGACAGGCTCCGCAGAAGCATAAAAAGAAGGAACCTCAGATGAGAATGTTAGTTGCTCTGGCTCTGTCGGCCTTGATGGCCTTGTCCGCCATGGGTCAAGCGCCTTTCCCCACGGTGGATCCGATGCGCAAGGCGCCTCCGGGCCTCGAGGGCCTTGTCTGGAACAAGTGGGACACCAATCACTTCTCCGTTATCAGCCTTGACGAGAGCTCTGGTCGGTCTCTCAAGTCAGAAATAGAGTCCCTGCGACAGGATGTGCTTTCGCGATGGGGCCTTCGCGGATCCGAATCGTTCTTCTGCAAGTTGGTTTGCGTGCCCGACGCCGAGATGCTCCGAAAGCTTTTCGGACTACAGGAACCCAAGTGCGAAGTCCGCAAGTCCGCATCTGGGGGAGAAGACTGCATTGCGATCTGGATAGACTCCGGACGAATCGATCTCCTTCCATCCCTTGTCGCGGAAGCCGATATCTCTTGGGGCGGAGGGCCTCTGTTTTTGCAAAGGGGCGTCTCTGTGTTGGAGCGCTCGCCGACTTCAATAAAGTCAGTAATTTCTTCCGCCTCCGAGCTCCCCTTGGTCGCCGTCACAGACTCTTCGAAGTCGTCGGAGGCCTTCAAGAAGGACATCGGTGCTTTCGACGCAACATCCGCGTCGCTGTGCCTACTCATACGTAGGGAGTACGGAAAAAGGGCGGTCGGCATCGCATCAGGCGACGCGAAAGTGCCACTTTACTCGCGCATTGGGTTCGACTCACAGTCCGATTTCGAAAAGACATTCGCCAGGTACAGAGTGAATCTTTTGAAGGACCTGGCGAGTGGGTCTACTCCCGACGAATATCTGGGATCCGGGCCTAGATAGATTCGGAGGAACATATGATAAGACTATTGATCTGGCTAGTTTATGGGATTGTTGTCGGCATGATCTCCAAGGCCATCTACAGATACAAGGATTCCCCGGCAGGCCTCTTGTCTACCCTGGCGATAGGCGTGAGCGGAAGTTTTGTGGGCGGATTCATCAGCTATCTCGCCGGGTCTGGAGACCCCCTTCAGCCCTCCGGACTGGCGCTGGGCGTTCTTGGCGGCGTGATCACAAGCGTCCTTTACAGGAAGCTTATCGTCGAGGATCGGAAGCGGAAGGCCATCAAGTGACTTTTTTGATGGACGAGTCTGCGCTCGCGAACTTTCGAGCTCGATACTCCGATGTCCACCCGCTTGTTTTCCAGCGCAGCCTAGAGAAGGCCTCTTCGGCACTGGACTTTTTCGAGATACTCCAGACCGTTCCTTCTCACCCTCCGTTTTCGTGGGACGAATCCAAGAGGTCTTGGTCCCGCGACGAGGACGTGATGGCAATTGAGCCGATGAAGTCCATGCTCAAGAAGAAATAGCGGATCGCGTTCGGTCTGTATTTATCGTTCGCTCTTATCTAGAATATATGACATGGAGACCCACATGGATAGAGCGGACATCCAGATTCGATGGATGGTGAGAACCGATTTGGATGACGCCACGCGCATCCTGCGTTCTGTAGGCGAGGATGACACCGAGAGGCGGCTCAACAGCCTTCTTGAGAGGCCCTCCGTCATGTGCATCGTAGCTGAGATCAAAAAGGAGGTCGTGGGCGTAGCCATATACGACATCGGCAGGGTCTCCAAGATAAAGATTCTCTCTCTCGCCGTCGACGAACCCAGGAGGAGGAAGGGCGCGGGGAAAAGCCTCGTCTCCGAAATTTTCCTGAAGTTGAACAAGAAGAGGAACAAGGTCGAGGCGTCGGTATCCGAGTACGGCCTTTCCGCCCACCTGTTCCTGAAGAGTCTGGGTTTCAAGGCTGTCGCCGTCTTGGCGGGGGCCGGTGGGACGAGCGAATACAAATTCTTGTACAAGCCTTCGGACTCGTCCAAAGAGGAAGCGTGATTTGATCGTTTCTCGCTATGCTATGTGGTGAAGAAGGTATGGTTTACAGCTGATACGCACTTTGGACACAGGAGGATCGCCCTCTATTCAAGGAGGCTTTTTTGCCTCGACGATGCAGAGAGGGAAAGGCTGGCCGAGTCGTCCTCCATGATCAAGCCCAATTGGGGCCCTAGCTGGGCATCCGTGGCAAGAATGGATGAATACCTCATCGACCAGATCAATCGGCATGTGGACAAGGACGACATCCTTTGGCACCTTGGCGACTTCTCGTGGGGCAGGAAGAACGATCTCGTGTCCGCGGCGCGCAGGTACAGGGAGAGAATCAACTGTCGCAATGTGTTCCTCATCATGGGCAACCACGACCGCGAGGACATAGGTCGTGTCTTCGGCGCGTTCCACGATTACCAAGAAATCAAGGTCGGCAAGGAGAACATCGTGCTCAGCCACTATGCCCACTGCTTCTGGAATCGCTCCCATTACGGCTCTTGGATGCTTTACGGCCACGCCCACGGATCCGCCGAGGAATGGCTCGACGCCCACATGCCCGGAAGATTCAGCATGGACGTTGGGGTGGACAATATAGCCCGACTCACGGGGGAATACAGGCCAATTTCATCGGAAGAGATAGGCGTGATGTTTTCCTCGAAAAAAGGCTACCAGGTGGACGGACACAAGCCGAAGCCATGAGCTTTGCAACGGACGGAATCGGGCTATAATTGACTCGGATGCAAACCGAGCCAAAAATCTGTGATGAATCCGTTCGCGTTGAGGATCACCTCGGACTCGTGAGGGCAGTCGTGTACAAGTTCTGTCGCAAGTGTCGCGTCGAGGACTCCGAACTGTACTCCGTGGGGTGCATCGCCCTGATGAAGGCTGCCTCTAGTTTTGACCCGACCAAGTCTCAATTTTCTACATGGGCCACCAGGCTCATACGCCAGCGTGTCATCGAAGAGATTTGTCGCGTCTCGAAGGAACGGTCGGTCTCGGATACTGACTATGTGGCCAAGGCCGTCTGTCCCGAACCCCGCAAACCTGTCCATATGGTTTCTTCGATCGTTGAGTCTTGCGATTCCGATTCGCCCTCCGAATTCGAGGGCAAGCGGGTTGTCAGGGAGCATTATCTCAAAGGACGATCCTTGTCGGACTTGGGTCGAGAACTTGGCATGTCCAAGGAGGGCGTTCGCAAGAGAGTCGGCTCTGCCATCGTCGCATTGCGAATCAAGAATCGCCGACTCCTAGAGGACATGCAATGATTTCAAGAATTTTCTGTGCGTTCTACCTCGCCTCCACCTTGGCGTTGGCCGATGACAGGCTCAAGGTCTCCGACAACACGGCCGGCACCGACCTCAAAGACGCCCTTTCGGCGACGGCGAACGCATTCGACTCCGAAGACCTCGACGCCTACGAGAGGTGCTTCAGCGAGCCGAGAAGAAAGATCATGCGACGCAAGGCGGCCCTGCTCTTCGTGGCGGGAGAGTGCTCCATGGAACTCGTCGAGTCCCACATGGTGGATGTGGGAGAAGACCTCGCGGAGGCCGTCGTGAGGTACAAGATAGGAAACTCGCAGGTGTCCTCAGAGTGCGTGTCCACCATCAGGATGGTGAAAGAGGAGGGGAGATGGGTTATCGAATCCGAGTCTCCCATTTCTAAAAAGCACAAATCCTTGGCGGAGCAGTCGTCAATCGCATCTGCTCGCGGGGCCAACGCCGAATGGAATCCATTCGATCCCGAAAAGGCCAAGATACCAGCAACATTGCAACATCTTATGGGAGACATCGGTATTCAAGAGGGCATGGGTTGTCACAATGGCCGGTGTGGAATCAGAAGGTGCGAAAACGGGAGGTGTCCGCAATGAGACTTTTTCTTCTTTATTTCTTTGTGATCTGTTCCTGTGCCGTCGCCGACGACAGGCAGGAGATGAGAAGCATTCTTCAGGCCAACTTCGAGGCGTGCAACAGTGAGAACTTGGACGCCCTCATGGACACATGCTCCGTGGACATGCCAGACAGGGATGGCTTCCGAAGGGAGTCCAAGATTCTTTTCAAGGAGAAGGACATCCATTACAGCATGGAGGACTTCAGGGTCACCATGGTCGATGGCGACTACGCTGAGGCCTGGGTGGTGCAGGCCACTTACTCGAAGGACAGGGACTCGGACACCGAGGAGAGGGGGAGGTTCCGAAATGGAACCACTTTGCTCCCCACGGACGAGTGTGTTGAATACAGGGTTGCTTTCAAGCGGGACGGCCGGCGCTGGAAATGCTATATGACGATTTCCGATCCTATCCCATACCGCAGGGCCAAGGCTCTGAAATGATCACCTTCTGGAGGTCGGTTTCGCCCGTCCTCCAGCGGTCGAGAGGGACTCTGGACTCCGAATTGCAACAGGCCTTGACCCGTACCACCCCCGGTACGCGGATGGCCTCGTTTTCTAGGGCATTCCGCAACCACTGGAGCGATCCGTCTTCGTACTCTACGAGTATGTTGTGCCTTCTGTCCATGGTTATCTTATACGGCATCACCATGGAATTTGCAAGAAGGTCGTCCCATCCCTATATATTCGGTGATGAAATCTCG
>Ga0114962_10004169_pt1 | contig 11551 bp, 13 predicted proteins | sample C_130820_MF_Meta_FD_87017 | JGI IMG/M metagenome (GOLD analysis project Ga0114962, IMG submission 87017) | Freshwater microbial communities from Lake Croche, Canada to study carbon cycling - C_130820_MF_MetaG | ecosystem: Environmental > Aquatic > Freshwater > Lake | place: Lake Croche, Canada... | reverse complement strand
TATGGAACTCAGGAAATTAGGAAGGGAAAAGAACCATCCATGGCTTAAAGACCATCCCCCAAGCCCGCTGTGTATTCTTCATGATCTTCATGGTCGATTCCTCCAGTAGTTTTTCCTGAGTTCCTGAGTTCCATATTAATCCGCACCCTTTTTCCTTGTCCCTGCCGTTGCGGCTGGTGAGATCGTTGGGCTGTGAGTTCCGTCCTACCCTGGCTTCTGATTGCCCTTGGCTCCTACCTGCTTGGATCCATTCCCGCGGGGTTCCTTGCCGGCAAGATCTGCGGTGTCGATCTCCGCACGCAGGGGAGCGGGAATATCGGCGCCACCAATGCCGTGCGCGTGCTCGGCAAGAAGTGGGGCTACGTCGTCTTCCTCTTCGATTTTTTGAAGGGGCTGGTTCCTGTTCTGCTCGCCCTGCAGTGGGGTCGCACCATAGGGGTCGAGCTGGCCTCGGCTCCCGGAGCCCTCGCCGCTCTCTGCTCGCTTCTGGGCCATAGCTTTCCGATCTGGCTCGGCTTCAAGGGGGGTAAGGGGATCGCGACTTCGGGCGGCGTGATGGTGGGGCTTTTCGGCCTGCCGGTGTTTCTGATCTGCCTCGGTATCTGGCTCCTTCTTTTCACCACGACCCGCTATGTCTCGGTCGCCTCGATTGGCGGCGCCCTTGCGTTGCCGACCGTGGTTACGGTTCTTTTCCTGATGCATCGCACCGACTGGCTGGCACTAACGGTCTCGATCGTCATGTGTGCTCTCGCTGTCTGGCGTCACCGGTCGAACATTGCCCGCCTCTGCGCCGGCACGGAATCGCGCTTCGAACGCAAAAAGAAATGAGCACTCCCTCGGTTGGCATCATTGGAGCAGGAGGCTGGGGCACGGCCCTCGCCCTCCTCATGGCGCGCCGTGGCATCAGTGTCCCGATCTGGGGTCATGACCCGGCCCATGTGGAGGTGATGCGCTCTCAGCGCACCAACGAGAAATATCTCCCGGGGATCACGCTGCCGGAGACGATCTGCCCGACGTCCCGTCTCACCGACTGCACGGGGGCTGAGATCCTCTTTGTCGCGGTTCCCTCGAAGCACCTCGCCGAAGTGACCTCCCTCATTGCCAAGGCGTCCAATGCTTCCGTCTCAACGAAGCCGACTCTTGTCTCCTGCACCAAGGGGATCGAGCAGGATAGGGGTCTTCTCATGAGCGAGGTGCTCGCGGAGCATTTTCCCGAGGCCACGCTGGCCGTCCTCTCCGGGCCGAATCTCGCCGGGGAGATCGCGAAGGGAATCCCCGCCGCCGGCGTGATCGGGAGCGCCGACGAGTCCGCGCTCGGTTCGATCCAGTCGCTCTTCGAGGGAACAACCTTCCGCGCCTACACGAGCGGTGACCTGCGGGGCATCCAGCTTGGCGGTGCGCTCAAGAATGTCTTCGCCATCGCGGCCGGCATCTCCGACGGGCTCGGTCTCGGCGAGAATGCCAAGGCGGCGCTCGTCACCCGCTCCCTTGCGGAGATGACGCGTCTTGGCACGGCGATGGGTGGCCAGCGCGAGACCTTTGGCGGCCTGAGCGGAATCGGCGATCTCATGGTGACCTGCTTCAGTGATCGGAGCCGCAATCATCAGGTTGGCTCCCGACTCGGCAAGGGGGAGGCGCTTGCCGCGATCACCTCCTCGATGGCCATGGTTGCCGAAGGGGTGCCAACCGCTTCCAGTGCCCATGCTTCCGCGCGGCGTCTCGGTGTGGAGACGCCGATCATCGACGAGGTGCACGCCCTCCTGCAGGGAGCGAAATCTCCGGCCGAGGCGATGAAGGCCCTCATGAGCAGGCAGCTCAGGGCAGAAGGATAGGAAATACTGGCCCTTGTCTTCTTGTTCTCCATTACTTTTGACGGCACTTGCCTCCCGGCAAGCGGTGCCGCCCTTTCAGGGCTTCCTTCGGCAGTCTTCCGCGCCCGTTCCCACGGGCTTCATTCATCCTTCATAATTCATCATTCATCCTTCATTATTCCCCTATGGCTTCCATCCACATCGCCCGCAATCACCAACCCTTCGGCACCTTCTCCGAGGATGAGATCCGCGAAGGGATCGTCTCCGGACGCTTTGTCTCGAGCGATCTTTGCTGGCGCGAGGGGATGCACGAGTGGAAGCTACTCGGCGAGATGGCTCCCCAGTGGGGCATGGAGACCCCGGCGCCCGCGCTTGTCCCTGTGGCGAGTGCTTCGGCAAACGATCCGTTGATCGTTGTGGAAGGCTCGGAGCCTGCCTGGGAAGATCGCGAGAGGATCGGATTCTTTCCTGCCATCGCCCGGACAGTGAGTGCGGTGCTGATGCGTCCTTCGCCCACCTTTGCCGCGATGAAGCAGACCGGAGGCCTTGCCAATCCGCTCCTCTACTTCGTCCTGCTCAGCAGCAGCATGTTCGCCGTCTCGGTGCTCTACCAGATCGCGGCCACCTCGCTGAGTCCCGAGATTTTTGCCAAGGGCCTGCCGCATACCTCGAAGACAGCCTTTTCGGTCGCTCTCTTCGGATCCGTTCTGATCTCCCCCGCGCTCTATGTTCTGAGCGCCTTCATCTCCTCCGGTATCACCCACCTCTCTCTCAAGGCACTGGGAGGCGCGAACCGTCCCTTTGAGACCACCTTCCGCGTGATCTGCTACGCGCAGGCCAGTGCAATGGTTTTCAATCTGCTCCCGATGTTTGGAGGACTCCTCGGCGTGATCTGGGGCGCCTACTGCGTCATCATCGGACTGAAAGAGACGAACGGCATCACCGGACTGAAGGCAACCTTGGCGATCACGCTCCCCGGCTTGCTCTGCTGCGGCGCTCTCCTTCTGCTTGGTACGGCGGCGGGAATCAGCATTGCCGAGATGAGCAAGCTCGGGCACTGAGCTCCGACTCCGTGAGATTTCAATGGCGGCCGCCGATTCCCGGTGGACGTGATCCCGAACTGATCTGGGGAAGTATCTTGGCCGCCTCGGCTCTTATCGCCGCCATCTGGCTGAAGCTGGGACTTCCCACACCGCTTTGCCCGCTTCATGCGCTGAGCGGCATTCCGTGCCCGACCTGCGGCGCGACACGCGCGGTCGCAGCGTTCATCGAAGGGGAGATCGCCAGAGCGATTATCCTGAATCCCTTGATGACGGCGCTGCTTCTCGGTGCGGCGCTTTATGTCTGCTATGCCGCCGTGGTGGTCCTCGGAAGGCTCCCGCGCCTCCGCTGGGAACCCTTAACGAAAACCGAGGCGAACTTAGCGAGGTTTGCGGCGATGGTTCTTCTCGCCACGAACTGGATGTATCTTCTGCTGGCTGGAAGGAACTAGATCTTCCTCAGCTTGATTGAGTCAAAATTCTCATTCCCCTCGACAATGTAGCTCAGGATGACGAGGTGGTTTCCCTCTTTGACCAAGCCCTGCTGAAGCAGAATCTCCTCGGCCTTCTTGACGGATTCCTCAGGAGTGGCCCCGAAGGGCATCACGATGGGGTGCGTTCCCCAGAGAAGGGTCATGTGACCTGCCACCGTCTTGGAAGGGGTCAGGGCGAAGATTGAAGCATGCTCGGGACGAATGTGGCTGGTGTAGCCGGCCATGTTGCCAGTCGTGGTAAGGACGGCAATTTCCGCGAAGGGAAGTGAGTTGGCGAGGACAACACCCGAGTGTGCGGTTTTCTGGCGGGGATTCAAAAGGGCGGTCTGATCGGCAAAGTGAGCGCTTCCGCTGCGCTCGATGCGGCGGGCGATGCGGTCGAGAACCTTGACGCACTCGACTGGGTATTTGCCCACGGTGGTCTCACCGCTGAGCATGATCGCATCGGCCTGCTCGAAGACGGCGTTGGCGACGTCGGTCACCTCGGCGCGTGTCGGCACGGGATTCTCGATCATCGACTCAAGCATGTGGGTGGCGACGATGACCGGCTTGCCGATCTTGAGGGCGGCCTTGAGGATCCGGCGCTGGATGATCGGAAGTTCCTCCATCGGACACTCCACGCCGAGGTCGCCACGGGCGATCATGACGGCGTCCGTCTCCTTAATGATCTCGTTAATGAGCTTTACCGCGCTCTGATCCTCGATCTTGGCGATGATCTTGGCGGGGCAGTTGTGGCCCTTCAGGACCTCGCGCAGTGCGACCACATCAGAGGGCTCGCGACAGAAAGAGAGAGCAACGAAGTCGACACCGGTCTCGGCGCCAACGGCAACGTCGGCCAGATCCTTCTCGGTCAAGGGGGGAAGGTTCACCTTCACGCCGGGGAGGTTGATGTGGCGGCGGGACCCGAGCAGTCCCGGAGTGAGCACCTCGCAACGGATGCGACTATCCTTCTTGGAAAGCACTTTCAGGTGGATCACGCCGTTGTCGACCAGCACGACATCCCCTTCGGAGATGTCATCAATCAGGCCGTCGTAGTTCACACCGACGGAGTAGAGCTCCTCGCTGTGGGTACCGCGGACGGTGAACTCCATGATATCGCCGATCTTGAGGTCGAGCTTGGTGCTGAGATCACCCGTACGGACGGCGGGACCCTGGGTATCCATGAGGATGCCGACCGGCATCTTGAGGTCATCGGCGATGGATCGGATCGAAGGGACAATCTTGCGGACCCATTCGTGATTGGCGTGGCTCATGTTGAGCCTGAAGATGTTGACCCCGGCGAGGATCATCTCTCGCAGGCGCTCGGGCGTTTCGCTGGCGGGGCCGAGCGTGGCGATAATTTTGGTTTTGCGCAGGGTGGTGGTCATGGAGTCGTGTCTGTTGGTAAAACGGCGCCCTCTCTTAGGGGGGTGAAGGCAAGCCAAACAGGGAATCAGAGAGGGGCTTCCATGGGAAGCCGGAAGAGCCAGGTCTCAGAGTCCCTTCTTCGGGATCACGAAATCGGGACGCTGGAATGCGGGGAGGAGCCCGAGCTTCTTGGGGCGGCGGGTGCGGCGCGCTGTGATGAGGCCGTGCTGGAAGCAATATTCCGAGAGAGAAGCGGTGATCTCGCGAGCGGTCCTGGCACGGTCGACGGAGAGGCCGCCGAGGGAGGCGCCGCCCGCATTGGCCACCGCTCCAGGAACAAAGAAGGCACCCGCCGGGGTGAAGGCCGCCCAAGCCCCGGGGGCGAGGCCCGAGCCGCCGGTGGTGAGCATGGAGAGGAACGGCTCGGGTTTTCCGGTGGTGAGCGAGCAGACCTGCGCGCGGGTTTCGTACTTCGTTCCCCCGGCACCGAAGCCGATGCCGATGCGGAGCGCGCGGCTTCCCTGGTTCACCCTGTCGTAGATTCCCTTGACCAGCCAGTAGTTGCCTCGCGGCATGGGTTTACCCTCGGGAAGAATCTCGGTCGGGACGAGATGCTTGGAGAGCTGGGCCTGCAAATTTTTGGCAAGGGCAAGCCGTTCCGCCTTCACGAAGTCTTCGAGATTATGGCCGGCACGGGTCACAGCAAAACTGTCGAGTGGCGCCGTGAACTCCTGCACATAGATCCGCTGAGGGAGCTTCTTTGGCGCGTTTCCTTTGGGGAAAATATTGCCGACGCTGACGGAGGCGCAGCCGGTCAGGCAGAGCGCGAGGCCGAGCGCCGAAGTGGTGAGAGGAAAACGGGAGAAATTCAAGCGAGTTGAATTTGCTCGCGAAAATCCGGAAGTCCATGAAAAAGACAGGGATCCATGACTGCCCCGGAGTCCCTTCATTCCCTTCCGGGGCCGCTGTTGCTTGTCCCTTTCGTCATTCAACTGCTCGCGATCGCGCTGATGCCCTTCCTCGCCCACCACTGGTGGGAGCGCCATTATCCCAAGGTTTCGGTCTTCCTCGCTGGCATCACAGGCTTCTACTACCTCGCGGTTCTGGGGCGCGGCGTCCGCCTGCTCGACCCGCTCCATGAATACATCAGCTTCGTGGTCATCATGGCTGCTCTCTACATTGTCTCCGGTGGAATCCACATCAGGGTCGCCGGCGAGGCGACACCGGCCAAGAACGTCCTCTTCCTCCTGACAGGCTCGGTGCTCGCCAGCGTCATCGGCACCACCGGTGCCTCCATGCTGCTGATCCGTCCCTGGATCAGGATGAACAACTACCGCATCACCGGATTCCACACGGCCTTCTTCATCTTCCTGATCGCCAATGTCGGCGGCGGACTCACTCCTGTCGGCGACCCCCCGCTCTTTCTCGGATTTCTCAAAGGCGTCCCCTTCTGGTGGACGCTGGAGCATCTCTGGCGCGCGTGGCTCCTCGCTGTCGGATTGCTGGTCGGGATGTTCTATTTCATCGACAGGGAGAATTTCCTCCGGGCTCCTCGCGCCATCCGCGAAGAGGAGACAGCCGAGGAACGCTGGGCCTTCGAGGGGTTGGGCAATCTGCTTCCGCTGGCCGCCATCCTCGCGGCGATCTTTTTCCCCACCCCCGTGCGGGAAATCCTCATGACGGCGGCCGCCTTTCTCTCCTGGTATCTCACCCCGCGCCTCGTCCATCAGAAGAACGACTTCTCCTTCGCCCCGATCAAGGAGGTCGCATGGCTCTTTCTCGGAATCTTCGGCACGATGGTTCCCGCACTCGATTACCTCGAGCATTACGCGCCGCAGTTGGCCGGGTCGCTCGGAATGGGTTCGCTCCACTTCTACTACTTCACCGGCATCCTCTCCTCCTTCCTCGACAACGCCCCCACCTACCTTGCCTTTCTCTCCGTGGAGCTGGGCCTGAAGGGGGGAACGCTGTCCAATCCCGCGGATGTCCTCCGCATCGCGACCAACGACCCGAGGCATCTGATCGCGATTTCCATGGGGGCGGTCTTCTTCGGCGCGATGACCTACATCGGCAACGGCCCCAACTTCATGGTCAAGAGTGTCGCCACGCAGTTCGGCGCCCAGCCCCCGAGCTTCTTCGGATACATCTTCCGCTATGCCCTACCGATCCTGCTCCCGGTGCTCGTACTGGTCGGCTGGCTCTTTCTCAGGTAACATCGGGCCATGTTCACAGGCCTTGTCGAAGCCATCGGAAGCATCCGCTCGCTGGAGAAGCGGGGCGAGGGTGCCCGCCTGACGCTGGAGACCCCGCTTGCGGCGGGGCTTCAGCTTGGCGAGAGCGTTGCGGTCAACGGCTGCTGCCTGACCGTGACGACCATGGAGAAAGGGGCTGCTAGCTTTGATCTCCTCGGGGAGACCCTTGCGCGGACCAATCTCGGCGCCCTTGTCTCCGGTGCCCGCGTGAATCTCGAGCGCGCCCTGCGCGCCGACGGGCGCTTCGGTGGTCACTTCGTCCAGGGGCACATCGACACCACGGCCGAAGTGATTTCGGTTGAGACCAAGAACGCGGATCGGAACCTTGTCATCTCCCTGCCAGCCTCCGGCGCCCGCTACCTGATCGAGAAAGGATCGATCGCCGTGAATGGTGTCAGCCTCACCGTCGCCGCGCTTGGCGAAGACCGCTTCGGCCTCTGGATCATCCCCCACACTCTCCAAGAGACCAACCTCGGTGACCTCAAAGCAGGCGACCGCGTGAATCTTGAATACGACATGCTTGCGAAATACGCCGAACGACAAATTGGTAATAGGTCCTAGGGATTTGGCCGTCGTGATGCATTCCCTAACAGCCATCAGTCTAAACCGCTAACAGCCTAGTTTACCCCATGCTCCGCATCGCCCTTCTCATGCTCTTCCGAGATCGGGCGAAGTATGTGATGCTCGTCGTCGGCCTCACCTTCTGCTCGCTACTAATGACCCAGCAGTCCTCGGTCTTCTGCGGACTGATGCTCTGGACCACTGCGACCGTCCGCAATATCGGGGCGAAGGTCTGGGTCTTCGATGCCAAGGTCGAGCAGGCCAACGAGGTGATCCCGCTCCGCGAGATCGAGGTGACCCGCGTCCGCGGCGTTCCCGGTGTCGAGTGGGCGGTACCGATCTACATCGGCATCGAACTCGCACGCCTCACCGACGGCTCCTTCCAGAATGTCCAGTTGGTGGGACTCGACACCGCAACCTTCGTAGGCCGTCCCATGGAGATCACCAAGGGCCGGATCGAGGATCTGCGCCTCCCCGACGCCGTGATCATCGATCAGGTCGGCGTGGAGAAATTCCGCAAGAAGGGAATCAAGATCGATCTCGGGACCGTCTTTGAGATCAACGACAAGACGGCCCGCGTGGTGGCCCTCTGCCATGCGAACCGCAGCTTCCTAGGTCAGCCCTACGTTTACACGACCTACGACCGCGCCCTTCAGTATGCCAAGCCCCAGCGCAAGCAACTCAGCTGCGTTCTGGCGGAACCGAAGCCGGGCGTTTCCGCGATCGAGCTCTCGGAAGAGATCAGCCGGCTTCCCGGACTGCGGGCCTACGAGCGAGATGAGCTCTTCTGGGCCACCATCTGGTGGTATGTGAAGAACACCGGTATCCCGATTTCCTTCGGTACCGTTGTGCTGATGGGTGTCATCGTCGGCATCGCGATCGCGGGGCAGACCTTCTACCTCTTCGTCTACGACAACCTCCGCTACCTCGCCGCCCTCAAGGCGATGGGCGCACGCATGCCTATCCTTGCGGCGATGGTCTTTCTCCAGTCCCTCTCGGTAGGCTTCGTCGGCTTCGGGCTCGGCGTGGGGCTCACTTCCCTCTTCGGCATCAAGGTGCTTAAGGTCGGCCAGCCACCATTCTTCATGCCGTGGCAGGTGCCGGTCTTTGTCGCCTGCGTGATCGTGGTCATCTGTTGCATCTCGGCGACGATCGGCCTGATCAAAATCGCACGGCTCGAGCCGGCGGTCGTCTTCAAATGAGCAACCCGGAACCGCAAGTTACTCGAGTCGTCGCCGTCCGGGTGGAGAAGGTCACCAAGACCTTCCCCAACGGCGACTCGCCGACGTATGCCCTGCGCGATGTTTCCTTTGAGGCGCTCAGCGGTCAGTTGACCATGATTGTGGGCCCCTCCGGATGCGGGAAGACCACGCTGCTCAGCGTCATCTGCGGCACGATGGAGATCGACTCCGGCCGCATCGAGGTCTTCGGCAACGATCTCGGTGCGATGAATGATGCCGAGATCACTGGCTTCCGCTCAAGGAACGTCGGGTTCATCTTTCAGCAGTTCAACCTCATCCCCACCCTGACCCTGGTCGAGAACGCCTCGATCCCGCTCATCCTTCAGGGATGGTCTTATCGGAAAGCGGAGGAAAAAGCGGCTTCCATCCTCGAGGATCTCGGTCTCGGCAAACGCCTCCGCTCCTTTCCGAAGCAACTCTCGGGAGGCCAGCAGCAGCGCGTGGCGATTGCGCGAGCCCTCGTTCACGACCCGAAGCTGATCATCTGTGATGAACCGACCGCCTCGCTCGATGCCAAGACGGGACACCACGCTCTCGAACTCCTCAAGAGGAGCGCCTGCCGTCCCGACCGCTGTGTCATTGTCGTCACCCACGACAGCCGCATTTTTTCCTTCGCCGACTGGATTGCGGAGATGGAGGATGGCAAGGTGATCAAAAGCTGTTCCGCCTCCGATTTTCAACATGGTTAAACGCATCACCATCTTCCTCGCCCTAGCCGGTATCGTCGCCGTTACCCTAGTGGTGTTCCGTCTGAAAAAGCCCGATCCAACACCGACCCCTCTGGTCGAGCCCTCACGGGCTCCCTACGCGGACTCGATCGGTGCCCGCGGCATGGTCGAGGGGGTCAATGAGAATGTCCGCATCGCCCCTCTCCTGCCGGGACTCATTGCCGAGGTTAGCGTCAAGGTGGGCGACCGGGTGGCCAAGGGGGATCCTCTCTTCCGTCAGGACAGCCGCGATGCCGCGGCTCGGATCGCCAACCAGAAAGCGCAGGTGGCTCTTCTCGAGGCCAAGGTTCACGAGGCCGAGGTGATACTGGCCGACCGTCAGGACAGCTTCCAGCGCACCGAGAAGCTCCGCAACAAGGACGTCATGAGCGAGGATGACCGGCAGAGGAAATACTACGCACTCCGTTCCGCGGAAACCGCGCTCGCCACGACTCAGGCCGATCTGGAGTTGGCCCGGGCCCAGCTTGCCCAAGCCGAGGTGAATCTGGATCTTCTGACGGTACGCGCCCCCCGTGACGGTGACATCCTGCGCGTCGATCTCCGTGCGGGTGAATACGCCTCGGTGCCGCCGACCGACATGAACAATCCCTCGCTCCTGCTCGGCGAGACGCGGCATCTCCAACTCCGGGCCGACGTTGACGAGGATAGTGCTTCCCGCGTGCAACCGGGTGCACCCGCCATTGCCTACATCAAGGGGATGCGATCCGACCCGATCCCACTGCGCTTCGTCAGGATCGAGCCGTATGTCACCACGAAGAAATCACTCACCGGTGACAGCACCGAACGCGTCGACACCCGTGTCCTGCAGGTCATCTACCAGTTTGATCAGTCCAAGATCCCGGTTTACGTTGGCCAGCAGATGGATGTCTTCATTGAGGGAAAGGGTCCCCAGCCCGAGCATCCCGATGGAGCGGTGATTCCCGCCAAGTGATGAGGTGTGCCGCTGGACGGCCGTGATAATCTCAAGCCGATGAAAGCCGAGCTCACTTCCGCCGAACGGCAACTTGCCGAGACACTCAAGCCCGTGCTGCAGGCTGTGGAATCTCATCCGGTCTTCGGAGCGGTTCAGACCGAGAAACAGCTCCGCACCTTCATGGAGCATCATGTTTTCCCGGTGTGGGACTTCATGTCCCTGCTCAAGTTCCTGCAGGCCGAGCTCGCTCCGGCGACCTGGCCATGGATGCCTCGCCCCCATGGTGATCTCGTGCGTCTGGTCAACGACATCGTGACCGGGGAGGAATCCGATCGTCTTCCGAAGTCACATCGCGACAACTCCACCCACGCGAGTCACTTCGACCTCTACCTGATGGCCATGCGCGAGGTGGGCGCCGACACCGCACCGATCACCGCCTTCCTCGACATCGTGCGCTCACAGGGACTTGAAGCAGCTCTCAACGCCCCGATGGTGCCGGAGCCTTCGCGTGCATTCATGCGCGACACCTTCGCCCTGCTCAAGCAGGGGGAGTCTCACCGGATCGCAGCATCCTTCTCCTTCGGTCGCGAGAACGTCATCCCCGGCATGTTCAACTCCCTGCTGGCAAGACTTGGCATCGGCGAGGATCGGGCCCCGATCTTCCATTATTATCTGAAGCGCCATGCCGAACTCGACGGTGACGAGCATGGCCCTGCGGCTCTCCGCCTGGTGGCGACGCTCTGCGGTGACGATCCAAAGAAGCTCGATGAAGCCGTTGAGTCGGCAAAGGCCGCTCTTGCCAGCCGTGCCCGGCTCTGGGACAGCGTGCAGGCCGCGCTATCGTCCTGATCCTCACGCCATGCGTCGCAACGGGAAAGTGGTCAGCAAGTCCGATCTGCCCGAGAAGATCTGCCTGCATTGCGGTCGTCCCTTTGCCTGGCGCAAGAAGTGGGAGCGTGACTGGGATGCCGTCACCTGCTGCAGCGATGCCTGCAAGGGCGAATTGAAACGCTCCCGCAGGGCCGGCTCATGAGCGGGGGCGATCGGATCACGCTGGTCTGGCTAAAGCGCGATCTGCGCCTTCACGACCATGCACCCCTTGCAGAGGCCTCCCGCCGTTGCCGCTCTGGGGAAACCGCGCTCGCGGTCTATGTCCGAGAGACC
>Ga0114962_10004168_pt1 | contig 11552 bp, 9 predicted proteins | sample C_130820_MF_Meta_FD_87017 | JGI IMG/M metagenome (GOLD analysis project Ga0114962, IMG submission 87017) | Freshwater microbial communities from Lake Croche, Canada to study carbon cycling - C_130820_MF_MetaG | ecosystem: Environmental > Aquatic > Freshwater > Lake | place: Lake Croche, Canada... | reverse complement strand
TAGACCAGAATCGTGTTGTTATCGCCCACATTCACGCTGTTGCCGTCGAGCTTGCTATAGGTTGTATACGACACGCCAATTCGTGCGTTTAGCCAAGGCCACTCGCTCGGGCCGCCGCGGCTGAAGGGCAAATAGGCAATGTCCGTTACAAACCCGGCAGAGTCGGGTTTACCCGAGCTTATGGAACTATAAAGCGTGGTATCCGCGCTGCCACTTAAGGCGAAATAGCCACCCGTTAGACTGACTTTATGGTCATAAATGTAAGACAGCGAGGACCGAAAGCTTTGCAGGCGATTTTTCTGATTGTCGGCGCCGCCGAGGCCGAAGGTCGCGTCCAGTGTTTGATTTTCGTAAATGTAGGAGGTGCGGAACGTGACCGCATGCACATCTCCGATCCATTGATATTGGGCGTCAACGCCGATATCGAGATATTTGTCGGTGGCAGAACGGTCGGCGGCTGTCAAATCGGGGATGATATCGGCCATCATTCCGAACGTGCCGATCATCAGGGATTGGTCGCCCCATTTTGGCTCAATCGCGAGACGCCAATAGGGTGCAAGTCCGCTAATCGCCGAGGCTGAAGGCGACAGGCCCACCGCGTTTTGGGCGGTCTGCGAGGTTGAACCATAGGCACTCAGTTCGGCATAAACGAGATCATGCACATAGATGTAAGCACCGGCACCAAGTTGGGCGCTCGGCGAAAAGCTTTCCAGCATCGTGCCGAAACGTGGTCCCGCAAGACCAGCGGATGCAATAAATGGATAGCGCCACACCGGTGTTGTGTTCCAGACATCCTGGACCGACGGAACATTGTTGATCGAAATACCATACACCATGTCGTTATCGCCAAATTTGGTTGAATTGGTGTAGCGCAGATCGGTATTGTCGAGCGAAATGGTCCGGCCGTCGAAGGAATTGGCATAAGTCAGCTGGACGAAGGCCCCCAGATTATCCGTGATGCGCCCCGCATAGAACACGCTGGCTTGTTGCGCCGGATCGACATTGTCATTGGTGCTGAAGCCATTTCCGGGCGAGGCATCCAAGCTTTTTGCATAATGGGTAAAGGCGGTTTGTACCATGGCAGAGAGCGGGGGCAGCTTTGAATCGCCGCCCTCCGGCGTGTAGCCGTTCAGCTTGAAGCTTCGGCCAAACGGGGTGAGTTCCGGAAACGCGGTGTGGCACGCGGCACAAGGTTGCCCGGTCTGCCGCGCAAAGCTTGGCACAGCCTGAGCGGCTCCGGTTGCGAGCCACACATTACCGACCAACAGAAGAGCTAACGGAAAGAGGTTAGATAAAAGGCGATGTAATGTAAGCTTGGTCATCGACGCACCCTGTCGTGTCCGCCAGATCGTTACGCCGCGGATTGCAGCGAAGGCGTCCCATCTTAACCCTTAGCTGGTTCGTGTGATTTATCGTTTGATCTAGAACAATCATCAAACAAACATAAGAATAGACCGTGTTCATACGGATAAAATCGATCTTATTTTATTTGAAACTTAAAGTTGATTCACATCAAGGCGGTAGCTTTGATTCCGCGGCTAGTCTTAGGAAGTGCTCAATCATTTGGGGAAGCTTTCATTATGGAAAAATCACTCAACCTAGCGGCGCTTTCACGGCGAACCGCTTTGCGCTGCGCGATGCTCTTGAGCGCTACGCCGCTCTTAACCCTCGCTTCCGGGCCTGCGGAGGCCAAAATTGCGCAAACCTCGGTTGCTTATCAGCCTGGCCCAAAGGGCGAACAGCAATGTTCCAACTGCAATCTGTATGTCACGCCCGCAAGCTGCAAAACGGTCGATGGTGTCGTTGCTCCCGCGGGGTGGTGCAAAATCTGGGTTAAAAAGCCTGCGTAACCTTACCTCCCCCGGTTAATTGGCATGAGCCTTGGCTCACGCGCTCAGCTTTTTATAAAAGGCTTTGATCGCCTTTTCATGGCCTTCCGCATCGCCAAAATCGACAAATTCGCGATAGCGCGCCTGGGTGCCCAACAGCCGTTTGGCATGTTTGATCGGGCACCAAAAAGCCTCGGTCACTGAAGCGATTTCGCGCCCATAGCTCAGCACACCATTGGCATACGAGCAAAACGCGCAATTGATTTTTTCAATGATGTTCAGATAGGCCAAATGATGGCGGTCAAACGCAACATAATCGCCCCGCTTAACCTTTTTGAGGCCATAAGCCGGAAAGCATATGGTCTGAAAGACCAATAAAAAAACATCTAACATGACGATGGGAATAATCAGGCTGTAAATGACGGGGGCCGTTACGATCAGCATGATATTGGCGCGTTTGATGAAATTCCAAACGCTGACCCGTAATTCACGATGTCGGTTTAACACCTCTTCCTCAAACGCGAGCTTACCGTGTTCAAATCCGAACCGTAATTGTGCCGCCCGCTTTGCCACTTCGGCATCAAGTTCGACTTCAAGCGTCTGGATTTTTTCTAAAATGGTGCCGATGGAGATGTCCATGACGGTTTTGTTCCTCTTGTCCATATGATCGATTGATAGGATTGTCCGACACAAGACGCTTGCCAAAACGGGCTTTGACACCAGAAAAAGCCAACAGATTAGTTAGCCTATCACCTTTTACCGCTGGTTTACCGTATATTCTCCCTCGGGATACTAAAGATCCGGAGCACGGCATGAGCCCATTCACGTTTAACAGGGTCGCCAGCGTGATGTTGGGTGAAGGCGTCCCTGATCGGATGGGCGGTATAACTGCGGCGTAGTTGGTTAAACGGGTACTGTTTGTCACCGATCGGGGTTGCGACCAAACGGCCTGATGGGTTTCGACCGCGCTTCGGTTCAGGCCCCCGGCGTTGAGTTTGCTGGCGTCTCTAAAGTCAAAGGCGATCCGCCCGAGCATGTTGTCCATGTTGCCGTGGCACAGGCAAGCCTTTGCAGCGGGGATTGGTGAGATCGGTGTTAAGCGGCTGATGCAAGGGATTGACCGACCGATAGACCGGCCAGTAATTCGTAAGAACGAAGACGTGCCGCGTGGTCATAAATGGCGGAAGCGACCATTAATTCATCGACGCCGGTGCGCTCGATAAAGCGGTTGAGCTGTCCCTCAACCGTTTGAGGCGAGCCCACAAACGAGCAGGCCAACATACGGGATGCATGGACTTTTTCGGCCGGTGACCAATAGGTTTCAATCGAGTCAATCGGCGGCTTGAGATAGCCGCGCGTGCCGCGCACCATGTCGGTAAACCGTTGCTGAACGGTTGTAAAAAGCCGCTGCGCTTCAGCATCCGTATCGGCAAGGATTACATTTACGCAGGCCATCGCGTGGGGTTGGGTCAATTGGGCCGACGCATTGAACCGCGCGCGATAAATTGCCATGGCATCGTCCAACGCATCGGGTGCGAAATGCGAGGCGAACGCGTAAGGCAAGCCAAAAGCCGCCGCCAATTGTGCGCCAAACAGGCTTGAACCCAAAATCCAAAGCGGGATGTTGAGACCCGTGCCCGGCACCGCTTGCACTGTCTGGCCCGGTTGTAACGGACCAAATAGGGCTTGGAGTTCCAATACATCATCAGGAAATTGATCGGCCGCCATCGGGTCGCGGCGCATCGCCATCGAGGTCTGGCGATCCGTACCCGGCGCGCGGCCTAAGCCCAGATCAACGCGCCCCGGATAAAGCGATTCAAGTGTTCCGAATTGCTCGGCAATCACCAGCGGCGAATGGTTGGGCAACATAATGCCACCGGCGCCGATCCGAATTTTTTGCGTGTGGGCTCCAATAAAGCCGAGAACAACAGAGGTCGCAGCCCCTGCGATACCCACCATATTATGATGTTCAGCCACCCAATACCGTTGATAGCCCCATTTCTCGACGTGTTGGGCAAGGTCTTTTGCATTCGCAAATGCGTCCGCAGGCTTATGGCCCTCGGCAACGGGGACGAGATCGAGAACGGAAAGAGTAACCATGGCACCACACTCACATTGGAATACGTACCAGCATTCTAGACCACACTGGGTTAAGGTTGAAGCACTTTCCCGGGGTTCATGATCCCCAAAGGGTCAAGAAGCCGTTTAATGTCGTGCATAAGAGCCAATTTAACCGGGTCGCTTTGATCGGCTAAGGCCTCCCTCTTTTCCAACCCGATGCCATGTTCGGCGGAGAAAAACCCACCCAATTCGGTTAAATCCGCGTAGACGAGTTTTGATACCTCTTTGTAGCGCCTCGAAATGGGCGATGTAGCGTTGATCGTCACATGCACATTGCCGTCGCCCAAATGGCCGATATAGAAAAGCTGCAAAGCTGGATCATACGCGGAAAGCCGGGATCGAAGGCCGTTAAGACAGGTTTCCAGATTTGCGAGCGGCACCGAAATGTCGAACCATAACCCATCCGGAAAAGCGCGATCAACGGCCCAATCCTCGCGGATTTTCCAAACGGCGGCCCGTTCTCTCTGGTTTTTGCACACCAGCGCATCGCTGATCAGGCCTTCCTCAAGCGCTAGTTCCAGTTCGCCTTCGAGAATGTCTGGGTCAGTGAATTCAAAAATGGCGCAATCGCTCTGTTCGCTGAACTTTGCCAAATCCGTTGCCCCGTGATCCAGCGCGGTGAGGTTTGCATGGTTGGCACTCATCAACTCGGCGCGTAACAAGCGGCCAGGGGCCGGGGCTTCCAGCCGCCTGAAAAGCCGGATGCCGCTGGCTATATCCTTTAAGGCGACAAGCGCCGTCGTGCCCGGTAGAAGTTCACAACTGGCGAGGCGAAGGCAAGCGCGGGTTACGACGCCGAGCGTGCCTTCGGAACCGATGAAAAGCTGTTTGATGTCGTAGCCGCCATTGGCTTTGATAACGCGGGTGAGATCGCTCAGAATCCGTCCGTCCGGTAACACGACCTCAAGCCCTAAAACGCGCTGCCGCATCGGCCCGAAGCGGAAAGCCTCTTGCCCCCCGGCATTGGTTGCAATCATTCCGCCAATGGTTGCCGTTCCGCGGGCGCCCAGATCAACGCCACAAGTCAGGCCATAGAGACGCACAGCTTCTTCCAAGGCTTGTAGGGTGCAGCCCGCTTCAACCAGAGCCGTTTGAGAAACGGGATCGATGGTAATAATTTCCGCCATCGCGTGGGTCATCAGAATGATTTGGCCCCGGGACGAGGACGCAGCGCCCGATAATCCCGTTCGACCGCCTTGGGGCACGAGGCTCAGCGTGTGGGCCGCGCAATAGCGAACCACTTCTGCCACTTGGCCCGCATTGGCCGGCAACACAGCGAGTTCGGCGCCGAGATTTCCAGGGTCAAACCCGCGATCAAATCCTTGTAGTGCCGCGCCGGATCGGACAGCGGCGGATCCCAGTATTTCGGATAATCGTTCGGCGTGGAGGTGCATGGCATCGGTTTTCCGTTGAGCGGCTATATTGGCAATAAAAGGCCAATAATGCACTACCGAATTCCGGCACGTACAAAACTTTGAACGAATTGGCGTTGGAACAGCAAAAAGCCGATCAAAAGAGGGGCCGAGGTCATCAGCGTTGCCGCCGTTATGACGGACCAATCAATGCCCTGATCGCTGGAGGCAAACACGGCAAGCCCAACCGTCAAGGGACGGGTTTCTACCGAATTGGTGATAATCAGGGGCCATAAAAAATTGTTCCAATGCCAACTGACGGACACAAGCCCGTAGGCCACATACACGGGTCGAGCGATGGGGACGTAAACCCGCATCATAACACCCAACGGTCCGCACCCTTCAATGCGGGCGGCGTCTTCGAGTTCTTTCGGGATGGTGAGAAAGGTTTGGCGTAGCAAAAAAATCCCAAAAGCGGATGCTAAATAAGGCAGAGCGATGCCAGGCAGTGTATCCATCGCACCGAGCCATTTGATTGTCCGGTAATTTTCAAGCAGCAGAATATCGGGTGCCACCATCAGCTGGATTAAAACCAGCGAGAACAGAATGTTCCGCCCCAAAAACGGCAGGCGGGCGAAGGCGAACGCCGCGAGCGTGCAGAGCGTAAATTGTGCGATTAAGATGCCTATAACCAATAAGGTCGTGTTTAAAAAATACCGCGCGAAGGGCGCCGCTTGCCAAGCGGTCGCGAAATTTTCGAGCGTCAATGGTGCCGTGACTGAAAAATGCGCCATATAGGCCGGCGCGTGAAACGCTGTCCAAACCGCGAACAGAAGCGGCAACAGCCATATCGCACCAAGCAGCCAAGCGGCTCCCAGTTCAAATGCGGCAAAGATGGTATTGGCGCGTATCATTGGTAATGTACCTTCCGATCAAGCGCAAAAAATTGTCCCAACGCAATAAGGCCAAGCAAGAGCAACAACACGACCGTCATGGCAGACGCCGAGCCACCATCAAAATATTTGAAGCCAACCTCATAAATCCGAAACAGCAAGACCGAGGTCGCATTGTTGGGTCCACCGCCTGTCATCACGAAAATATGATCAACGACCCGGAAGGCATTGATCATGGCATTGACCAGCACGAAAAGAGTAGTCGGCATTAACAGAGGAAACGTGACGCGCCGAAAAAAGGTCCAACGGCTTGTGCCCTCGATTGCTGCCGCCTCTTTGAGATCGGGCGGGATTTGTTGTAGGGCAGCGAGGTAAAAAATCATAAAGAAGCCGGCCTCTTTCCAGACAGCAACAGCCGTTACGCATGCAAGCGCGGTTCCGTTTGAACCGAGTAAATTCGAGCCCCCAAGGCCGAGCGGCTTTAAAAATTGTTCGAGCAAGCCATAATCAGGCGTGAAGAAAAAAATCCAGATATTGGCAACTGCGATCATCGGTAAAATGGTCGGCGTAAAATAGGCGGCTCGCAAAAAGCCGCGACCGGCCAATTTATCGTTGACGAACATCGCCATAAGAAGAGCGAGCGCAATCGAAAGCGGAACAGAACCTAGCGCGTAAATGAGGTTATTGGTTAGCGCTTTCCAAAAAATCGGGTCAGCGATTAAGGCATCATAATTGTCAAAGCCGACGAAATGGCTGGGCCGTTTCGGCTTATCCGTCGACATGAAGCTGTGAATAACGCTTTCGATCACCGGAATATGGGTAAACAACGCCAAAAGCGCTGCTGCCGGAAGCACCATGAGCCATCCATAAAGCGAGGCGCGGTTTAGGGTCATTCGTCGATCATCAAAAGCCAAGGGCAGCCCCCGCACGTTGCGGGAGCTGCCGTATCGGCGAGGGAGATTAGTTAAAGGCTTTCAGTACGCGCTCAGCTTCGGCTTGGGCATCTTTCAACGCGGCATCGGCTGGTTTTGCGCCTGTCATCACGGCTTGGATCGCATCGTTAGCAATCTTCGTGACGCGCTGGTTCTCATGAACCGTCATTTCTGGAACAGCATATTTCAGCTGATCACGCGCGACGATAGCGGCCGGGAAATCGGCGGTGTAAGCCTTCATCACTGCAGTTTCATAGGCCGCTGGTTGGGTCGCAACATAGCCGGTCTTGGTGGACCAATCGGCAGCACGCTCTGCGGTCGTCATGTATTTGACGAAGGCCAAAGCGGCAGCCTGCTTTTCTGCCGACATGCCCTTGAAGAAATAGAAGTTTCCGCCGCCCGTTGGCGCACCGAATTGCGTTTTACCCGGCAAGAAGCCAATGCCGAACGGGAATTTGGCGTTGGTTTTCACGTTTGTAAGGTTGCCGGTGGTGTGCCACATCATTGCCGTACGCCCTTCGATGAAGTCGCGTGGCGTTGTTCCCCAATTGATCAGTCCGGCAGGCTGCGCGCCGTCAACCTTCGAAAGATCGTACCAATATTGCAGGGCTTCGGCGACTTTCGGGTCGGCGAAATTTACCTTGGTGCCTTCGGCATTGTTGATGCGAACGCCGTTACCGGTAGTTAGACCCGTAAACAACCAAAGCGAGTTGCCATCGGATGGAATTTCAATACCCCATTGCGTGACATTGCCGGAAGCGTCTTTTTTCGTCAGTTTCTTGGCGAAATCGCGCATTTCTGCCCAATCCTTCGGACCCTTGTCTGGATCAAGTCCAGCCGCTTTGAACATATCCTTGTTCCAATACAGAACCGGGGTCGAACGCTGGAACGGAATGGCGTAGGTCTTGCCCTTCAGCTTCGCGTTTTCCATAAACGCTGGATAGAAGCCGTCGACCCAGGCTTTGTCGGCGGGTGTCTTGATGACGTCATCGACGGCTACAACCGCATCCTCATCGACCAAGGTCGTGATGTCAGCAGCAAGAAGAATGGCGAGTTCCGGCGCGTCCCCGCCCTTAACGGCGGTCAGTGCCTTTCCAATGGTTTGGACATAATCGCCGGCATAGACCGGCTTAATCTTGATGCCGGGGTTATCTTTCTCAAAGCCAGCGGCATAGTCGTCAATGATCTTGGTGATCGGGCCGCCAACAGCGACCGGATAGTAGAAACGCAATTCAACGTCGGCGGCAAAAGCTGCGGCCGATGTGAGAACGCCGACGGCAAGGGCCGAGGCGGTAAAGAGACGGCGGGTCAGTCCAGTCATAGCGATAGTCCTCTGGTTCGTGGGTGGATCAGGGGGTAGAAGGCAGGTTCACGCGGCGGCCACTCGCCGCATCGAAAAAATACTCGTCTGAAGAATGCCAGTTTGCGGCGACGGATTGACCGACGGAAAAAGTCGGTGCGCCCGGCAGTCGTGCGGCAAGGGTTTCAGCGCCTGCGCGCAGTGTGATCACCGAGTCGGCACCCAAATATTCAACGGATTCAATGATACCTTCGACACCGCTTTCACGCCGATCGCCGGACGGCACGGATGAGAAATGCTCTAAAGTTACCTTTTCAGGTCGGACACCGCGCAAATATCCCGTCCTTGGCGAGGCAACCAGATTCATCGCAGGTTGGCCGATAAAGGTGGCGACAAAGGTCGAGGCTGGATTGCCATAGAGCTCGGCGGGCGAGCCGGTCTGCTCTACCTTTCCGTCGCGCATGAGGATAATCGTGTCAGCCATTGTCATTGCTTCGGTCTGGTCGTGGGTGACATAGACCATCGTGATGCCCAACCTTTGTTGAAGCGCGCGAATTTCGAGCCTCATCTCGTGTCGCAATTGGGCATCGAGATTAGAAAGTGGCTCATCCATCAGGCAAACGGGTTTTTCGCTGATGATGGCTCGTGCCAAGGCGACACGCTGACGCTGCCCGCCCGACAATTGTGCGGGTCGACGATCGAGATGTCCCGAAAGCCCCACCAGTTGAGCGACATCAGCCAGACGCCTTTGACGGCTCACCGCATCCACGCCCCGGACGCGCAGGCCGAAAATAATGTTTTCAGCCACACTGAGATGCGGAAATAGCGCGTAAGATTGAAAAACCATCGCAAGATGACGTTCGGCAGGAGCATGATCGGTAACATTTTTTCCGCCGATGGAGACGGTGCCACTGTCGGGCATTTCCAAACCTGCGATCAGCCGCAGACAGGTTGATTTGCCACAGCCTGATGGGCCAAGCAGAACGGAGAGTGTGCCCGTTTCAATCTCGATCGACACGGCATCCACGACGGGCTCCGCGCCAAAGGACTTGGTAAGACGATCAAGCCGAATAGGGGTCAAGCGGGCACACTTTCGAAGACACGAAATGGGTTAGATCGACCTTTGGCTTAGAGTGCCCCTTTGACGGTTTTATGAAAATGCAAGAATTCACAGGCCTGTCGCGTTCCATTTGAGGCCGTCATCTAACTGTAACAGAGCTCAGCCTATGTAAGGACAGGCGTGGGGCCGGATGTACGCTCCCCGTCGACCCTTTTTCTTGTTGGAGTGTGGCTATGACCTTGCGCGTTCGTCTCGGATTACCCGTTGTTGCGGCCTTTGTTGGTTTTTCTTTTGGAGCTTCAGCTGCCGATCTTACCGTTTATGACGCGCTTGATTTTGCGCCTACAGCGGTCAAGGCATTCACGGCCAAGACCGGCATCACGGTTGATGTGGTCGAGCCGGGCAGCACGGGCGAATTGCTCGGTAAAGTGGCCGCAGAAGGCGACAATCCCCAGTTTGACATCGTTTGGGTCGATGGTTCCGCCGTCATGGAACGCATGATGCGCGATCATATCCTTCAGGCCGTGCCAGAAGATGCGATTACGGGCATTAAGTATAATGACATGGGCAAGGCTTTGTTGCCAAAGAGCCGCTCCTTCGTGCCAACGGGTGCCAGCACCACAGCGATCGAAGTAAACACCAAAAAGGTACCAGCTGATCAGACCCCTAAATCATGGGCCGATCTCGAGAAATTTGCGGGCAAGGTTGCTGCAAAAGACCCAAACCTTTCAGGCCCTGCCTATCAGTGGCTTGCCGGTTACTTCCAGACCAATGGTGTCGACAAGGGTAAAGAGCTTCTCCTCAAAATCCTGACCAATAAAGCGTTGGCGGGCCTGTCGAGCGGCGGTAAGGTCAACAAAGCTATCCTGACCGGTGACGCCGTGGTTGGTATCAACCAAGACAGCGGCATCATTGCCAAGGCGAAGGCGGGCGAGCCGGTTGTTGCCATCTATCCGACCGATGGTTCGGTCGCACTTCCAGTCGGCCTCGGCATTAGCGCCAAAACCAAGCACATGGATGCGGTTAAAAAGTTCATCGCCTTTGTCACTAGCGCTGAAGGTCAAGCCGCCATGCAGGCAGGCGACGACACGGATTTCTTCTTCATGCCCGTTATTGAAGGTGTGAAGCCAAAGGTTGAGCGCCCAGCGGATATCAAGTTCATCGTTCTCGATGATATGAAGGCATCGGCAGGCGAAGTGGAGTGGAAGCAATGGTACAAGGATCACTTTGTTCCTTGATATCGACATTCGAATTCCGAAAGATCAACTGATTTGACCGATACTGTCAGACAGGTACCAAAGGCCGCGACTCATTCTCGCGGCCTTTTTGCGCGTTTTTTCAACGCGGGAACTTTCTTTGCCGTTGCATCGACGGCACTCATCTATGTCGTTTTCTTTTTATTGATTGGCCTGCCGCTTTTACTCGTTTTGATGCAGACGTTTTTTCCGGATGTGTTTAACCCGAACACACCCAGTTTTACGTTTAGCTTTGGACCACTTGGCCGCATTTTTGTCGTGCCACGGGTTTATTTTGCGATTCTTCATTCGGTTGAATTGGCAAGTCTCGTTGGTGTTTTAGCCACACTGCTTGGCGGTGCCTTCGCGCTCATTGTGCAGCGGTGCGATATTCCGTTTCGAAAGACCGTGGGTTTTATCCCGTGGATCGTGTTTCTGACACCAGCCTATTTAAAGACCGTGGCATGGGTGCTGTTGATGTCACCCGGCGGCTATTTGGCGGAATTTGGACTTTTGCCACCACTGACCGGTAGTCTATTTTTTGCCTTTCCAGGACTGACCCTTGTGCATGCCCTGGGTCTGTTTCCGTTTGCCACCTTCATCATTGGCAACGCCTTGCGCGGCTTGGGCAGCGAGATGGAGGATGCCGCTCGCCTTGGCGGTGTGCCGCTTTGGCGGGTATGGATGAAGATCAATCTGCCCTTATTGGCCCCCGCGTTAGCGTTGAGCTTCATCGCGATCTTTGCCCAAGTTTTATCTGACTTCGGGCTTGCCTCAACCATCGCTCGTATATCGAACTTTGGTGTTTTGACCTATGAGATTTATGCTGC
>Ga0114962_10004165_pt1 | contig 11555 bp, 7 predicted proteins | sample C_130820_MF_Meta_FD_87017 | JGI IMG/M metagenome (GOLD analysis project Ga0114962, IMG submission 87017) | Freshwater microbial communities from Lake Croche, Canada to study carbon cycling - C_130820_MF_MetaG | ecosystem: Environmental > Aquatic > Freshwater > Lake | place: Lake Croche, Canada... | reverse complement strand
TAATTCAAGTATTTATTTTGATCTAATGGTACTTTCTTAATAGAGTCCTTATAATACATATAAACACCGCCGCCATAAGTGCCAATTAAATAATAATCATTTAAATTATAGATGGCTCTGAAATTAGAATTATCCTTGTCTTTAAAAAATAACTTAAACGTATTTTGGCTTATATTGTATTTATATAAACCATCCGTAGTAGCCGCTAAAATTTCATTTGCGTTAATTTGCTTCAAATTATATACAATAAAGTTAAAAGGCATGTGATCAAATGATTTTAAATAAACCCATTCCTTTTCTTTTACAGCAATTCCTTTTTCATTAAAAGAATATATTTTATTGTTAATCTCTATGAAAGCGTTTCTATTAAAAGAAATATTTTTTGAAATGTTTGCAATTCTATTTTTCCTCAAATCATATTCAACAATTCCATCAGAATTTGTCAAAAAAAGTATACTATCCTTTGAAACATAAGTACTTGTTTCCGATGCTCTATAAAAAGGGTTGGATGCACTTTTGATTGAATTTCCAAATATTTGTCCAGTATTAATTTGAATGTTTCCATTACTTAATTGAAATTGCGCATATGCGGATGTACTCAATCCATCAATCGCATTTATGGGCAATACTCTGTTAAAATACTTAGGCCTACCCACAATCAATCCTCTGTTATCTGTACCTATATAAATGGTATTGGTAACATTGTCTATTTGAACATATTTTATAAACTCATTTATTGGCAACTGATCGGTTATGAGATGAAATAGAATTTGATTATTTTGATAACTTAAAGTAAACAACTTCGACCCCGATATCAAATAAACTGGTTCATTCGGATGATTTTGAAAAACGCGTAATCTAGAGAAAACATTTTTAGAATTGTATTTATAAACACTCCCTAAATCGATTTGCAATTGTGTACTTAATTTTTCATTAGAAAAATTAGACTTTAAGATGGCTCCTTTTTTTGTAAGAAAAAAAAGTTTCCCAGCTAAAACAAAAGGCTCTTCCTCTTCTAAAAAATTAGCCAAAGGAATTAATTTTCCTTGCTCATATTTATAAAAAGCTTGATCTATTTTTGTATAAATCTTATCATCTAAAATAAAATCCTTGTTTTCAATTTCAAGAAATGCCCCAACATTTCTCTGCTTATCAAGGTTATATTTATAGTTTAAATAATTAATTTCCCCATCTATTTTAGGAATTGAATTATCAAGTGCAGCATTATTCTCATTTATGATAAAAACTCGCTCGTCAATTAATTTTCCAAATAACTTTCCATTAATAGTCTTATCAAAAAATACAATTCTACCATTTAATACTGTGGTTTTATCATTATCCCCAAAACTTTGAAAACCATGTCCGTTGTACCTAACAATACCTGATTCAGTCGCCACCCATAAAAATCTATGTTTTTCATCAAACTGTAATCCCTTTATGGCATTCGTTGGCAAACCATTTTCAGTCGTGATCCTTTCAAAATTGTATTTAAGTTGCGCATGTGAATATTTCTGAACCCCTATAAGTAATAGCAATAAAAATAAACGAAGAAGCGCGCGCGTTATAGCGTGAAACAAATTATTAGTAACTAATTTGGTGTACATGGGCCAGTTGTAATAAATGCGTAAATGAATCTGCTTTTACTTTATCAAATATATTTGATTTAATAGTAGAAACCGTATTCATTTTTAACCCCAATGAATTGGCTATTTCCTTGGTCCTGTATCCGTTTAATAAATAATGTAGTATCTCCAATTCTCTTACCGCTAAGGTTGAAAAAGGATTACCCGATTCTTCCAATTTCTTCTTTAAAGTAAGGGGCTGTCCCTTAATAAATAATTCTAAATGATAATTAATTTCCGATTCAGATGCGCCTTTATGTAAGTAAGAATGGATATTAAACTTATTAGAGATTTTGCCATATACTTCCACGGGTTGCATGGAGTGAACTAAAATGGATAAATGAGGGTATTTTTCATTAATGGTTTCAATATATTCCAAAGTGTTACCATCAGGTAAAATAATATCTAATATTAAATGCGTATAATCATTTGTACCTAATTCTATCATTAAATCGGAACAGGTACTAACATCTGCTACTTTTTGAACATTTAACTTATTCAAAATAGCCGTTAAGCCCATTTTTACGATACTATGATCCTCAACTACTAATACTTTAACTTCCATTTTTTAAAATTTTAAGGTTTGCCCCTAGATGACCAAATTTAAGCAGACTTAAGCTCAAAATCATTGATTTCCACACAGATAGAATTAATTCTATTATATAAGACATTCCTTTTTTGAAAGTTATTATATTAAGTTTTTGTTTTCATTATATGTTAGAGCTAAATCTACCCAAATTAAAATATAATATTCCCTAATTTTAAGAAGTCTAATTTTTAGACCCCCTAAATATTACTTACTTATGTTTACATTAACTGAAATAGTTAAGGATGGCATATTAGAAGTCCGCTTTTCAATGAAGGATTGTGAAAGTAAAATTTACACTATAACCAATGCACAAGGTGTAGACATTATGCAAGGTAAAATTACAGGCTATACCCAAAGAACCTGTTTGTATGTGGGTGATTGTAAAAAGGGCAAATACACCTTCTCTTTAAGTGAAACCAATACGCAGGAATTCACGATTCAATAGCCATTACCCGTTTATTCAAAATTCAGTAAATTTGATGAAATTCAAATTACTTGAAACTCTCTTTTCTTTCCGTTGGCAAAGCACATGAATCCTATATTAAGGAAGGTGTGGAACAGTTCACCAAACGCATTGGGCATTACTACTCTGTTGACTGGCAACTCATTACACCAAGTAAATTAACCGATCCTGTACAAATAAAAAAGGTCGAAGCCGCAAGTATTCTTAAAATATTAGCAGTAACCGATGTGTTAATCTTATTAGATGAAACGGGTAAAATGTTAAGCTCACCAGGACTAGCCAAACTCATTCAACAAAAGGCCAATCAAAGTACACAACGCATTGTTTTTTTAATTGGAGGCGCCTATGGGGTGGATGAGGAAATTAAAAAACGTGCCAACTTTACTTGGAGCCTCTCCGAACTTGTATTCCCGCATATGTTGGTAAGGCTTATATTATCCGAACAGGTTTACCGTGCTTGCAGTATCTTGGCCAATGAAAAGTACCACCATGAATAATTGAATTTAATTTAGTAAAAATGAACATCACCATTATATTAATCATTGCTACGGTTGCCATATCATTATTGGCCATGAACAATGATAGTTTGTTAAATAAATGTATTTTCCATCCTTATTCTATTTCAAAAGATCCAAGCCAATGGTACCGAGCCATTACCTGCGGTTTCATTCATGCGGATATCCCCCACCTTGCCTTTAACATGTTTTCCTTTTATATGTTTGGTGATTTTGTAGAGCAATTTTTTGCATTAATTTTCGGCACTTATGGGCCCTTAATCTATTTATTATTTTACATGTCTGCATTGGTTGTATGTATTATCCCTACCTATTTAAGTCATAAAAATAAATACAACTATTACAGTTTAGGGGCATCAGGCGCAGTTTCTGCAATTGTTTTTGCAGGTATATTTTTAGAACCTACAATAAAAATTGGTTTTTTTGTAATTCCCCCTATTATTCCAGGATTTTTATTTGGTCCTATCTATTTAGGCTTAACTGTTTATATGTCTAAAAAAGGCGGAGGCAATATTAACCATAGTGCACACTTATGGGGTTCACTGTATGGAATTGTATTTTTAATTGTAGCAGCAAGACTTTTTGGAATGTTTGGTCAAACAGACCTTATTGAATCTTTTATCTATCAAGTAAAATCATATCTTGGAATGTACTAACGCATTAAGATGAATGAACCAGTTTTTCGCATCGGAATATCCTTATACGTTATATAGTCAATTAAATAACTATACCCATCCATTTCTTGGTCGTATCCATTAAATCTACCATCCCATCCTTTTGTAATGTCATTGGTTTGAAAAACGATCTTTCCAAATCGATTAAAAATGATAAATGATTTTAAAGCTTTTACACCCGCACCATATTCAATTTTAATATAGTCATTTAAATTATCATGATTGGGGGTAAATGCTTTGGGCACATTCACGACTACATCGGTAGAAACATCTAATTTATAAATGTCTAATATTTTACAACCAGTTAATGTGTCTAATAATTGTAAAGTATAATCAATATTTCGATCCCCATTAAAAATTGGATTAGGAATATTAGGATTACTTAAGTTAAAGGCTGGTATCCATGTATAATTGGTATAACCTGTTTCTACTCTTTTAGGGCTTAATAAAGTATCAATAGCTGACAATACAAATAAAGTGAAATTCTTAGGCGGCAATGGGGTAATAATTTGAATACTGTCACCTACCAATGCATAATTGTATTTTGGACAATAATCATTAGTAACTTTTAAAGAAACGAGGTACTTACCAATTTTTGAGTAATTATGTGCTAAAGGATTGGCTTTATAAAAATAACTGCTGTCTCCAAAATTCCAAGCAAAATGAATGTTAGCTTTATCAACAGCATTGGTTGTAATTTTTACATCCCCATTGGTACAAGATAAATTATGGTATGAAAAATTATATTGAGGAACAATAAACTCAACAATTGGAATAGTGGAGGTAGGCAATGAATTACATTTTCCATCGTTAACAATTAAACTATAATTGCCAGCCTTACCAATTTTTAAGGAGTCAACAATGTAGGTTCCAAGTAAAGAACCATTTTTATACCATTTATAAATACTTGCTCCCTGTCCTTTGAGCGTAACTGAATCACCATTGCAAATCACCGTGTCTTTTGCTGATAGGCTAGCAATAGGCAAAACTGGTAAATTAAGGTTTAATAAATTTTTGTAATCATAATTACAATTTTTTGAATCTATAATATTTAAACCCACATTAATATTGCCTGGAGTGATTCCATAAATTATATTCCCCTTTATTGACGCATTTAAATTATCTGTATTTAATATATAGCTAAAAGGGGGTGTTCCTCCATTAATGGTTTGAACAATTTGTAACGAATCATTTATACACAAATAATTTTTAGTTGCTTGTAAGGAAACATTTGCTGGAGGTTTAACAATTTCAATACTTTTTGTTAAATTATTATTACAGGTACCTCCCGAAAAAGCTTGTACTTGAATATTGTAATTATAATTGTTACTTGAAACAGCATTGCCATAAAAATGATGATACAAATTTCCTATTTTGCTATCCATTATAGTTGTATCCTTACCATCCCCCCAAAGTATATGCATTACACCAACTCTACCAGGATATACCCAAGAACTATCTTTTATCACCACATCCTCATTGCTACATAAAGCTGTATTTTTAATAACAGTAAAATTGGCAATTGGATTTGATCCATTTATGGTAAATGGCTTTAGCAAGGAATCAACACAACCATCGCTGGTGGTCACATTTAATTGAACAAAATAATCTCCACCAGTATTGTATAAAACCGAGGGCTTTTTTGAACTTGCTTGCACAGCAGCATAAGTTGGCCCAGGTGTGATAGGTGTATTTCCTGCATTAAAGTTCCATTGATACGTAAAAGTTATTGGACTGCCTTTGTATTTAGTGGTATCATTAAATGAAGCCAATCCACCATCTAAACATACATTGGGTATGGCAAATCCTACTATGGGCAATGGATTTATTGTAATTACTTTTTTGATGGTATCGCTTCTGCACCCTAAACTGGATTCAACCATTAATTTTACCGTATCTACTCCCCAATTGGAATATACTTGACCAAAAGGTGTTTTAGATAATAAATTTTGTTTTACGCCATTTCCCATATCCCAATACCATTTTGAGAGGGTGTCCAAATTAGCTGTGGATTGATCTGTAAAAACAATTGAATTTTTTTCACAATGAATTGACGAATAAGAAAAATTAGCAACTGGCAATGCATTTACTTTCATGGTATCATATACCAATGCATTAGCATCTAAAGCACAGGCATTGGAATCTATTAAGTTTTTTATTTGATACACTGTCGTAACAATCGGATGTGCCGAAAAATTAGCACTTGCATTTGTTATATTTTTTAAAGTGTCTGATTTAACACCATTCCAATACACTAAATTCCATGGTGCTTTCCCAGTCATCTGAAAATTAATTAGTTTGCTACTACCAATACAAACCGTATCCAATGATTTAGCTAAATTTATTGATGGCAATGGATTAATAGTAATATGGACACTATCTATGGATGTTCCACAACCAGGAATCGTAGCTTGCACATAATAATACCCCGAATCCAATAAAGTTGATTTTGGAATAACTGGATTGTAGATATTACTGGAGAAATTATGCGGTCCTGTCCAACTATAAATAACACTATTAAGTTGTTTGGCTGCCAATTGTATGTCACTACCCAAACAGGAACTAGTTATTAAATTAGGTGCCATGGCTACTTTACTGTAATTGGAAAAATAGCCAAGCCTTGCGCCGGAGACAGAACCTCCATTTAAAAACCCAAGATGAAATAACCCAGTTGTATTACTCACAACAGTTGCAACATCATTGGGTACCAAGCTGTTTAAATTAGGCAAATTAAAAGTGCTAATTCTTGCTGCTTTCCAACCTGTGGCACCAGGTACATCAAAAAACAAACTAGGGGTAATCACACCAGGTACGCCGTTTAAAGTAAAATTATTTACATCATCCGCTTTACATATTAAATTCAAATAAAACAACTCATTGGTGGAACGGACAAAGCTTACCGTACTAGATCCTGTACATTTAATACTCGGCAAAGAAGTTTCAGTTACTTCGGTTCCTACTCCTGTAAATTGCAAAACATAACATGGGTTACTTGTGGTAATATAAACACTATTGGTGTTTATGAGCCCTTTATAGGATTGTCCTTTATTAATGATGGCCACAGGTACTGATGAACCATTTAAGTAAATACTAGTTCCGTCAACGGTTGCCCATATAAAATAAAAATCGGTATTACTATAAGACGGTGCACTAAATGAGCCTCTAACGACAATAAATTCTGATCCCGTATTAAATACAGGTACTATTTGATCGCCCGCTAAATCTAAACTGCCGCCTACTAAAATAGAGTCATCATAAATGGTTACACAAATTGCTTTAGTAGATTTAATTTCAGAACCTCCTAAATGTAAAAATGCAGCAGTACTACTTCCTATCACCGCATAAGTTTGTCCTTTGTTTAATACAATTGTAAATTTTCCTACAGGATGTCCATTTCCATCCGGATTAGTAAGGGTAATATCAATGGAAGTATTGTCCTCAGTGGCTACAATTACAAAACCATTATTGGCGTTGGGGTTAATGCCTGATCTATTATCAAATTGTGTTTGGGAGGGGATAATAAAATTTGTACCCTTTGCGGTATTGCCTTTTAATGGAAAAATTTCTGGATTGTAAAAATGTCCAACTTCATAATATGCAGAAATATTAGCAGTTGCAGTAATGCGTATACCATAATTAAGTACAGTAGCACTAGGTTTAGATTCGATAGTGTTTAAATAGGCCGTTACGTCCTGTGTAATAGTAGCATTAGCTGCTAAATTAATTATAATGGGAACAAAACTTGGATTGGCTGGTTCGGAAATAGTTACAGTTGCAGGACTTGAATAACTGGTTAATCTAAATACAATAGGTGCATTTTCATGTCCCGGTGTTACGGCTGGTGCACCAAACCAAAACTCCGTATCAGTTTGAGCAAAGGTTGGAATTGATAAAAACAATCCAATGATTATATAAAATAATTTTCTATTCAATTTAGTTGAATATACTTTTCAAATTTTTAGAAATATTTCTGCCCAAATAAGAAGATAAGGTAAACTCAAGTGTTTGCGGATGCAAGTTTGACATGGTCATTTTATTATTATAAATATCATAAGTTACCCCAATTTTATATTTGTTATATAACATTCCAAAATAAGGAATTATGGCATCACTTGATCGATAAAAGCAACCTAGGTATAAACGATTGTTATTGTTATAAGCGCCTTGTATAGGAAGTCCAATGGCACCACCTAAATATAAGAATTCAGCTTCTGCTCTATTTTGATAATTAGCATGAACAAAAAAAGTATTGTCATCTAAAATCTTTTTCTCATAATTAAAACTTGAGATAAACTGAAAGGTTTGATTAAAATTACCATATACCTGAGTGTTGGAACTCCTGTTAATGTAATAGGTACTTCCTCCAAATTGCATAAAGACATCAGGAGACACTTGCGTGTACATGATTCCGCCATTGGTTGAAAATTTTACAGGAAAATTGCCAAGATTTTCTAAACTTGTTGGATTAAATAATCTTCCAGAATTATATTGATCTCCAAAAGTCAATGCATTTCGATCAATATTTCTATTAATCATTGTCGAACTGATACCAAGAGATATAAAGCGTGTTCTATCCCTATCTAAAAACACCCTGTTCGCTAAACTAAAAGTAATCTCATTGGTTTTTAATATACCATTTAATACCTGTTCGGAAACGGCTTGAATACCCAAACCAAAATTATTGTACCCTTCATTTTCCTCGTTTTTAAATAAGGCAAAATCTGCACCTACGCCAATAGTCCGATATGGATCTCCGACACCAGAAAATTGATTGCGATAAAAAGTTTGAAATTGATTGTTGTCTACAAAACCTACGGATGCCGGATTAAAAAAATTAGTAGCAAAAAATGGCTGGGACATAAAAGGCGTTTGTCCAAAACTATTTATGCCCATTAAAAGGGCAACACAAAAGGTTAGTATTTTAAATTGTTGGCTCATTTATCTTATTAAAATTACCGAGCCTGTTTTAGAAATATGCTCATTCTTAAATGTAATATAATCAATTAAATAGGTATAGGCATCCATATCCTGATCTTTACCATTAAACCTACCATCCCAAGTCGTATTAACATTATTGGATTCAAAAACGATGTTGCCCCATCTATTAAATATTTTGATAAAATTAAAAGTCTTTAACCCTACCCCATGTTCAATTTTAAGTACATCATTTAATCCATCATTATTAGGAGTAAACGCTTTTGGAATTACAACTAAAACATCCCCGGTCACTACAATATGATAATTGTCTACTATTTGACAACTGCTTGCTGTATCGGTTCTGGTTAATAAATAATCTGTGGTTTGTTCGCCATTAAAAATAGGATTTGCAATTGTAGGATTTGATAAATAGATCCCTGGAGACCAAGCATAGGATGTATAGCCTGAATCTAGTTTAATATTTGACAATAATGTATCCACACCAAATAAAACAAACATGGAATAACTACTTCCTTTTAAAGGATCCACCACAAGTATTGAATCCCCCTTAACTGAACCGTTGTATTTAGGACAATAGTCATTGGTATAAGATAATACAATTTTGTATCCTCCTTTTTTGGTGTAATTATGTTTTTGAGGATTAAGTGAAGTAGATGTGGTTGTATCTCCAAAATTCCATAAAAAATGGGTGCCTTTTGGAATGATATCATTCATATAAATATTTACAGGAGCATTGACACAAATATATTTTGTATTGGTAAATGTATAATTAGGAATTATGTATTTATAAATTTGCAATGAGTCAGACAACAATGAATTGCAAAATCCATCATAAACTTTGACTTTATAGTATCCGGGAGTCGCAGTAGTCAAAGTATCCACAATCGATGATGCGAATATTGTATTATTCAAGTACCAAAAAAATTGATTACTCCCCTTTCCTATTAATACGACTGGATCTTGGTTACATATATTAGTATCTCTTGCTTGAATAGTTGCAATAGGCAAATCCCTTACCTCAATAGATTTAATTTTGTCATAATTATAAATACATTGTTTTGCATCTTTTACTTTTACTGATACTTTGATGGTTCCTTTGCTAATCCCCGTTAAAACATTGTTTTTTAAGCCTGCAACTGTATTGTCTAGACTCCATTGATATATAAAAGTTGGAACCCCTCCAACTATATTTGGCGTGAGTGTAATGGAATCACTAACACAAATATAATTTTTAGATGCGGTAACATTAAAACTTTGTGGAGGTGGAACAATATTGATTGAATCTAATTTTTCATCCACGCATTTACCTCCAGAATATGAAACCAATTTTATATTATATTTCATTTTATCTGGAAAATGAAAATTTGCAAAATTGTGACTGTATATTTTATTAAATGAAGGCTGATCATCCATAGTCGTATCTAAAGGGTTATTAGGATAATCCCAATAAATAAGCAATTTGCCAATGGTACCTATATCCACAGAAGAAGTATTCTTTAATTGCACCGGCAGGTTTGAACATAAAGCAGCGGTATCAATAATTGTAAAATTTGATTTAGGAAAAGAACCATTCACCGTAAAGGTTATGGTAGTATCAGCAACACAACCCCCATTACTTGTTACTTTTTCATTAATTTGATAGGTGCCCGGATTTAAGTACCTATGCGTTGGATTTGCAAGGGTACTTGTATTTGGAGACTGTGTATTACTAGGTTCCCCAAAATTCCATAAGTAGGTAAATATATTAGAATGGTCTGCAATTGATGTTGTATCCGTAAATTGAGCAAAAGCATCTTTCAAACATATCTTAGGTAAAACAAAACCTACTATTGGATTGGGATTGACTTTGATTGTTTTGACATTGTCAATTGTACATCCATTTGTTGTTTGTAACGTTAAATGAACATTATAATTAAGGGCAGAATCGTAAATATGATGTTCTGGGCCATCCACCACTAAACTATCTATTTTCCCATCTCCAAAATTCCAAATCCATTTTGAGATAGTAGTGCCTTTTCTTGCAGACGAACTATCTGTAAAAAGGATATCCTTTCCAATACATTTAATTTGTTGTAGCAAGAAATTATCAACAGGAATGCTATCAATTTTAACTTGTGTAATAAGTGTATCACTTAAACAACCAATGTCCGTGATAACAAAATAATTAATGGGTATGGTGCCAGCAACATCTGATTTTAGGTTATAATTTTTTGCATTCACATATGGGGCATTACCTACCTTCCAATTATAAGCAATTAATTTTCGGTCATCAGGGCCTAAAATTGAATTATCTGATAAATACAAACTATCTCCCAAGCAATGAGCACTCTTTATTAAAAAATCAGCAGCTGGCGGCTTGTAAACGACCAAATCAAAATCAATATTCTGTTCCCCACTACATCCATCTCCCGTAGGATTAAAAACTTTAATTTGGATCGTATACGTCCCAATACTGTCATAGGTTAAATACTTATCCAAAGTATACCTATAAATAGTTTTGCCATTTAATACGTAAGTCGAATCATACACAGGAGCGTAAACGACGGGAATATTTGGGTATTTAGGAATATTCCAAGCCATGGATAAAGGCTGATAAGGCAATGTTATAGAAGCTTTAAAAGGCGTACCCCTACAAGTGGCAGGTAATTTTACGGTACCATATTGATTGTTGACCGTTAACTTTTGATATAAATCAACCACATTGGTTCCAGCATTGTAACCATAGGTTTCTACTGCACCATACCCATAAGCAAT
>Ga0114962_10004161_pt1 | contig 11566 bp, 9 predicted proteins | sample C_130820_MF_Meta_FD_87017 | JGI IMG/M metagenome (GOLD analysis project Ga0114962, IMG submission 87017) | Freshwater microbial communities from Lake Croche, Canada to study carbon cycling - C_130820_MF_MetaG | ecosystem: Environmental > Aquatic > Freshwater > Lake | place: Lake Croche, Canada... | reverse complement strand
TGCGTGCTTTAACTAAGTCTCAACAGTGTCCATCGATTTCCTGGGACAAACAAAATCCAGTCTTGATGGTACTTAGAGCACCGCAAGCGGTGATACCTGCACGACCAGACTCAGCTCAGTCGGATAGCAAGCCATCTGTGTTTGACGTTAGCAGTTGTGAGGCTGAATGGCCCAAAAATGTCAAGTCAGCTCAGGTGGAAGGTGTTGCTGTGCCAGCGCCCCCCCAGCAAATTAATCGAATTCTGATCATTGCCGATACAGGGTGCCGTTTAAAAGCATCTGAAAATGCATTTCAAGATTGCAATGATGCAGACAAATGGCCTTTCCAAAAGGTGGCCAACAGCGCAGCCAAAATGAAAGCCGATTTGGTTGTGCACATTGGTGATATTCATTACCGTGAAAGCCCTTGCCCAGAAGGCAGAGCTGGTTGTGCGGGAGCTACATGGGGTTATGGTTGGGATGCGTGGCGTGATGACTTTTTTGTGCCAGCAAGGCAGCTTTTGAGCGCTGCGCCTTGGTTGTTTGTCAGAGGCAATCATGAGTCTTGCTTCAGGGCGGGGCAAGGGTGGTTTCGTTTTGTCGATGCGTTACCTTGGACGCAAGAGCGCAATTGCAATGATCCTGCCAATGACCTGAAGGGTGACTTCTCAGACCCCTTTGTGGCCAGTATTTCAAAGCACTCACAATTCTTGGTATTTGACTCTTCCAAATCAAGTGGCAAGCCTTATCACGCAGACGATCCAGCATTTCTAAAATACCAAGAACAACTCAAACTTGCAAAGCAATTGACAGCCACCAAGCCTGAAAATTTTTTCATCAATCACCATCCTTTGTTGGCTGCCGCGCCAGGCCCGGATTCTGCAAAATTCAGAGCAGGCGGCAGTGGTGGTTTGCAATCAGTTTTCAGCTCACTAGAGCCCACGCGTTTGTTTCCAGCCAGCGTGACAGTGGCAATGCATGGACACATTCATTTGTTTGAAGCCATCAGCTTTCAAACAGAGCATCCTGTCTCTTTGGTGATGGGGAATTCTGGTTCGATGAACGAAGGCTTGGCACCCAAGGCCATTCAACAGACAGACAAACTTTACAAGGACGCAGTGGTGGACAACTATGCCTCGCGTTCTGAGTATGGGTTTGCAACCATGGATCGAACTGAGGAAAACGGCAAAGATACGTGGGTGTTGACAGAGTATTCAACCGAAGGTGTCGCTGTCATTCAGTGTCGTATACAAGCTGCTAAAAGCCGTTGCAATCCCATTTAATTGCAATTAGAAAAATTCACGATGTTTGGTTGTAACCAATTATTCATCAAGGTTTAAAACGATTGAAGCCTAAGTTATAAAATTTCATTTTCAATTCTGAAACTCAAAAAAATAGATAAATTAATGTTGAGCTTGTCATGGTTTCGAAATAATTCATCGTCAGACTTGCTGAAAGTTTTTTCTTCAACATGAAATGTCTAGGGGTTTTAGATGAACAACAATTTGGCAAAGCGCTTTAAATTATATTTTTCAATTGGCTTTTTAAGCATCGTTGCTGCTTGTGGTGGCGGTTCTGGAAATGCTATCAGTGCCATCGAAATTTTTACAACCAACTTGTCTAGTGCCATGGCCTCTCTTGCGTCAACGCCATCTGGCTTTGCTGGATTCACTAATTTGCTCGATTCAACTTACAAGCAAGATGGAATCACCAATGCCAATTTGGTCGCAATATTGACTGCAGATGCTGCGGCCATTCCGGCCGATGCATCATTTCCAGTAGTGAGTTACAGCAGCCCAGTTATTTCTAACTGCAATGCTGCAAATATTTGTGATTTGAACGTGATTGCTTTCAATGCAGATGTTGATTACATCGCAACCAATATCACACTGAAAGTTCTGAACACAGGTTCTGGCTATAAGCTCGTTGGCGATCAGTCTGCTAGCTAATTTAATTTTTCTCTAATGATTTTGGTTCTTTGAAGGAATTGATATGACTTGTAGTTTTCCAATGCGTCAAACTGTAATTTCAGCTTTGACACTGATCTCAGCCACCAGCATGCTGCTATCGGTACCCACACAAGCGGCTGAAAAAGCTGCTACTAAAAAGACTGGCACTTACGTCAGCGGTGACTTTCACAATCACACCACTTGTTCTGACGGCTCATTGTCAATTCAAAAGTTGGTTGACAAAGCAACCAGCAACAAAACAGGTGCTTTCAACTTAGACTGGTTTGTTCAGACCGATCACGGTGGCAATTCACCCAGAAACTGTACCATTTCCGAAGATCCATTTGAGCCCAATACACCTGCCTTGGGTTTGTCAACAACTTCCAATTCGGGCACCTCTCCAGCCACTACACTTTCTGCCACTTCAGTTAATCCATACCCAGTTGGTGGCCAGTCTGGTACCTTGGCCAAGGGTCCCAACCAACTGTGGTCTGCCACCTTGGCCGGTGGTGTCAATGACATCAAAGGCGATGTGCTCACAGCAAGCCAAGGCGGATACTCTGGTAGAACCATGTACCGTTGGCAAGAGATCAAAGAATACCAATACAAGGTCCTCGAAACTGAAAGCCGCAATCGCAAAAAACCAATTTGGATTGGCAATGAGTTGAACGCACCAGGCCACGAGCACGTTCAAACCACCATCTTGGATGGACAAGCCACTTGGCCATCTACCGCAACAACTGGCAACGCCACTTTGATGGCTCAGCATGAGTATTGCTTTGACAGAAATGACGCAGACACAAGCCGCGGTGCAGAAAACCAGTGGGATTGTTCAGTCAAAGACAGCACCAACGAATACTTAGATGCTACTGCTAAGAAAATTAAATTTTCAAATTCAGCTGCTACGCCCAATGTAGGCCATTACAAGTCTGTGGACGCAGTGAAGTGGCTCAAAGAAAAAGCGCTCAACACCAGCTTTTACATTCCAGCCCACATTGAGCGTGCTGGCTTTTACCAAGACACCTTCAATCGTGGAACTGACATTGAACATTTCCGCGAATACAACAACATTGCGCCAACCATAGCCTATGGTGTTGAATTCATGCCTGGTCACCAGCCCAGCGGCAACCGCGGCGAATTTTCTCCAACTTGGAACGGCGCCGCTGGCACGCTGAACGCAGCTGCTGCCTCTGGTGGAAGAACCTACGGCGGAACCGGCGGTTATGCCGCAAGCATTGGCGGTGTGTGGGATGCATTGTTGGGTGAAGGTCGCAACTTCTGGTTCTTTGCCAGCTCTGACTATCACAACCGAGGCATTTTTGGCCCCGATCAACGTGAAAGCACCCAAGACTTTTTGCCTGGCGAGTACACCAAAATGTACGTGATGGCCCGCAATGGCGCCGACAGTTTGAGCCCTCAAACCATCATGGACGGCCTGCGCTCCGGCAATGTGTTTGTTGCAAACGGTAGCCTGATTGATCAACTCTCATTCGTAGTTTGCCGCTACAACCCCACTGTGCCTAGAGCTGCGTTCCAAGCCTTGATTGAAAAGGCGGCCCTCACAGCGGCTTCTGCAGGTAAAGAAGTTCGCATCAATGGCTGTGCCACCATGGGTGAAAAATTGGTGGCCCGTGCGGATACAGATTTGTTGGTGACTGCTGTCATGCGCAATCCGAAAGCCAATAACTCACCTTACACGTTCCCCAATCCTTCGTTGGCTCAAATCAACGTGACCCAGCCATTGAATGCGCCAGTTTTGGACCACGTTGACGTGATTTGGGGTCAAGTTACTTCCAAACCATTGGCGACCAATGCAGTGGTAAGTCCTTGCGTGAAGAGTGCCTATTTCAGCTGCGGAGACTTAGAGTCTGCTGCCGCCAAAAATGCAAGCACCATCATGGCCAAGCGATTTAACAGCACCAATTGGAAAGATAGTGGCAATGGTTTCCTCACGATGAGCTACAAAGTAACAGCAGGTAAAAATTCACAATATTTCCGCTTGCGTGGTACCAACTTGCCAGTTAGCACACCCAATGAAACTGACGCTAACGGCAATCCATTGGCAGATGACACTTCCAACGCCAACAAAATTCCTTGTACCCACGCTTCTTGCCCTGCGCACTTGAACAATGCCGGTGGCGTGAAGTACTCTAGCTACGATGTGGCAGCTTGGTCAGACCTTTGGTTCTACAGCAACCCTGTGTTTGTTGAAGTGATTGGCAATGTGACCGTCGCTGGCGCGAAATAAGTTTCACTAGACTTTTTCGGTTCGAACCACCTTGGCCAATCGGTCAAGGTGGTTTTTATCTTTTTCTACAATGAATGACCACAGTTTGAATTGGGCCCGTCTGTTGATGGTTTGCTCAGGTCTTGCCGCTCTAGGGTGGCAAATGACTTGGACCACGCAATGGTCCTTGCTGTTGGGGCATGAGGTTTATTCAGTATTGGCCGTTTCAGCTGCTTTCTTTGGCGGCCTGGGCCTGGGTACTTGGTTCACAACCCGCCCATTTTTTAAACTGATCAACGCCCTTGCAATTTATGTGTTTGCTGAAATGGTGATTGCCATTTGGGGCCTATTTTTATTGTTGTTTTTACCCTCATTGGATTTTATCAGTCCCTTATTTTTAGGACTTTCACCCAGTCCAATGGCTCAAGGCTTGTTTGCATTTGTCTTCCCCTTGTTGGTATTGTTGCCCGCCACGACAGCCATGGGCGTTACCTTGCCTTCTTTGCTCAAGACGCTGCAATTGAAAAGCACTGATTTGGCTGATTTGTATTCATTCAACACATTGGGTGCCATGCTGGGGGTTGGATGGATCGTTTTTTTAACATTGCCTTTGCTGGGCATCGTCAAGAGCGAGTTGGTATTGTTGTCGATCAACTTGCTGTGTGCCTTGACTGCAAGCTTGGTTTGGAATCTGAACAGAAACACTTTGACAAATCAGTCTGTGTATGAGGTGCCAACTGCGGTTAATGTGAGCCTCAAAATTAAAATTCAACGATTTGCCCCAATGTTCTTTTTAGGATTTTTGGGTATTGGCTACCAAGTGATTGCAGTTCGCGTCTTAAGCTTGGTCACAGAAAACACGGTTTACAGTTATGCGCTGATGCTGATTGTTTATTTGGCGTTTCATGCCGCGGGAGCAGCTTTATTTAAACTTGTCTATCAAAGCAAGTATCGTTTGCATGCATCTGATGGGCTGGTTTTGACATTGTTAATTGCCAGCTTATTGATGGGTGTTTTAGGACTTGCAGCGGCTGAAAGCCTTTTCCTAATGCCCAGCAAAATTTCAAATCAAAGTATGTTGCTTGCACTCAGCGGTGAAACACTTGCTGCACTGGCCGCTTTGGCCATTCCAAGTGCAGCCATGGGCTATGTGTTTGCGCATCAATCCATTCGCTTAGAAAATCAGTCTGAATGGGTTGGACTGTCTTTGTCTCTGAATATTTTTGGGGCAGCCTTGGCACCCCTCATCATGGGATTGTTTGTGTTCCCAGTTTGGGGCGCTGCGGTGTCGTTGAGCCTGGTTTTTCTTGGTTACATGTTGATGCAAAGCTACACAAGGCTCAGAGATGGCCTCAAGTTATGGCCAATTGGCATCCTAATCTTCATGTTAAGCGGCAACCTGTCTTGGAATTTTTTGACAGTGCCACAAGGCGGCAAATTAATGTTTTACAAAGATGGACTGATGGCATCGGTCTCGGTCTTGCAAGACATTCAAGGTATTGCCCATCTGCAAATCAACAACAGAGTTCAAGAGGGCAGCAGTGCCAGCAGTTGGGTAGAACGCCGTTTGGCCATTTTGCCTTTGATGTTTCACCCTCAACCTGAGCAAGTTTTGATATTGGGTTTGGGTACAGGTTTTACGGCGGCTTCTGCTGCCGAGTATGGCCATGTCAAAGTTCAGGCCGTCGAGCTTTTGCCAGAAGTGGTCGAGGCAAGTCAACTTTTTAAACAATATCCAAATTTTCCAAAACCTCCATCTGAAGTCAATGTGACCACCGCTGATGCAAGGCGGTACATCAACGCAACCCCCTTAACTTTCGATGTGATTGTGAGTGACTTGTTTCATCCAGCCAGAAGCGGTGCGGCTTCACTTTACACGGTTGAACATTTTCAAAAAATTAAAAACAAGCTGAATGAAGGGGGTGTCTTTTGTCAATGGTTAGCCTTGCATCAAATGGATGTTCAAACACTTCAAACCATTGTGGCCTCTTATCTCATTGCTTTTCCAGAAGCAAAAGCAGTTTTGGCAAGTAACAGCCTCGACTCGCCAGTGATTGGGTTGGTCTCGCGCAAAAATGCAAATTTGCCAGGGGTTTCAGACATGAACAAAAATTGGCTCGATCCTCAAAAGGCTTTGAGTGCCAACAAAGCCAAGTTAGAAGATCCCTACGCGGTTTGGGGAAGTGTGTTGGCCGACAGTGCCTCACTGCTTCGTTTTTCAAAACAAGCTGCCCCCAACACAGACAACTTTTTGCAAGTCAGTTACAAAGCTCCCAGGGTGACTTATTCCCCTCAAGAGGCGCCACGTGACAGGTTGAAGCAACTGTTATCTGATTGGCAGACTCTACCGAATCAAGATGAATCAGAGCTTGTTCGAAATAAAATGCAAGCGTATTGGTACGCACGCAAACTTTATTTGGAAATCGGTTTGAGCATCAAAAACGGTTCGAACCCCTTTTTGGTTTTGACCAATTATCAGGATCAACTTTTTCAAATCATTCAAGCAAGTCCCGAATTCAGACCAGCCTATGACACCTTGAATTCATTGGCCGCGGCTCTCAGAACAAGTCATCCTGAAATGTCTAACAAGGTGATGGACAAACTGCAAAATATCAAAAAGTAAGCAGTTAAATGACCTTCATTTGAAGCCATTACAAATCAATTTTTCAAATCTACACATTCAATCAAAGGTTCCATATCATGAATGAAGAAAATACCGCATCTGATCAGGTTCAAAGCTCAAATGGCATATTGGCCAGATGGAAGAAAGAACCTTTGGTGATTTTCTTGCTGGTTGCACTCGTCATATTTGCACTCGATTACATTTTATTTTTGGGCAACGACAACCCCAAAATGATCAATGTAACGCCTGAAATCAAGCAAGAAATCAAGCAGATTTATACCAGTAGTTTAAAGCGCGAACCTACAGCTTCAGACATGAAGCAATTGATTGAACGATACATCGATAACGAAGTGCTTTACCGAGAAGGGCTTGCACTGGGTCTGGACAAAGGAGACAGTTCAATTCGCGAACGCGTTATTTTCAAAGCATTGAGCGTCACACAGGCTGCCATCACGCTTCCCAAATTAGACGAAGATGGATTGCAGAAATGGTTTGTCAAAAATCAAGAAAACTATGACTCACCCACATTGGTGCATTTTCAAGAAGCCGTGCCATCGGGGGTACAGCCACCAGAGCAACTCAAATTGTTTGCCGATACCTTGAACGGCAAAGGAAAGACTGAAATCGAAAGTACCCTAGAAATATTCAAAGACAGACCCAAGTTCAGCATTGTGGAAGGCTATGGCGAGGCATTTACCAAGGCCTTGGTCGAACTGCCAACCAATGAGTGGCGTGCCTTAGACAGTAAAGCAGGCCTCAGACTGGTCCAGTTGGTGTCTGTAAAGCCTGGACAGAAGGCGAACTTTGCTGAAATCAAAGCCCAAGTTTATGTTGATTGGAAAAATACAACGGCTGCCGAAATGTCGACCAAAGCCATCAAAGAAATGGGTAAGAAGTACAAGGTTGTGGACCAAGAGAAAAACAAATGAAAATATTTTTCAATCTTCTGAAAACGCTTCTGCTTGCAAGCGCGTTCATGGCCACCTTGGCGCACAGTCATGAGCTAAGTTTGGCTGAAATGAACATGTACGAGTTCAAGCCCGGCTCATTTCAATGGACCTGGGCGACGCCACCCAAGGATCGCCCTTTAAGTGAGGTACTCAAGGTCAAGTGGCCAGAAGGATGCGTCAGTGACGATCAAGTTGTTCAGTGTACCGGTGACAAAGGCCTTGCTGGAACTGTGGAAGTACAGGGCTTGGGTCAGAGTTACTCGGCTGTCATGTTCAATATCAAGTGGCACGACAACGTTGCGAAGGTGTACACCTTAACCTCAGCACAGCCCCGCATTCTCTTGTTTGGTGGCCCCAACGATGAGCGTGAAGGGCTTGAAATTGCCAAAGCTTATACAAGCCTTGGCATTGAACATATTTTGACGGGTTGGGACCATCTGTGTTTTGTATTGGGTCTATTGCTTTTGGTGGGATTCAAGAAAAGACTCATCTCGACCATCACCTTTTTCACCATTGCCCACAGCATCACCTTGGCCCTGAGCGCATTGGATGTGATTGCGCTGCGGTCAGCGCCAGTTGAGGTCTCTATTGCTTTGTCAATCATGTTGGTTTGTTATGAGGCACTCAAAGACAAAAACACATTGACACAACGGTGGCCAGAGTTTGTGGCGTTTTCATTTGGTTTGTTGCATGGGATGGGCTTTGCATCTGCTTTAAAAGAAATTGGTTTGCCGTCTGAGAACATATTCACGGCTTTGTTGACATTCAATGCAGGCGTTGAAATAGGTCAATTGTTTGTCATTTTTGTGACATGGGTTCTTTTCATAATGTGGACCAAGCTTAACCGCAACCAAATTCAATTGCGAAATCCCATTTTGTATGCCATTGGCGGTTTTTCAATGTTTTGGTCTATCGATCGCTTTATCAAAATTTTGACCTAAATGACGCCCATGGCTGATCAAGAAAATACTGTTTTCGAGTTGTTTCCTACGCCCGTCTTGTTTTGCAAGAAGGTGTTGAGCCAACAACAGTGTGATCTTTTGATTCAACAATTTGAACCTGTCGCTAAGCAAGAAAACAATCGACACAGAGACTTAACGCACACCCAAATTTTATCGCCTCAAGACGATGCCCGATTGTCTTTTGTGAGTGCGGCCATTCATCCACATGTGGTTCAAATGGGAAGCATGTTGTTTGGTGAAAAGCTTCATTGGTCTATCAAAGAAATGTGGATTAATTTTCTGAAAGCCGGTGCATCGCAAGCGATGCACAACCATGCCAATGCTTTTGTTTCGGGTGTTCTTTATTTAACGACTTCTAGCGCTTCTTCTCAAACGGTCTTTATCAGAAGCTTAGGCGAGCGCGGATTTGTTTTTAAAAATGCTAATCAAAGAGCTGAGACAAACGCATTCAATGCTGAAAAATGGATCGCACCTGCACCAGAAGTAGGTGACTTGATTTTGTTTCCCAGTCATTTACTGCACGAAGTGCCGGTGAATCAGGGTGAACTGCGTGTCAGTCTGGCATTCAACGCCATACCCAATCGGCTAGATTCATGGGGTTACGGCATCTCTTTTTCTGTTTAAAAAGGCTGACTGATGTTTAAATTATTTCAATCTTCAAATTGCAGGCGGTTCGTTGCGAGCTTGTCTTGCAGCCTCCTGCTAATTGCCTTTGGCGTTGAAGCACATGAGTACGAAACCAAGGCGTTTGTCATGGAGCATCCTTATGCCAACCCATCGCAACCTGGGCAAACTTTGGTTCCCGTTTATTTGCGGTTTTTGAAAATTACTGAAACAGATAGATTGCTAGGTGCTGAATGTCGTTATGCAAACAGCGTTGAACTAAGAGGTAGCCAAGATTTAAACATGGCACCTATTTCGGCAATCAACATCGCAGCTTCTGAAAATTTTGAAATTGGACCCACGACACCTCATATCTTGTTAAAAGGAATCTCCATTCCATTTAACTACCTAAGTCATTACGATATGAAATTGCATTTTGAAAAAGCAGGTACGATTGAAGTTACTGTTTCAGTGGGTATGTAATGAGGAGTTGTCTCTTTGATCAAATTGAATGGCAAAGAAAAGTTGGGTGTGATCTTTCTTTTTGCTCTGCTGATCTCCGTTCCGGCTGTGGCTTGGAATCCTTTTGCCACAAAAGAAGTTTTAGATGTGCCACTCACTAAAACTGAGTTGCAAAAAATCAAAGTCAATGCAGGATGGGCCAAGGGCGAAGAACAACCCATGATCTTCGAAGTGATCAATGGCTTGAAGGGCCCCATTCAGTGCAGTGCTGCCAATGTGGAATTGAACGATGGCAAAACGCTCGGTAAAGTGTTTGTGCCCAAGTTTTCTATTCCTGGCAACGCAACGCGAACTGCCAGCATGCTGGTTCTCAGAGGCAGCATGAAAACCTATTCGCTCACTTGCAGTTGCTTTAAAAAACAGGGTCAAGGAGACTGTGTTAGCCCTGTTAAATAAATTAATGGGGGTCAAATTAATGGGGGTCAGATCACAATTAATTTTGCTGCGCAAATTAATTGTGATCTGACCCCCATTAATTTTAAAACTCGACAGTTTGTCCTTCGGTCATCACGATCACCCTGGTGTTGGCGCCTTTCATGGCTTCGACGAACTCGGCTGAAGTGCCTTTGGTGAGTGGGTTAGAACCGTAGTGCATAGGAATGACAGACTTGGCGGGAATCCAAGTCTTCATGCCAAACGCAGCATCTTCTGGGTCCATGGTGAAGTTGCCACCAATTGGAATGAGCACCAAGTCTGGCTTGTAGCGGTCATAGATGAACTTCATGTCACCAAACAATCCTGTATCGCCCATGTGCCAAATTTTGAATCCATTTTCCATTTGGATGATGTAGCCCACCGCTTCACCAGCAGGATGAGATTCGTTTTTGCCAGTGGCCGGATTGTTATGGACCAACAGGGATGAATGTTCAGCTTGCACGGCAGTGACCTTGATGCCGGGCAAAGGTGTCACGTGGCCAGTTTTGTTAAAGCGATGGCCTAAGTTGGCAGGCAAGATGCCAAGGGTGATGAGGGGTGTCACCATGTCTGCAGGACCATACAACACCGTATTTTGTGTTTTGGCAATGGCAGGCGCATCGCCAATGTGGTCGACGTGTGCATGAGTAACCAGCAACAGATCAACCTTGCCCAATGCCGCGATGTCAGTTTTGTAAGGGGCTGGCGTTTTAGGGCCCCCTGTGAGCCAAGGATCAATCACGATGGTTTTGCCACCAGGTGTTTTGATTTTGAAGCCAGCTTGGCCTAGCCATAAAAGTTCTGTTTTGCCTGATGCTTGAGCCTGCGCCGAGACAGAAGCAGTGGCAAGGCCAAAGCCAAGGGCCATTGTGAGCGCTAAACTGATGATTTTTTGAAATTGAAACATGGTCTCTCCGTGTGTGGAAACTTCATGCTAAAGGGCTTTTTCAACTTAAATACTAGGGTTTTTCATAGGCTATCGGAAAAACTCTCATAAGACTTGAGAGCCAAGTTCTGACACACTTTCAAGCAACCACTTGGATTGCTCTATGAAAACTGCCCGCACTGTTTTTTTAACCACAGCTTTTGCTCTTCTTCAATCACTCATTCCCATGTCGTCCTCTAACGCTCAAACTACCAGCTCCTTAGCGCAAGCTTTTGCACCCACAGGCACTTTGCGGGCCTCCATCAATTTGGGCAATCCCATCTTGGCCAACAAAGACGCCAATGGCCAACCTGTGGGCGTCTCAATTGATTTGGCAACTGAACTCGCCAAACGTTTGGGTGTGCCTTTGAGTTTGATGGTGTTTGACGCTGCGGGAAAATCGGTGGAAGGC
>Ga0114962_10004160_pt1 | contig 11567 bp, 7 predicted proteins | sample C_130820_MF_Meta_FD_87017 | JGI IMG/M metagenome (GOLD analysis project Ga0114962, IMG submission 87017) | Freshwater microbial communities from Lake Croche, Canada to study carbon cycling - C_130820_MF_MetaG | ecosystem: Environmental > Aquatic > Freshwater > Lake | place: Lake Croche, Canada... | reverse complement strand
TTATCAATCAGTTTTGTTGCTGTTAAAGCGCAACAAGACCCACAGTATACCATGTATATGTTTAATCAATTAGCTTTGAATCCTGCCTATGCTGGAAGTCGCGATTGTTTGAGCAGCTCTGTTCATTATCGTACGCAATGGGTCGGAATAGATGGTGCTCCTAAAACCTTAAGTTTTGGTTTGCATGCGCCACTAAAAAGAAAGCACATCGCCTTAGGTTTGCAAGTGGTAAACGATCAAATTGGCGTAACAAAAACGACCAATATTGCCGGATCTTACGCGTATCGAATTAACCTTTCTAAAAAAGCTAAATTGGCGGTAGGCTTGCAAGCTGTTTTAACCAATTATGCCAATCAATTAACAAAAGTTACGACCTCTATTATTAACGATGTGCCGTTTCAAAACAATGAATCTTTAGTGTTACCAAACGTAGGAGCAGGAGTTTATTACAATACCGACAATACCTATATTGGATTAACGATTCCGCACTTAATTAATAACAATTTAGAAAGCAAATTGGGTAATGTTATTAATACTATTCAAGCAAAACAATTCCGACACTTATTTTTAATGGCCGGAACGGTAGTGCCTGTTAACGATTTTATTAAATTAAAACCAAGTGGTATTTTAAAGTTCGCAACCAACTCACCCGTTCAAGTAGATGCCAATATGAGTGTTCTTTTTTACGATGCCTTATGGCTTGGAGTAACTTGGAGAAGCGATGCCAGCAGTGCTCGTAAAAAATTAACCGAGAGTATGGATTTTGTAATGATCTACGAACTCAGTAAAAAAATGCGCATTGGCGTTGCTTACGATCAAACCATTTCAGATATCCGTTCTTCGCAAAAAGGTTCTTACGAATTTTTAGTAGGATACGATTTTATAAAAGAACCCTTGAAAATGTTAACACCTCGCTATTTTTAAAATAAACCAACACAACCACCAATTAAAAAAATGCAAACTTTCCAATATATGAATTCCTTTAAAAAAGTAATTGTAGCACTTTTATTAGTATTATCAAGTTCTTTTTCCCTTGTTGCACAAACAAGTAATGCTGACTTAAAAACAGCCAACGAACTTTATGAACGATTAGCCTTTACACCAGCAATTGACTACTATAAAAAAGTATTAGCAAAAGAAGACAACTGGGATGCTAAATGCAAAATCGCTGATTGTTATCGTAAGATTAACGACCCGGAAAATGCAGCACTTTATTACGGGCAATTAATGCAAAATCCATTGGTAAGTCCAGAGCAAAAATTATTTTATGCCCAAATGCTGCAACAAAACGGAAAGTATCCAGCAGCCAAATTATGGTATGCGGAATATGCGCGTTTACAACCAAACGACAAACGTGGTAGCAATGGTGTTAAAGCTTGTGAATCTATAGAAACTTATTGTAAAGACAGCTCTTTGGTTCATATTGAATACATGCTGTTTAATAGCGTAAACAGTGACATAACACCTTCTTATTATCAAGATGGAATTGTATTTGCAAGTGATCGTAAAATTTCTGCCAATCATAACACTTATGAATGGACAGGTGCTCCTTTCTTAAGTTTCTATTTTACTAAAAAAACTGGAGATGAATTCGGCACACCTAGTATTTGGTTTGGAAAAGCTAATAACAAATACCACGAAGCTGGAGCAACTTATACCAAAGATTTAAATGAAATGTATTTTACAAGAGCCAATGTCAATAATGGTAAAATACAACACAGCAGTAATAAAACAATTAAATTAAAAATTTACCATCGTACTCGAAATGGAGATAGCTGGGGAAAAGCAACGGAGTTTCCTTTTAACAGCAATGAGTATTCAACCGGACATCCTACCTTATCGGCTGATGGTCAGTTGCTGTATTTCGCGAGTGATCGACCAGGAGGTTATGGATTAGTTGATATTTATGTTTGTAAAAAAGAAGGCGAAGGCTGGAGTTTACCACAAAACTTAGGTCCAAACATCAATACCGAAGGCAATGAAATGTTTCCATTTATTAGCAAAGACAACAAATTGTATTTTGCAAGTAACGGACAAAGTGGTTTAGGTGGTTTAGATATTTATGTAAGTACGATGCAGAATGGAATTTGGACCGTTCCGAAAAATGTAGGCGCCCCAATGAATAGTAGTCGCGATGATTTTGGTTTAGTAACTGAAAATGGAAAGGAAGGATATTTTGCTAGTAATAGAAGAGGAAGTGATGACATATATAGCTTCGAAAAAACGTGTTTACAATTGAACGGAGTAGTTTATGATATCAAAACCAATGAGCCAATCGATTTATCAACGGTTAAGATAATTGACCTAGGCACTCAAAAAGAAGTAAAAACTACCGACAAAGACGGAAAATTTGGCTTATGTTTAAGTACAGAACATGATTATGAATTTATTGCCAATAAAGACGGTTACTTAGAAAACAAAGTACGATTCAGTACGGTTAACTTTAAAGAAGATCAAGTAAGTCTTCGTATTCCTTTAAGCAAAGAAGCCTTGTTTGATTTAAAAGGAAAGGTATACAATGAATCTACCAAATTACCAATGGCAGGTGTTAAAGTTAAATTATTGAATTTATGTGATAATAAGGTGGAGGAAATCATCACTACTGCAGATGGTAAATACAGCTTTAAACTTCAACCAGAATGCAAATACAAAGTAACTGCCGAAAAAGAGGGTTGCGGTGCTAATACCCAAGAAAGATCAACAGTTGGTTTAAAAACCACTCAAACCCTGTACTTAGATTTTGGAATGTTGTGCACAGGAGACATCGTTAAAATTGACAATATTTATTACGATTTAGACAAAGCAAACATTCGTCCAGATGCTGCTCGTGAATTAGATAAGACCATCGAAGTATTAAGCAAATATCCAACTATGAAAATTGAGTTGAGAAGTCATACCGATTGCAGAGCCCCCGACGATTACAATTTAAACTTATCTCAACGTCGAGCGCAAAGTGCGGTAAATTATTTGATTCTTAAAGGCGTTGCTAAAAATCGAATGAAGGCTACCGGTTATGGCGAAACCTTGCCGGTAAATCGATGTGTAGACGGCGTACAATGTAGCGATGCAGAACATCAAACAAACAGAAGAACGGAATTTAAAATTTTAAGTTTTTAACCAACATTAAACTATAAAAATTATGATTACCATTCTTGCCATCGTTGCACTTATTATTCTAGCTATAGCTGTATTATTAATTGCAAGCTTTTGGAAATTATTAGAAATGGCCGGAAAACCAGGTTGGGCAGCTATTGTGCCACTTTACGGACATATATTAATGTTAGAAGTAATTAAAAAACCTTGGTGGTGGATATTGCTAATGTTGATACCCTATGTAGGAGCTATTTGGTCAATTTGGTCATTAAATTTGTTTATGAAGAGATTTGGCAAAGACGAAGGTTATACAGTAGGTGTTATCTTTTTACCATATATATTCTTACCCTTGTTAGCTTTTAGTAGTTCTACCAGATTTGAAGGAAATGAACACCAACATGATGAAACACTTGACAGCAGTATGATTGATTCAATAAATGCATCTTAATTGCTTTAATTAATTGACATTGCCAATAATTTTACAAAATGGAATTACATTATATAACCTATTCCTCAGAAAACAGAATAGCCACTATCACGTTAAATCGGCCTGAAAAACGCAATGCCTTACATCCTGATTTGGTGACTGAAATGCTGTACGTTTTAGACTTAGCAGTTGTCGACGAACAAGTTAAAATCGTATTGTTAAAAGCCAATGGGGAAGCATTTTGCGCTGGAGCAGACTTAGGTTATTTACAACAATTACAGAACCACACCTACGAAGAAAATTTAGCAGACTCGATGCATTTAAAAAGTTTATTTGAAAAAATATACTTTTTACCGAAAGTAGTGATTGCTCAAATTGAAGGTTCAGCTATAGCAGGAGGCTGTGGATTAGCCACGGTATGTGATTTTGCATTTACCGTTCCAGAAGCAAAGTTTGGGTTTACGGAAGTACGCATTGGTTTCATTCCTGCAATTGTAATGATTTTCTTATTGCGTAAATGCGGAGAAGCAAAGTCAAAAGAATTATTATTGACAGGTAACTTAATAAGCGCCGAAGAAGCGTTGCATTTTGGATTTGTCAATAAAGTAATCGCCGCTGAAAACATAGCTGCAGAAGTTGGTGCCTTTATTCAAAACCTTTTAAAAAATGCCTCGAGCGAATCGTTGGCTATAACAAAGAAAATGATTGCAAACGTGCCTTCTTTAAGCATTACCGATGCCTTGAACTACGCTGCAGAACAAAATGCAAAAGCCCGTGCCGGAGCAGATTGTAAGAAGGGAATTTCCAGTTTTATCAATAAAGAAAAAGTAAGTTGGTAAGAGGATGACCATCGAACAAAAATAATACAACTGGCAATAATAGCATTTACTATTTTAGTTTCAAATCCAACTTATTACTCCCCTATTCATTCGTAGGAAGCATCCACTTATCTAGTAGCGCTTTACGTTCAGCAATAAAAGAAGGTGCTTGAATTACTTGGTTGTTTTGACGAAAACTTTCGTAAAGCGTCACTGCACAAGCCACCGAGATGTTTAAACTGCTTATCATCCCAATTTGAGGAATGATAAAATTACCATCACAATGACTTCTTAATTCGTCGGTAACCCCATCCCTTTCATTTCCAAAAACCAAAGCCATTTTAGTGGTAAAATTCATATCGTATATTGAAACAGCCTCGCTGTTTAAATGCGTACAATACAATTTTTCATACTTGGCTTTAACCGCTTCTACACAACTACTAACTGTTTCAAAAGGATGGACATACACCCATTTATTGGCGCTAGAAGAAGATCTTTTGCCAACGGTAGGTAGAAAGGGAACACTTTTATTTATGGTATAAATTTCAGCTATGCCAACCGCATCGCAGGTTCGTAACACAGCAGCAATATTGTGCGGATCGTGTACGTTTTCTAAAATTACAGTCATATCAAAACGACGTGCATTGGCTACACGCTCTAATTTGGCGAATCTTTCTGGTGTCATAAAAAAGAAATAAGAATCACAAAAATAGAAAACTAAAAGCAGTTGTAAAATATCCAATAAAATAAGTAATAAACATTAATTTTAAGGCGTTAAGTATACAATCCAACTATTCTATGAAAAAATTCTTTGTCATTTCAGGCATTACGCTATTGATATTCGTAATTACTTTAGTAAGTATTCCTTTTTTATTTAAAGGAAAAATAGTGAATCAAGTAAAAAAGACAATTAATGAAAAGGTAAACGCAGAAGTAAATTTTACGGATGTTGATTTGAGCATTATTAAACATTTTCCTAAACTTACTTTTACGCTTAACAATTTATCAATTGTAAATAAAGCACCATTTGCTGGAGACACCTTAATGGGAATTCAAAAATTCGAAGTAGCACTTAATATTATCAGCGTGCTAAAAGGTGATTATACCATACAATCCATCTATTTAAAAAGCCCTAAAATACATGTAACCATTCTAAAAGACGGGAAAGCGAATTGGGATATAATGAAACCCGCTGATGAGAAAGAATCCGCTACCAACAGCAGCTCTAGCGCATTTAAAATGCAACTAAATTATTATGCAATAGAAAACGGTTTTGTTCAATACGACGATTTACAAAGCAACATGTATGCTGTTATAACTAATTTAAATCATTCGGGAAGCGGCGATTTTACCGAAAGCTTATTTAAATTAGATACCAAAACCACCATGGATGAATTGAGTTATAAATATGGCGGAATTACCTACCTAACTAAAGCTAAAACCAATTATGATGCAAAGTTAGAAATTAACAATGCCAACAGTAAATATACCTTATTAGAAAATGATTTAAGCTTAAACGATTTCCATTTACATTTTGATGGTTGGTTTGCAATGCCAAAAGAGGGCTACGATATGGATATTAAATTCAGCACTCCATCCACTGATTTTAAAACGTTGTTCTCATTAGTTCCTGGCGCTTATACTAAAGATTATAGTCAAGTTAAATCCAGTGGCAGCATGGCCTTTAAAGGTTTTATTAAAGGTTGGTACACCGAAACTAAAATGCCGACTTGGCAAGTAGAAGTAGCTGCTAAAAATGGTCAAGTACAATATCCTACCCTGCCTGAAGCCATTAAAAACATAAACATGAATTTAATAGCTGCTTGTCCCGACGGCGTTTTGGAACATACTTCTGTGAAAATCAGTAATGGTCATTTAGAATTGGGAAATGCACCGTTTGATTTCAATTTGTTTTTTTCTGACCCCATGCACGCAATGGATATAGATATGAACCTTAAAGGAAGTTTGGATTTAGGAAATGTAAATAAACTATTTCCAATGGAAGGAATTACTAAATTGAACGGAATTGTAAAAGCAGCAATTAGTGCCAAAGGAAGTTTAGCCGCTGCCCAAGCAAAACAATTTGAGCATTTTTATGCCGATGGAATAATAGAACTAAGCAATGTAGATTATGCAAGTAAAGATTTTACAAAAGGCGCGCACATCACCTCTATGAAATTAAATTTCAATCCGAAAGAGGTAACATTAGAAAACTTTACTGGAAGTGTTAGCAAAACCAATATTTCCGCAACAGGAAGTTTAGAAAATGTTTTACCTTATGTAATGACCAATGCCGCAATAGGTGGTCATTTGAAAGTGAATATGGATCGATTAAATGTGGATGAATGGATGACGCCTACCGATCCGAATGCGGCTAAAACAGCAACTGCAACTACTAAAGCAAATGAAGTTTTTAAAGTTCCTGCTAATATCAATTTTGTAATGCAAGCAACGGTAAATCATTTGCATTACGATAAAATTGAAATGAGTGATTTAATGGGTGGTGTAGAAATAGCCGATCAAAAAATGACCTTAACGAACTTAGAAGCTAAGCTGATGGAAGGTTCTATGAAAGTAAATGGAAGTTACGCCACTAAGAACAGTGGTTTGCCTGATATTGATTTAAGCTATGACATTAAAGATTGGAATATTAAAAAATCATTTGAAGCTTTTAATACCGTTAAAAAAATTGCTCCTATAGCGGAATACATGCAAGGGAATTTTACAACCAATTTAAGCATGACCGGAAAGATGAATGCCGATATGAGTCCGGAATTAAGCTCCATTACAGGCAAAGGCTATTTCAGCATCTTTAACGGTACTATCAATAATTTTAAACCGATACAAAAGATTGCCGAAGTATTGCAATTAAAAGAAGTTGGTGCTTACAAAATGCCCGATTTAAAAACCTGGTTTAGCATTAAAAATGGCCGTGTCACGGTAGATCCTTTTAATATTAAAACGACCGATATGGTTATGGGAATTGAAGGCTCTCAAGGATTGGATCAAACCATTGATTATACCATTCACATGGATATGCCACGAGGAAAATTAGGTACTGCAGTAAATACAATGCTTGACAAAGCTGTAGGAATTGCCAACACGAAAGGAGCTAATTTTAAAGCAGATGAACACATCAAATTTGATATTTTTTTAGGAGGCTCTATGTTAAAACCAACTGTAAAAACCGGTTTAAAAGAGGCGCTTAAAAATAAAACCAATGAACTAAAAGATTTAGCCAAAGAAGAATTAGAAAAGCGTAAAAAAGAATTGGAAGACAAAGCCAAGGCAGAATTGGAAAAGAAAAAACAAGAAGCAGAAGATAAAGCTAGAGCAGAAATAGAAAAACAGAAAAAAGAAGCGGAAGTAAAAGCTAAAGAAGCGATTGATAAACAAAAGAAAGATGCGGAAGCAAAAGCTAAGGCTATAGCCGATAAAGTAAAAGCAGATGCCGATGCAAAAGCTAAAGCAGAAGCAGAAAAGTTAAAAAATAAAGGGAAAGATGCGTTGAATGGTTTGTTTAAAAAATAGAGGAATTAAGCATTCTTTAAAAGGCAGCTTATTGTTTGATAGGCTGCCTTTTTTGTTTGGTAGCATAATCGATTTTACAAGATAGTTGCTGTTTAGATGCTATGAACTATAGAAATTTTCTGAATTCAATCCACCTGCTTCTAGTAAAAAATAATTTCCTTAAGAACGTAAAAATTGTAAAATAGACGCTGAACTAATTTTGAAAACTAAATCAAAATAAGTAATTTCACAAAAAAAACATGGGATATACTCGTTTGTTTGATATACTGCCGCATCAATTGGCCATGCATCCAAAAGAAGATTGTTTTGCTTGCAAAAAAGGTGGAGAATGGGTAAAATACAGTACAGCTAAATCCTTAGAAATAATTCAAACTTTAAGCAAAGGATTATTGGCATTGGGATGTGAAACAAACAGTTCTGATGAACTAAAAGATAAAGTTGCATTAATTAGCAATAATCGTCCGGAATGGAATTTTTTAGACAATGCCCTATTAAAAATTGGAGTGGTGAATGTTCCTATTTATCCTACCATTACGGAAGAAGAAATGGAATATGTTTTTAACGATGCGGGCATTAAATATGTATTTGTTAGCGATGCCGTATTGTATCAAAAAATAGCTGGATTAAAATCAAAAATCCCAACCTTGTTGGACATTTACACCTTCGATGAAGTTGTCGGTGCCAAAAATTGGAAAGAAATATTAGCATTAGCAGCTACCGTAAGCAATGAACAAGTAGAACGCATTGCAAATAACGTTGTTCCAACTGATTTGGCAACTATTATTTATACTTCCGGAACTACCGGAAAACCCAAAGGAGTGATGTTAACCCATGAAAATATATTAGCCAATATTGAAGCATGTGTTCCTATTTTATTAGTACCATTAAACGAAACGCATCGCGCATTGAGCTTTTTACCCTTGTGTCATATTTTTGAACGCATGGTAAGCTATTTATTAATGACCTCTGGCGTTAGTATTTACTATGCCGAAAGCATGGACACCATTGGCGATAATATAAAAGAAATTCATCCGCACGTGTTTACTACCGTACCACGATTATTAGAAAAGGTGTACGATAAAATTGTTGCAAAAGGAGAAGAACAAACCGGTATTAAACGAAGCTTGTTTTTTTGGGCATTAAATTTAGGATTGCGTTATGAACACGAACGTGCCAATGGTTGGTGGTATCATTTACAATTAAGTATTGCTGATAAATTGATTTTTACGAAGTGGCGGGAAGCATTAGGAAACGAAGTGAAAATAATTGTTTCAGGTGGGGCTGCTCTTCAGCCTCGATTAGCACGCGTGTTTACCGCTGCAGGTGTTCCTATATTAGAAGGCTATGGTTTAACAGAAACTTCGCCGGTAGTAGCTGTAAATCAACCAGTAGCACACGGTTCTTGTTTCACAACGGTTGGACCTATGATTAATAACGTACAAATTAAATTTGAAGCCGATGGTGAAATTTGTGTAAAAGGACCTAATGTGATGAAGGGTTATTACAAACTACCGCAGCTTACCAAAGAAGTAATGGATGCCGATGGTTATTTTCATACCGGTGATATTGGAGAAATGGTAAACGGAAAGTATTTAAAAATAACCGACCGCAAAAAAGAATTATTTAAAACCAGTGGCGGTAAATACGTTGCCCCTCAAGTGCTAGAGAATAAGTTTAAAGAATCTGAATTTATAGAACAAATAATGATTATTGGCGATGGTCGAAACTATGTGAGTGCTTTAATAGTGCCTAATATAGTCCATTTAACAAAATGGTGCACCGAGAAGAAATTGGATACCAACAGCGCGGAAAGCATTATTCAAAATCCATTGGTCATTGAACTATTTAATTCCATCATTACTGCAATCAACCCGCAGTTTAATCACGTAGAACAAGTTAAAAAGTTTGCCTTGTTAAGCAAAGAGTGGACCATTCAAAGCGGTGAATTAACTCCTACCTTAAAATTAAAACGTAAAAAATTACTAGTAGATTACGCCATCCAAATTGAACAATTATACCCTACTGAAAAATAAAAAATGCAATTTAATAAACTAACCCAAGAGCTGTTAAATCAGTTCATTGCCATTTTAGGAGCAGGCTATGTACATACGGATAACGCCAATTTATTGTTAAATGCCAGTGATGAAACCGAAGATTTAATTTTTTACCCAGAGGTTGTCTTACTACCTCGAACTACTTCCGAAATTAGTGCATTACTAAAAATATGCAATACGCATGTAATACCCGTTACTGCTCGTGGTGCGGGTACTGGCTTAAGTGGTGGAGCATTGCCAGTTTATGGTGGAGTGGTTTTAAACATGAAACGCTTTAATGAAATTTTATTAATTGATGAACAGAATCATCAAGTAATAGTTGAGCCGGGTGTTATTACACAAGTATTGCAAGATGCGGTAAAAGAAAAAGGATTGTTTTATCCGCCTGATCCTGCAAGTAAAGGTTCATGTTTTATTGGCGGCAACGTTAGCGAAAACAGTGGCGGACCCAAAGCGGTAAAATATGGAGTGGTAAAAGATTATGTTTTAAATTTAGAAGTGGTTTTACCAAACGGAGAAATTATTTGGACTGGCGCTAATGTATTAAAAAACGCAACCGGTTTTAACTTAACACAATTGCTTGTTGGTAGTGAAGGTTTATTAGGAATCATTACTAAAATTGTTTTAAAACTTATCCCCTACCCTACTAAAAATAAATTATTATTAGCTTCTTTCGAATCTGCGGAGACAGCTTGTGCTACCGTATCTAAAATATTTCAAGCAGGCATTATTCCAAGTGGATTAGAATTTATGGAACGCGATGCCATTGATTGGGCCTTGAAATACAGCAATGATGTAAAAATGGAAGTAGCAGACGTCGTACAAGCACATTTATTAATTGAGGTAGATGGCAATGACGACAATCAAATAATGCAGAGTATTGAAGTTATTTCAGAAGTATTAACTACCATGGGTTGTGATATTATATTGTTTGCCGAAACAGAAGCAGAAAAAGCCAATTTGTGGCGTTTAAGACGAGGCGTTGCAGAAGCGGTAAAAGCACATTCTATTTATAAAGAAGAAGATACCGTTGTGCCGCGCGCTGCTTTGCCACAGTTGTTAAAAGGAGTAAAAAAAATTGGCCAACAATACGGATTCAAGAGTGTTTGCTACGGACATGCAGGCGATGGAAATTTACATGTAAACATTATTAAAGGCGACTTGACCGACCAACAATGGAATACTGAATTGCCAAAAGCCATACACGAGTTGTTTACTTTGGTAGTACAATTGGGCGGCACTATCAGCGGTGAGCATGGAATTGGTTGGGTGCAAAAAAACTATATGCCCATTGCGTTTAATGAAGTACAATTATCGTTGATGAAACAAATTAAAAATGTTTTTGATCCAAACGGAATATTAAATCCGGGTAAAGTTTTTAACTAAAGGATTGCCTGTTATTGTTTGGGCGAAACCCTTCCGCAAAAATAACCGTGTTTTATGCAATTGCATTATTCAAGTTTTTTGTTTGGATCAAACTGTAAGTTATTTCTTCAATGAATCTTTGAAATATTTATCAATCATCATTTAATAAGTGTAATCTATGAGCAAACGATATTTGTATTTCTTTGGCTGTTCAATCTGTGCTATCCTTGTAATCTGTGAGCAAATCGTATTTGCATTTCAATCTGTGTAGTCCGTGCA
>Ga0114962_10004159_pt1 | contig 11567 bp, 9 predicted proteins | sample C_130820_MF_Meta_FD_87017 | JGI IMG/M metagenome (GOLD analysis project Ga0114962, IMG submission 87017) | Freshwater microbial communities from Lake Croche, Canada to study carbon cycling - C_130820_MF_MetaG | ecosystem: Environmental > Aquatic > Freshwater > Lake | place: Lake Croche, Canada... | reverse complement strand
TTGTCCTAATCTCATTGCCCGTATTATTGGCGATAATGGCACAATTACTCCGACCGAATTCGAACTCAAATGTCCCCGTGGCCAATCTAAGATTGCTCTCGTTATTGACGAAGACGAGGACTATCATTTCTTGAGACAAGATGCACCTGCAGCAAATGACGATACCAAGATAGGCTATTTCTCGCAAAAGTCTGGGGCAATGCCTGTCACAAATCTTGATGCTAAGGGACACAAGATTTTTGACGTAAGACTGGCAAATCATGACTTTGACCAAACAAAACACAATAGACTAAACTATGATCGTTTCTGTGGATATTTCTGTGTTCCGAGAAACAAAAAACTATACATTAAGACTGGGGGGCGCCGATTAACAAAACGTTTTAGGAGGATCAAAACATTAAAACATTAAAACATCAAAACATCAAAACATCCGTAAGAGCTTCTCAGCTTCCACTCCTGTAAGACGGTGACGAGGGTCAGCTCGCAACAACCCCTTTAACACCTGTCTTATAATTGCCCCATGCTCTTTCCATGTTCCTTCGACAAAAGACTTCTGCAAAAAACACGTTTGCAAGAGTCTTAGGAATATGGCACCAACTGCCCAAGAATCCCATGTCCGCCAGTAAGTTTGGAAAAACGGAACCCATTCACCAGAGCCAGAGCCAGTGGATCCAGAGCCAGTGGACCCAGAGCCAGTCCAAACATCTTGCTCATTCCAAAATGTCTCAAGCTCCTTCTCCGACGACTCCATGGATACCGCAAGAATATTCTCCATCATTTTGAATATAGTCTTTTTCTCTATTGTTGCATGTATAGCTTCTTTCATTCCAGGTTTTCTATCATAAATAGCATTTTGAACTGATAATTCAGGAGGCTGAGGGTAATAACTTGGTTGAAAATCATACTGATGCTGAGAAACAGTATAGTCTCTTACCTGATCTCCCAGAAAAGCGGAGCCAAAATCAATAATACGAAGAGTACCGGCCGAATCAACCAGAATATTATTCTCCTTCAAATCGTAATGGCAAACTCCTTGAGTCTCAAGCTTAGCAATAGCCTCAATCATATGCCGAAAATTTCCTAAATAGTCAAAGGAACTATTCACTCTGGCTTGACTCAAGGGATATCCTCCATACGGAGACAGAAGTTGCACCAAATTCTTGTCTGGGTGCTTCCCTATTATTTCACATTCATCTTCATAGTCTTTTCTTATAGTGGCAAAGTTCCTGGAATCACATACATCCTTGGTCTGAACGATATAGTAGCGTTTCCACCCAACAATCCCTTTTACAACTGCTCCTATATCTAATTCGACTACGGAACCGTCTTTATGAAGTACTTTTCCAACTATTTTATTACGGAACTTATTCATTTCAGGTGCCTGTTTCTTACAACGAATAGGTGGGTTGAAAGCACATCCATATGTACCCGAGTCTAATAAATAACTTTCATGGGAAGGCATTCTAATCAGATAGGGTATATTATAGGGTGGTTAAGCCGCGGCCTTTGCAAAGCCCGAGTAAAAAGCGGACAATCTTTGACGAGTCCCGTTAGAAGGGTCGTTATGCCCGCGTTTTCCCTTTTACTTCTTATAAGCATCGTAGTCTTAGGAATTATAATTATAAGTGAAATGGTTGCCCCAGGTCTTATAAATGAGGGATTTGTAAGTATGCAAACTCTTCCTAAAGAATCATATTGGTCTACATTCATAAGTCCCCGTAACGATATCACCCCCGTTCAAGAAGAAGAAGATTTCATTCGTGATCCCAGATATTTTAATGGATATACCGACGTCTCTCGCATCGGCCAAAACTATGACTTCTGCCGAATGATAGCACCAAAAGACGATCCCACGAATAAGTTCTTTGCCTGTGCTCTGGCCGGCACTGATAATTTAGACTCAACTATCTTTCGCACCAAAGGCACACGTGACGGATTCGAACTAAGTTACGACGACTATATGCGAGATATAAACAATGATGGGCGTGCAGACTATTGTCGTATATTGAAATGGAATGATAGCACATGGTTGCCCGTATGTGTGAAACCGAATTACACACAGTTTGAAGATAGAGATATTATTGACGGAGACCCGCCTGAAGATATACAAAGACTTCTAACATTTTACCAAGGATGTGTGGTATGGCTTCGATTCTTTAATAATATGGAGGACAGTGTTAAATCTGTAAAAGTGATGACTTCGGGTGATATAAGAATTGATGAGACTGTATTAAGAGTATCACAGGATGCTACGGCTGGATTACAATTTAATGGATCTAATCAGTTTCTGCGACTTACGGATGGTAGTGATATGAGTCTGGGATCTATTGTTCCTCTTCGTTCTATTCGTTCAATCATGGTATGGGCGAAATTTGACTCTTTTACAAATAATGCGAAAATCTTTGATTTCGGAAATGGTAAAGGCATGGACAACGTATTTCTCGGAATTATTGGAAGAGGTGATGCCAGTATTGATGCAGGAGATGAGTTGAGAGGATCACCTACTAAACCAGTTATGGAGATGTCTCCTCAGCGGCTTATGGAGACCACATCGGCAAATGTGAATGAGTGGGTTTGCACTGACTTTGAAACTGAGCCGAGAAAACTTCCTCATAGTACCTTGCCGAATAATAAAGATATGAAAGCTACTTCTGCGACTCTTATATATGAAATTTGGGATAAGCAACAACGTAAGATGAGAATTAGCGTGGTTGGTGTAATACCTGTTAATAAATGGATTCATATATGTATAGCTGCCACAAATAACGATGCCTTCCGGCCAAATCTTTCAGTCTATATAGACGGTAGGCGCGTATTAGAAAAGGAAAGCGGATTTTTACCATCAACAAGTAATATGACAAATTGTTATATTGGAAAGAGTAATTGGGCAAATGCGGTAAGTCAATATGAAGACAGAGATGAGGCCTTTCATGGAAGCCTCTTTGATTTCCGGATGTATCAAGGAATGATTCCCGAGGCTATGATTAAAGATTCTTATAAATGGGGGAAGAAACAACTTGCTCTTCCATAGAATATCAGAGCTATATTTAGATATGGGTAATAAAGCATCAGTGCCTACAGCTGCGAATTCTGGAGCTCCTGCCTCTGCGCCTGCGCCTGCCTCTGCGGCAGCAGCAGCATCTAACACAAAGATTCCTGCAGGATTATTTGCAGCTAATTCTGCTGCATCCGCGCCTCTTCCTCCTGTAGTACAGGCCGCGAATAATAAATTGGTTAGAGCACAGAATAATGCTGCACGTGCAAATGCTGCTCTTGCTGCTCAAGCGGTGACTGTTGGTGAATTAAATAAAAGATTTAATTTGGTGGAGCCTATGCCTCCTATGCAAGGCGGACGCAAAAACCGCAAAAGCCGCAAGAACCGCAAGAACCGCAAAGGCAAGAGTCGCAAGAATCTTTAAATAAAGTATACTAGTAGAAATGGCAAAGCGTTCAATGTCAATGAAGAAGAATCACAAGAGTAAGGGTCGCAAGACTCGCAAGCTCTCCCCGAAGCTGAAGGAGTGGAATGAGAAGGTGATGCGTGTTTTCCGCGAGAAGCGCAAGTCCAACCCCAAGTACAAGCTGATGGACGCGATGAAGGAGGCCAAGAAGCTCTAAATACAAAGCAAAAAAGTATTATAAAATATAAGAATTTGAATTCCTATATTTTATATTTGTTAACCTTTATTCAATCTGAATCCTCTACGAGAGGGGGGACTTCATCTTCAACTGCAGGAGCAGCTGCAGCTGCAGTCGCAACCTTCGTACCTCTCTTCTTCGGCACATATTTGTTAAAGGGCTTCCACTCCCATTTCTCCCCAATCTGCGGAACAGAACAATTCTTCATCCGCGACACCCCCATGAGACTCTCATTCACATACTTCCGCAGATTTTCATACTCAGTCAAGATAGTTTCAGCCTCTTTTAAGCAAACCTTATCATACCCTTCCTTATAAGTATCAAGTTCCTTGTGCAAAGCACTCAGTTCTTCATAGGTCGCATTAATTTCCTTGAATTCTTCCGTCGTCTTTCCCTTTGCCATAGTACCATAAATCTTATTTTTCTGATCATATATCTTTTTTTTATCATTCCACTCCTTCCTATATTCATCACCTGGTGGATGACTCACGATATTATTTAACATCATCGTGGAAGTCGTGGCAAACATCTCCAGAATCGCCCGAATCGCCAAATGCTTGTTCCTTTTCAACTCCCGCCGTGCCAACTCCACCTTAATATCCTCCTTTGACTTCTTCTTCATGAGATACTCAACGCCCAAATCACTATTGTCATCGACATTGAAATGTCCCTGATAAGCCCGAATGCGAAAGTCAGCAATCTCGCTGGTAACTCGGTGGATAGTCGTGAATATAGCAGAAGTCGTTCTGGGTATGACAGAAAGAGCAGTGTGCATATGATTATAATAAGGAACTCCACCACATGGCACATCCCCGGCATTTCGCGGCGCCACTCCATTTCCCTGAGTACGCAAGAATTCATAGTAATGCGGATTGTGTACCACACCATTCACGAGCTGACCTGTCGTCCAACTGAAGGCCGTGTGACAATCGACACACCACATCTGGTCACATCCATCAATCTTGCTGATACGCTCGCCACATTTAGGACATGACTTTGACTCTTTGATAATAAGTGCAACAGATTCCTTCTGACCAGGATCACAAGTATGTTCAACGTCCTTATCGAGCCCCTTGATATCCAAGCAATCAGAACACGCCCACTTCTGACACGTTCCGCACTTATAGGCAGTGCTCAAGAATCCGCGACACTCTCCATCAGGACATTTCATCACAAACTTGGCTCTGTCTGGCTTTGCTCCAGGCTTCTCGCCCTCATCAAGAGTCCAGGCAGGAGGCGGGCGACCTGCTGCCTCGGCTGTGTACCGTGTAATAAGGCGAGCAAAGCGATGAGAGCGCGCAAGAATCTCTGCACGCTTCCTCTCCAATTCACGCAACTCCTTATTAACATTCTCAATATTCTCCTGAGCACCTTCAAGCTTAATCGTCGCCTCCACCAGCGGCTGGCGAGTTGGCAGAAGCGCGATCTCACGATCCAACAAGACATTCTCGCGGTGCTTCTTGTACTGACCTGTGCGAAAAGCCTTGGTGAAATTCAAGTCTAAGAATTCATCATTCCAGGCACGGCGACAACTCATACAATGAGCATCTAGAAGCCCCTCGGTTAAATATCGTTTGGAACAAACATTACACACAGAGAAATCGCAATATGGGCAACAAACAGGTTTACGCAACTGTACTGTATACTTATCGTAGCAAACAGGACAGTCGTCAGCCATTATTTTTCTTGGGGGACTTTCCATTTAGCCCGGCTGGCACTTCAATTTTAGCTGCTTTCTGCCGAAGCAACAAGCCGAGCCGTTAGCGCAAATGAGCCTGAACAACTACAATTCTCTTTCCACCACTTCTTGCCTGCCGCCGACATCTTCTCCCAGGCCGCCTCATCTAGCGCCGCCATTGCAGACGTCGCTTCCGAAGGTGAAGAAACTCTGATGTAATGCACTCCCTCGACGGGAGGAACAGCATAGGATGACATATCAACATCAGAAGCACAGATTGGCACACAACCCACTGCCATACACTCAACCTCCCTATGACACTTATACCCGTAACCTGCCAAACATAGACCAAATCGTGATGATGCCAGAGCCTCCAAGTATTCCTGCTGAGAAAGAGCATGTGGCTCATCATCCCGCGCCATAATCCATTTACTGCAAGCGGCTGACCAATCACCCCCACGCCGCCGAGCCTGTAGCTTATTCTCAATCTTCCCGAAAAATACCATACCATCATCTCGCTGATCCCAAGTCTTTAGCATATTACGCGTCAACGCCTCCACCAACTCTGGGCGCCGTGGCCAGAAAAACCAAGGGCTTGACTTGCCGCCAGTGACTGAAGAAGGCGGCTTAGGATTTCCGAATAAAGCAAATTTCCATTCTTTCTCGATCGCGGGCGCAGCCAAACGCCAATCGTGATTTGGGCGATCGTAGAGAAGAACACCATTCTTGCCAACTTCTCCCCACCAGACCATGGTCGCCGATTCATGCTCTTTGACACAACAGTATCCGGCCTTTTCCCAAAGCCGAACCATTTCGCGAAACGAATCCCCGGCATGTCCGAAATAGCCTTGAATGTCACTACGAGGCATCCAGATGAGAGGTAAAGAAGCATCAACAGGACGATTGTTGCTTAGCCAAATGTCCTCTTCCTTGCAAATCTCACGGTAAAGATTTACCGCTGTTACTGCGGCTGCGGCTGCTGCTGCTGCTGCACTGCCAAGAGAACAAAACCGATGCTGCAACCCACTCGCCGATGATACTCCAAGACCTTCCATATTTGCATCACCACCCAACTCGAAACAATACGCCCCACCCGGCAGCATCCAATTCCAGCCATTTGCCTGAATACCATTGCCACACACAATTCCCCACGTCCCTGAAAGAATCTCCGTCATTCTATGAGCTGAAGTTCGTCCCGGATATACAACGCGCACATCATATCTTTCATCAGCAAGTTCCTCAAGTTCACGAGCCAATGATTCTTTTACATGCTCTTCATCTTCAACGATGACAAGGCGCCGACGGTTAGAGAACGATTTGACGTCTGGACTCCATCCGCGAACTGAATTACGAAGAGCTGCCACGTCTTCGATAAGAACTGTCTCGTTTTCGCTGGGGGGCATGCACAGCAGATCAGAACACCAAACAACCATCTCACTATCATATTTTATGACAGGAAGCTTTGCAGTTCTCCAGTCGAATGACTCTAATGCCTCAATGATATCCTTTTTCTCAGGACAAAAGAATTCCCAGCCTTGGCTTCCTATGATAGAAGCAGCACTACCTGTGGCTGCAGAAGAAATAAAAGGTGCCATCTGAAGAATCTTACTTAGATACTTGAGCATGTAAATCTCGCGACTTACTTCGCCCTGGCCTGCTCTGCTGGGCCAAGGCACCGCCAATCCCCTCTTACACTCTAACGATGGGGTCAGTGTGCCAATCTGAGCATTCGACCAAAGCTTCTGAGATCTCGCAGCCGATCCAACCATAATACGTTCCTTATCAAACACCAGACCACCAGAAGTCTGAAAGCAATTCTTCAGCCGCAGAAAACATTCCGTGTCTGGCTGAATGGTATTGGCATTCTCCATTTTCAAAACAGTATTCTCACTCCCACCCGCATCCATCACACGATTCCGCAGAGAAATCCACTTGGTTGCCCCACTCCCGCGAATATGACGCAGAAGAGGAGCAGGATTAAAAGTTGTAACAATTTCAGCAGAATTAAACTTCATAATCGGCTGCAAATCATGAAATCCTGTCGGCTGTACATAGTGATAAATAGGGCGATCCATAGCATCACCCTTATTATACGTTCTCTCATCGCTCGCGTGAAAATGCCAGGTTTTCAATGAGAGTGCAGGATTCACCACCACAAATTTCTGCCGCAGCATATCAAGGGCAATAACATTATCACAGCCCATATGACCAAATTCATAGTTAAGAGTCTTGACCATCTCGGTTACATTCCTCTTGGCAATATCGGCAGCGCGCACAACCCAAGTGTCCTGACTATCAGCACGTGGACCGAAAATCTTGGAGTCCTCCACTTTCCCATGCGCTGCTACATCGTACCGCAGGAGAGCCAGAAACTTATTCTCCATATTCACCTTCCATAAATCACGCCAACTCTCATCATCGATGCAAATATCGGCATTGGCAAATGCCACTATAACATCTTCAGGGAAGTCCGCAGCAGCACGAATTACCTCGCCATATGTAATACGCTTTCCAATATTACGCTGCTCAATTGGAACATGGCCAGATGGCAAGTTATTAAAGACTTTCTCATTCAGTAATACAATTCTATCAATCAGTTTACTATTTGAGTTTCTCTTCAAGCAGGTATTAATCTCCTCTTGGCGTTTTGGAGAGGAATGCTTATAATACTGAGTGACCCACCAAAGTCGCGGAGCAGCAGAATCCACTTTGACCAGACCGAGAGCAGGCAAAGAAGCTCGCGCATTCAATTCAACCCCGCCAACCCTCTTATAACGCATGAGTCCTGCAATCATTATAATAGCATCATCAAGAGTTCCGTCCCATTCGCCTCCAATATGAGGAAAGAGATTGTGAAGTTCCTCGAGATTTATTACATTCTGAATTTTTAATCCCTTAAAACAATTGATGCCTATAGTCGAAATAGCATTATTACTCAAGAATAATATATTGGATTTTTGAGAGCCCTCCACCAACTCGGCAGAAGACGCTGGCTCAAGTTGCAGGCGATAGGTTGGAGAGCCTGAAGAATATACGGTATCATAGGCAGATTTTGCACCACTATAAATAAGTGTCTTGTTTTCCTTCCATATACTCGCATCAGTTTGGATAATTCGTATCTCTTTTCCAGTAATTGGATGATAGGCAAGCATATTCTATTATTCTTCAGAGCAAAGTGTTTAGCCTTTTGCCTCTTGCCTCTTGCCTCTTGCCTCCTGGGCCCAAAGGGCCCAAAGGGCCCAAAGAGGCCTAAGTTTTTTCCAGAATTATTAGTAAATGGGAAAGGAGCATCCGTACCACAAAACCATCTGCGAATCCATTGCCAAACACGAATCCGCATTCCATTCTCTTTTAACAGAACTAAAATTCAGTGAGCCTACATACAAATTTATGGAAGGACCCGACGAATACTATGACGTCAAAATACCATGTTATTGGTCTGAATGCAGCATACCGAGATTTGTAGTCCTAACCTTCAAACTCAGAATGGCGCATGATTTGCATGGAAAAAAGACAAAATGGGTAGCCACCTTTGAACCCTTCAAAAGCGAACCTCTCACAATTAACTGGGCGCAGAATTACTACATTAGTAACCCCGCACCGTTTATTGCAATAGAACAAGAACTCGCCGCCGCCTTTGCCAAACATGTCTAAAGTCGCCCCACATATAAACCCACAATGGATCGAACCGATGTGGCTTATCTTATTAACACAACTCCCAAGTATTTCTATCTTATTCAACCACATCTCATTCTTCTTCAGAGATATGCCCCCACATGTAAATGGCCTATTTACATTGCGACCGAGGACTATAAGAATCCCCAAATAGCAGCCGCCAAAAAAGCCTTTCCAAAGATAACAATACTCCCTCTAACACAAGCCAACGAAGCTTTTTTAGAAAGTCGTCTGGCTGGAACACAAGCTCTGCCTCCAAATATCGAATATGTCATACCAATGCAGGAGGACTTCTTACTGGAGGGGAGGCCGATTGAAGCACATATAAAACATGCCCTTGAAGTTCTCGATGACAGTCCATCCGTTAGTTCGATACGCCTGATGCCGTGCCCTGGACCCAAAGGCGATAAGTCCTTCGGCTACTCAAATCTAAGAATCTTAGAATATGAAACTGATCCTCTTGTATTCACATATCAAGCGACAATATGGAGAAGAGATCAATATGAAATATTTATGAGTAAATTAATTGAAACTGTTAATAAACGGTATGGAACAAGGCTAACACCCAAACAAAAAGTAGAAATTCAGATTAAAATGAATGTAGCCGAGACTGAAATGGGTCATGAGATTCTTAAACAGGTGACCCAGCTACATCTTTCTTTTCCACGTGAGGGCTCACAGCCGAATGCGGTGTATCTTTCCAGCTGGCCATATCGTCCAACTGCGGTCGTGAATGGGATGCTTCAACGATGGGTTTTTGACCTTGCAAAGAGGGAAGAGATTTCGTTAAATGACGAGAAACGTAATGATTAAGTCCAATACTGATTTCATATTTATCGTATATTCTTATAATAATATGCTCTTGCTTTTTATTATAAGAGAAGTTAAACATTTCTGATTAGGGTACTTGGTTTATTTTAAGGCGGCTGGGTTTCAATTTTTTCCGACTAAGCGGAAAAAATTGCTGCCTATTTTTTCCGCCTGGCCGGAAAAAATTGATGCCTATTTTTACGCCTGAGCGGAAAAAATTGAAGCCCCGCCCCCGCCCCCAAAGCCCAACCACCCAGCCATCAACATCTTCGCCCTCCATGCAAATCCCCAGACGGCAGCAGAATGGCATGCCGATAAACACGTCGTCAAAATGATCTTAGAATCGGTGCAAATGCTCTATGCCGCCCACTGGATCACCGCTTTTCCCTTCTTACTCAAATTCCGAGCACCCATACATCTTAGCACAGCCCAGAAACGTCTTCCAATCCCGCCCCACTTAGCCACCGCTCCTTCCGCCTACCGCCCTGTCCATATTCACCATCCTTGCACAATCTGGACACGAACATCCAAAGCCAATTACATCTGGCTCTGTCAGCTAACCCAAGCTCTTCTCAAAGAATATTACTATAGATGGAATCGCCCTGACGCAAGCCATGCCTGCCAAGTCCACGCTGACTGGCTGAGCTCAAATATACCAGCCCTCCCCAGCAAAACCCCTCTAACACAATTCCCAACAGCTATGCCAGATGAATATAAAATGCCCGATCCAATTGAATCGTATCGCGCCTTTTATTCAGGTTCTAAAACAGACCGAGGAATTACTGATAAATATACGAAGAGAGAAAAACCGTATTGGTTAAGAATTCTGAATACTGATAAATAATGAACCTGTATTTCCATAAGAAACTGTAATATAATTTGAATGTAAGGCATTTTGGAACTGCCCATCATTTAGGGTACTTGGCATATAATGCATAACAGTATAAGGATTTGTATAATTGCTAATGGTTCCAGGTTTTAATGTTAACTTTATAGGAGTTGTATAGAAATTTGAGCTATCTGCGGTTGTTCCGTTTTCAAATCGTACCGTTGTATTTGTAGCATTTAAGAAGGTTGTTGTTACACTACTCAAATTAGGATTGACGTTCTGTAAGAAAGTGCTTATAGGAAAGGTGCCAATATTAGTGGCTCCTGTTCCAAGCTTTGAAAATGCTATATTTGGATATAGATCAAGAGTTACTATAGTGCTCGAATAAATATACTCTTTGAAAGGTGAAAAATCTATGACCGCAGTTGAGAATTGCAAGGCGTGATAATTTATGATGGCTGTAGACATAGCTCCTCGATTTCCAGTATAATATAATGAAGATCCAATAAAGGTGGAAAAACTATTATTTTTAATCTGTGTGACATTCGTAGGTCCCGCAAATGTATTTATACTATTAATTGTTGTTACACTCCCAGTATTATCGAATCGTATTTCTGATACACTTGTTGCAGAGCTAACATATCCTAAGGTACCGAGACCTGCAATAGTACTCTGCAAATACGATGTACTTACATAACCAGATGTACCTAATCCTCTAACAGTACTCACTAATCCAGATGTACTTATATATCCCAATGTACCAAGGCCTCTGCTCGTACTATTCAAAGATGCACTGCTTATATATCCTAATGATCCAAGTCCATTTGTAGTACTAATCAAAGAGGCACTGCTTATATATCCTAATGTTCCGAGAGCAGCTGTAGTACTATTCAAAGACGCACTGCTTATATATCCAACTGTTCCAAGTGATTGTGC